>Ga0075425_100003719_pt1 | contig 15551 bp, 13 predicted proteins | sample SoiMethybrSBSTD4_FD_75300 | JGI IMG/M metagenome (GOLD analysis project Ga0075425, IMG submission 75300) | Bulk soil microbial communities from a Populus tree surrounding site in Tennessee, USA - Soil MetaG P. TD hybrid SBSTD4 | ecosystem: Environmental > Terrestrial > Soil > Tree plantation...
GAATCGCTAATCACTAATCACTAATCGTGAATCGCTAATCCTCGAATCCCGAATCCTCGAATCCCCAATCGTCGAATCGTTGAATCCGCCGGATCGCTGAATCCAGGACGCGGATTCGGCGATTCGAGGATTACGGATTCAGGGATTAGTGATTCAGGATAAGTGATCAGTGATGAGCGATTCACCGTCCGACGCCGAGCGCGTCTGCAACGCGATTGATGTAGTTGAACCACGATGCAATCAGCGTGATCTGCAGGATGCCCCGGTCGTCGAAGCCGACCTCGCGGAGACGATCGTGGAACGCGGGAGAAATCATGGTCGCATCGCGCGTGATCTGCTCGACGTATTCGAGCATGACGCGGTCCTGGCTCGAGATCGGCGCCGACCGATACTCGGCTTTCAGTGCCTCGACCAGCGCTTCATCCAACGTGACGCGACGCAGAAACTCTGCGTGGGACTCCAGTCAATACTGGCATCGGTTGATCGCCGAGACGACCGTCGTGATCATCTCGTGCTGCCGGCGGGAGAGCGGCAGCTCCGGCGACATCAACGATCCGAATGCCGCGAACGCGTGATACAGCGCGTCGGGGATGAGCGAATGGGATGCGACAATGCCGTCCGTCTGCGCGTGATGCGGATGTGTCGGCTCCGCGTATTCGATGGGATAGAGCTTGTGCTGCGCTTCCCGAGCCGCGCGAAGCGTCTCGTCCTGATCGAAAGGAATGACGCGAATCCAGGTCATGGAACAATCTCCTGCGTCGCGGACGTCCGCGAGCGCGAAAGCATTTGATAGACGGGCAAGGCTGCAGCGACGACGACAAGCCCGAGCAGCGCCTGCAACGGACTGTTCAGCACCATCAATGTGAGAAGCACAGCGACCATCGACAGAAAGATCGCCGGCGTCCACGGATAGCCAGGCACCTCGAACCGGTGATCACGCCGTCGCAAGACAAACACCGAGCTGACCACTGCCGCAATGAAGACGACGGTGATGAACACGAAGTAGGCAACAATGGTATCGAACGTGCCAAGGACCACGAGCGTCGCCGCCAGCACTCCCTGAACGGCGATCGCGCGGGCCGGTGTACCGAATCGCGGGTGCACGACAGCGGCCGCGCCGGGAAACAGACCATCCTCGGCCATCGCCACGTACAGTCGCGGCGCCATCATCTGTATCGCTCCAAGACTTCCCAGAGCACAGACCATCACGATCACGGCGACAACCGCGCCGCCCGTCCGGCCGAGGATGGTTTCCCCCACCTGCGCCGGAAATGCCTGGCCTTCGGCAACGAGACCGATCGGGACGACATAAATGAACGCCAGCGTGGCAAGCATGTAAAGAAGCGTGACGACCGCCACGCCAATCGTCAGGGCGCGTGGCAGCGTTCGATGCGGATCGCGGACTTCCCCGGCGACGCGCGTCACCTCCCACCAACCACCGAACGAAAAGAATGCGGCGACGAAAGCGCCCGCGACGGCTCCCGCCAGCCGGGGCGCGCCAGCAGGCCGATCAAACATCGGCATGAAATGCGACCACGACCCCGACGGACTCGTCAACGCGCCTGCCGTCAAGGCGAGGATGAGAAAGACTTTCAGCCCGGTCACCGCCGTGAGCACTCTTGTCCCGAACGTCACACCGATGATGTGCACGACCGAGAAGACGACGATCACGCCAAGCGCGACGACTCGGGCGGCGGCAGGACCGAGTGTCGTGAAATACGAGGCGTAGCTCGCAAAACCGGTCGCAAGCGCAGCCGTGATGCCGGGATCCATGATGAGCAGGCACTTCCAGCCGTACAAGAACGCCAGCCGCGACCCGTACGCCTCGCGCAGAAACACATATCCGCCGCCGGCGCGTGGATATCGCGCGGCGAGGGCTCCATAACAAAGCGCACCCGAGAGCGCCATGACGCCCAGACTCGCCCACACGAGCATCACGCCAACTGGCGAAGCCATTGTCCGGATGATCGTGCCAGGTGTCAGGAAGATGCCCACACCGACGACGTGTCCGGCGACAAGGGCAACGGTGGCCGGCAGTCCCAGCTCGCGTGCGAGTTTCATCCACCCGCCTGCCCGAGGAAATCAAAGCCTCCACGCATCAGTTAAACTGCCGCAGGTTAGATCCCCGGCGTCGCAGCGACAATCATTGGAACAGGTTAGCCTCATGTTCATCGGGCACATCGCCGTCGGCCTCGCGGGAAAGCGAATGGCCCCCTCGGTGTCGCTGGCGACGTGGCTGACTTCGGTTCAGCTCGTGGACATGCTGTGGCCGATTTTTCTCCTCGCCGATCTCGAGCACGTGCGGATCGCGCCAGGCGTGACGCGATTCACCCCGCTTGATTTCTATGATTACCCGATTACCCATAGCCTGGTTGGATCGGCGTGTTGGGCAGCGCTATTTGCCGGCGGCTGGGCGATCGCGCGCCGCAACAGACGAGTCGCGTTGCTCCTTGCCGCGGGCGTCCTCAGTCATTGGGTACTCGACGTCATCTCGCATCGGCCCGACGTGCCGGTGCTGCCGCACGGTCCATACCTTGGCCTGGCGCTCTGGAATTCGGTTCCCGCCACGCTCATCGTGGAACTGTCAATGTTCGCGGCCGGCCTCGCGCTCTACGTCCGCGGCGGGGGCGCGGGACGACGACGGGTGTCTTTCTGGCTGTTGATGGCGTTCGTCCTCGTGGCGTACTTTGCCACCGCGTTCGGTCCGCCGCCACCAGACGTTCGAACCCTGGCGTGGTTTGGCCTGATCGGCTGGCTCCTCGTGCCGTGGACATGGTTCTCAGACCGAACAATCACTCATCACTAATCACTAATCGTGAATCACTAATCCTCGAATCCCCCATCCTCGAATCCCCAATCCGCGAATCCTTGAATCCTCGAATCAATGCTGAGTCCAGCTACGATTCTAGGATCCAAGGATTCGCGAGGCGGGGCACGATCAGTGATCAGTGATGAGTGATTCACAATGAGGCGAGGAGTTTTTGTTGCGCCGTATTGTGCACATCGACATGGACGCGTTCTACGCGTCGGTAGAACAGCGCGACAAACCGGAATTGCGCGGGCTTCCGGTCGCGGTTGGCGGAAGTCCCGATGAGCGAGGCGTCGTGGCCGCGGCGAGCTATGAAGCACGAGTGTTTGGCGTTCGATCCGCGATGCCGATGGCCCGCGCCGTCAGGCTGTGCCCGTCGCTCGTCATCGTCAGACCGGATTTCCTCCGTTATCGGGCGGCGTCACAAGCGGTGTTCGCGATATTCCGGCGCGTCACGCCGCTCGTCGAGCCACTGTCGCTCGACGAGGCGTATCTCGACGTCACCGAGAACGTCTGGGGCGAAACGCTTGGACAGACGGTGGCCCGGCGCATCAAGACCGAAGTCAGATCGGCAACCGGCCTGACGGCGTCCGCCGGCGTCGCGCCCAACAAGTTCCTCGCGAAGATCGCGTCGGGCTGGAAGAAACCGGATGGCCTGACCGTGATTGCGCCGGAGCGCGTCGAACAATTCCTGCAGAAGCTTCCCGTCGATGCGTTGTGGGGTGTTGGTCCGGTGACGGCCAAGCGGTTGCGCGATCGCGGAATCGACCGCCTGGTCGACGTGCGCTCGGCGAGCGCGGCGGTGTTGCAGGACGCGGTTGGCAGTCATGCCGAGTGGTTGCGCCGACTGGCCGAGGGCATCGACGAACGACCGGTCGAGCCGAATCAATCTGCCAAATCATCCGGCACCGAGAATACCTTTTCGGAAGATCTCACCGATCTCGCCGAGATCCGAAAAGAGATCGACGAAATGGCGCGCGACGGGGCGGCGTGGCTCGAACGAAAGATGCTCTTCTGCCGCACCGTCACGATCAAGGTTCGCTACAGCGACTTCACGACGATTACACGCAGCCACTCGACCGATCCGGCAACACGTGATGCCGACGACATCGCGGCCCGGGCCCTGGCACTGCTCGACAAAACCGAAGCGGGCCAGCGGCCGGTTCGTTTACTCGGCGTGAGCGTTCACAATCTCGTGGATCCAAGCGAGAAGGGGGAAGAACTACGGCTGCCGTTGTTTGATGACTTGTAGGGCGCGGTCTTTAGACCGCGCCGTTTTGGCGGGATCTGAAGATCCGCCCTACATTCGGGTGCGCTGGAACCTGCTATTGCGTCCGCGGGCGAGGTGTACGCGGTTTTGATGGTGTCTTGCGGGCTCTTGGAGCTTCCTTGCGTGCACCGCGACGGTCCGCCGCGCGTTCCTGCGGTGCGTTGCTCTCAGGCTGGCCCGCCTCTATCGGCGTTCGCGCCCTGGCTCCTCGTCGGCCTCGTTTTGGAACGGGCGCAGGCGGATTTGCGGGCTCTTCGATTGGAGACGCTGCTGCCGGCGCGTCGACGTCAACGATTTGCGCCGGTGCATTCATTTCCTGAACGACATCGCCGTCGACGACGTCGGGTTCTGCCGGTGATTCATCCGGCGACCACTCTGCCGCCGCGGGTGCCGCAACCGGTTCCGCCACGTTTCCGCGATTGTCCTCGTCCGACACATCGGGCTGCATGACGTTGCCGGGAAACAGGCGCATGACCCCCTGGCGATCGCGCTCGATCCGGAATAATCCTTCACGCTGACACGCGCGCATCAGATCGACGAGGCTGGCAAAACCATACTTGCGCTCGTCGAACGAGACATCGACATTGCGCAGGAATTGTTTGGCCTGGCGGATGTACATCGGCCAGCGCGGCGGATTCTGTGCCGACTGAAACAACCGTCGCACTTCGCGAATGCCGTCGGCGGTTCTCGGTTCGGACCGGCCGCCACCATTCGATGACGCCACCTCGGAATGACCATTTTTGTCGTCGTGGCGACGCTGGGAGGGGGCCGGCTCTACGACCCGCACCTCTTCAGTGCCGGTGCCGCCGTCGGGCAACTCGACAAGCACGTTGCGGCCAGCCTCGCGAACGACGACGTGTCCGGCGGCGGCAAGCTTCTGTGCAAAATCGCGAAAGCTGCCGGCGCCGTAGGTGCGCTCGGAGAACGTCGAGTCGAGCTGCAACAGCGTGCTCTTCAACAGCCCGAGCTGCGGAGAAACTTCGCGGTCGTTGAGGACCTTCAACGCGCGGCGCACGAGCGGAACGACCAGCTCGATCGACGCCTGCGGAGCAACCGGTCCCGACTGACGCCCGCGCTCCGCGGAACGCCGCGGTCCGACGAGGTTTTCGTAGGCGATGAACTCGTGGCAGTTCCGCTGCATCACCAGGCTCGTAAACGAGCGCCCGCCAACGACGAAGATCTGTTTGTCGTACTGCTTGAGTTTTTCAACGAGGCTGATGAAGTCGCTGTCGCCGCCGACGATCACGTAGGCGTTGATGTGATTGTGGGTGAAGGCCATCTCGAGCGCATCGAGCGCGAGATTGATGTCGGCGCCGTTCTTGTCGCCGCCGGGCGTGAGATTGCGCTGAACCAGCTTGGTGGCATGCTGCGTCAGCGATCGGCTGTAATCCCCGGCACGCGTCCAGTCGCCGTACGCGATCTTCGAGACGACGTCGCCACGTTCGCGCAGCGCCTCGAGGACAACCCCAATATCGAACTGCACGCCGAGCGTGCTCTTGACCCCGATCTCGATGTTGTCGAAATCAATGAAAACTGCAATCTTCAGTCGTGTGTCTGGCAAAACTTCCTGTACCTTCCAAACCTATCGGTTCACTCTTATGGCCTGCCGGCCATCCTGTCATTATCGCTCATTTGGTGGCGACCTGGCGACGAGCTCCGTTACTTTTGTCGCACATCGAACGCGTAGATATTGTCCTGGTCGCGAATGAACAACTTCCCGTTGGAAACGACCGGATGACTCCACGTCGGCGCATTTCCTGAGCGAATTTGAAAGCGGCCGTGTTCCCGGTACCCGGCTGGGTTCGCCTCCGCCAGGCCGACGACCCCCTGTTCGCTGTAGAGATACAGCCGCTCGTCGGCAAACACGACGGAGCCTTTGCCGACGCTGCGGTCGCGCCAGGCAACCTGTCCGCTGTCGAACTTCATCGCCGTCAGGATCGAATCGGAGAATCCGTACAAATAGTCGCCGATAAGAACCGAGCTCGCATGATGATTGCGCATGTCACGGCTGAAGTACACCTGGCGCGCGGTTACCTTGTTCGGCGCCGGTGTCAGTTCGAGCAACGCTGCCCCGGTGCCGTACGCGGACGAGAGAAACACGTAATTCCCACGCACGATTGGGGTGGCGATGTTGGCCGTCTGATTCGCGACCTGGTTGTAGCTCCAGAGCAGTTTTCCGGTTTCGACATCCACACCAAGGGCGCGCTCGCCCGTGAAGTAGATCGCTTCGCGGACCCCGTTGGCTTCGTGCAGGACGGCGGACGAATATCCCGGTTCATCGCGCAGGCTCTTCCAAATCACCGAGCCATCGGTCTTCGAGAGGGCCACAATCGCTGCGCCGCTTCCACCGGGACTGACGAGGATTCGATCCGCCAGCACGAGCGGCGATTCACTCAGTCCCCACCGGATGTTCGAGCCGCCGAACTTTTCGAGCAGGTTCATCTTCCAGAAGACCTTGCCGGTGGCCGCTTCGACGACGGACAAGTCGCCGCTCGCACCGAATGTGTAGAGTCGATCGCCGTCGACGGTCGGCGTCGAACGCGGGCCATCTCCCTGGTCGTTGCTGAACCGGCGTCCGTGCGGGATTTCCCAGAGCTTCTTGCCGCTCTCCGCGTCGTAGGCCATCAGGTACTCAGTGCCGGTGCGCGCGCCGAGGGTGTAGAGCCTGCCTTTCGCCGCGGAGAACGATGAATAGCCCGTGCCTGAGCCCGTCGCACGCCAGGCGACCGGCGGACCCGCGGCCGGCCAATCCTTCAGCAGTCCGCGTTCGCCGGAGATCCCATCGCGCTTCGGTCCGCGCCACTGGGGCCAATCATCAAATGCCCGGTTCGACGCCACGGCCGAGAGGGACAAGATCGCTGTCACGATGAAAAAGCGCTTCATGGCCGGCTCCATTCGCGCACAGACGTTCGGCGCGGTCGATGATTAGACCTACGGACGGACGATTCGGACTTTTGTGAGGTCAATACGAGTCACCGGTGTCTCGCCGTTTACGGGAGACTGTTCGATCGCGTCAACCACGGAAAGCCCGTCGACCACACGTCCAAAGACGGTGTATTTGCCGTCGAGCGACGACGCGTTACCGGTCACGATAAAAAACGATGTCGTGGCGCTCGCGGGATCGTCACCACGCGCCATCGACAGAATGCCTTTGACGTGTTGCGTGTCGCTGAACTCCGGCTTGAGCGTGTGAACGTACTTCCGCTGCTTCTCGCTGATCGGCGCGCGTGATGTGAGCGCGCCGGTTTGGACGACAAAACCTCGCACGACTCGATGAAAGGCGGTCCCGTCGTACACGCCGGTCTGGGCCAGTCGAAGAAAATTGCGCACGTGCTCGGGGGCTCTGTCAGGAAAGAACTCAACGGTGATAGGACCAAGCGAAGTTTCGAGAACCGCACGATACTGCGCAAGCACGGCCGGCGAATCGCTCGCGAATGGCTCCGGCTCCGGCGGCGGCGTATCGCGAATGCTGACGTCGGTGATCGCGATCCGCTCACTCGGTCGATTCTCGCCGTCCGCGGGCGTTTCTGAGATCTTCTGCGCGACATCAATCCCTTCGGCGACCCGGCCGAAGATCGTGTACTTACCGTTGAGCGCCACTTGATCGGTCACGCAGATGAAAAACTGCGATCCCGCAGAATCAGGTTTGTTCGGCTGAAGGACCGCCGCCACCGCTCCGCGGGTCACCGGCTCCGCGTTGAACTCGGCTTTCAGCATGCCAAGCCCGCCCGTACCGTAGAGGCTGCTCTTTGCCGGATCTTTCGACAAGGGATCGCCGCCTTGAATAATCGCCATACGGATGACGCGATGAAACGCCGTGCCGTCGTACGCGTGCTCGCGCGCCAGTTTCATGAAGTAGCCGACATGATTCGGCGCGAGATCGGGACGTAAGTCGATGACGATTGTTCCAGCAGTAGTGTTAACGACGGCTTGCTTTCCGGTCATTTCGGCGATCGACAGCGGCGTAGTGAAGGGCGCGGCGGTCGAGGGTTTTTGCTGTGCCGATGCCGGGACTCCCCGCCGCTGGGCGACGAGCGTGGACGTCAGCAGGGCAGCGAGAAAGACACCAATGGCGATAGGTCGAACCCAACGCATGGGGAGAGATTATAGTGCCCGCCGATCGCGCGGTCTAAAGACCGCGCGCTACATCACCGCTACGGCGCTACCGCTGCCGGCGTTGGTTCGTACGCAAGGTACGGCCCGAGCCAGCGCTCCGCTTCCTCGATCGACATGCCCTTGCGCTCAGCGTAAGACTCGAGCTGATCGCGACCAATCCGCCCGACGTTGAAGTACTTGGCGGCCGGGTGCGAAAAATACAGACCACTCACTGACGCCGCCGGCATCATCGCGCCGCTCTCGGTCAACGTGATTTCCTGGCGGCCCGCATCAAGCAGCTGGAACAGCGTGAACTTCTCGCTATGATCCGGACACGCGGGGTAGCCGTAGGCGGGACGAATGCCACGATATTTCTCACCGATCAGTTCGTCATTCGACAGGCGCTCGTCCTTGCCGTAGCCCCAGTCCCGACGCGCCTGTGCATGCAGGTATTCGGCAAACGCTTCAGCGAGGCGATCGGCCAGCGCCTTCACCATGATCGCGTTGTAATCGTCGTGATCCTGCTCGAATTGGCGCACCAGGTCGTGGGCGCCGAGGCCCGCCGTCACCGCAAACATCCCGAGGTAATCAGGCACGCGGCTCTCGCGCGGCGCAATGAAGTCGGCAAGCGATCGATTCGGCCGGCCATCGGCAATCACTTCCTGCTGGCGCAGCATCGGCAGCCGCGCAAACTCCTCACGCAGAGAGTCGTCCTTGTAGACCACGATGTCGTCGCCAATCGTGTTGGCCGGCCAGAACGCATAGACCCCCTTTGCCTTCAGCAGCCTTTCATCGATGATGCGCCGCAGCAGCGCCTGCGCATGGTCGTACACCTCGCGGGCAGGGGCGCCGTATTCGGGATGATCCAGGATTGCCGGAAATCGTCCTTTCAACTCCCAGGCGGAGAAGAAGAACGTCCAGTCGATGAACTTCGCAATCGCCGCCAGCGGCACATCATCCAGATACCGTCGTCCGACGAACGAAGGCGAGGCGATCACATGCTCGTCCCAATCGGTTTGCAGCTTGTTGGCTCGCGCCTGTTCGTAGGTCAGCATCGGTTTCTGTCGGCGCGCGGCATACGACTCGCGAATGTCGCTCTGGGAGGCGCGATTCGCGGCCTCAAAGCCCGACCGTTCGTTGCCAAGCAGGCTCGACACGACGTCGACCGCTCGTGATGCGTCGAGTACGTGCACGACCGGACCACTGTAGTCGGGCGCAATCTTCACCGCCGTGTGTTGACGACTCGTCGTCGCGCCGCCGATGAGCAACGGCCGGGTGAACCCGCGCCGCTCCATCTCACGCGCCACGAACGACATTTCGTCGAGCGATGGCGTGATCAGTCCGCTCAGGCCGATGATGTCGACCTGGTGCTCGATCGCGTGATCCAGGATCTTCGCCGCCGGCACCATCACACCGAGATCGATGACCTCGTAGTTGTTGCACCCGAGAACGACGCCGACGATGTTCTTGCCGATGTCGTGGACGTCTCCCTTCACCGTCGCCATCAGGATTTTGCCCTGCGACGACGATCCTCCCGTGAGCCGTTTCCGCTCTTCCATGAATGGCAGAAGATACGCGACCGCCTTCTTCATTGCGCGCGCGCTCTTGACGACCTGCGGCAGGAACATCTTGCCGGCGCCGAACAGATCGCCGACGGTCTTCATGCCATCCATGAGCGGACCTTCGATGATGTGAAGCGGCTCCTCGTATTTCTGCCGCGCCTCTTCGACGTCGGCGTCGATGTAGTCGACAATGCCGTGGACCAGCGCGTACGACAGCCGCGCCTCGACCGGGGCGTCACGCCAGCCGAGATCCGCCTCCCGCTTTTTCCCCGCGCCTTTGACCGTCTCCGCAAACTGGACCAGCCGTTCGGTCGCATCCGGCCGGCGATTGAAGATGATGTCCTCGACGTGTTCGAGCAGGTCTTTTGGAATGTCCTCGTAGACGATCAGTTGACCGGCGTTCACGATGCCCATGTCCATGCCGGCCTTGATCGCGTGATAGAGAAACGCTGAGTGGATCGCTTCGCGGACGACATCGTTGCCGCGGAACGAGAACGAGAGGTTGCTGACGCCGCCGCTGATCTTGACGCCGGGACACGTCGCCTTGATGATCTTCGCCGCTTCGATGAAGTTGATCGCGTAGTCGTTGTGCTCTTCGAGACCGGTTGCAATCGCGAGAATGTTCGGATCGAAGATGATGTCTGATGGATCAAACCCCGCGCGCTCCACGAGAAGCTTGTAGGCGCGCTGGCAGATTGCCACTTTCCTTGCAATCGTGTCGGCCTGCCCGGTCTCATCGAAGGCCATCACCACGACGCCAGCCCCATAACGGTGAACCGTCCGCGCCTTCCGGAGAAAGTCGTCCTCCCCTTCCTTCAGGCTGATCGAATTGACGACGCCCTTGCCCTGGATGCATTTCAATCCCGCCTCGAGCACCGACCACTTCGAGCTGTCGACCACGACGGGAACCCGAGCGATCTCCGGCTCGGTGGCAATGTAATTGAGGAACGTGGTCATCGCCTGCTCTGAATCGAGCATGCCTTCGTCCATGTTGACGTCGAGCAGATTCGCGCCGCCGCGGACCTGATCGGCTGCCACACTGACGGCTTCGGCAAAGTTCCCGCTCGTGATGAGCCGCGCAAACCGCGCCGATCCAGTCACGTTGGTCCGCTCGCCGATCATCTGGAAGTTGCTGTCGGGACGGATGGTCAGGACTTCAAGGCCTGAGAAGTGGGTGTAGCCGGGATCCGGGATCCGGGATCCGGGATCCGGTAATTCCGCGATCTGATCGGATCCCGCACCCCGGACACCGGACTCCGACGGCAACCATGTCCGAGAGGGCAACGGCCTTGGCGCAACCCCGCTCACCGCGAGAGCAATGGCTTTGATGTGGTCAGGAGTTGTGCCGCAGCAGCCACCGAGGATGTTGACGAAGCCGCTGGTCGCAAAATCGCGGAGGAGCGTCGACGTCTCTTCCGGCTGCTCGTCGTACTCGCCGAAGGCGTTGGGAAGACCCGCGTTCGGATAGGCGCTGACGTAACACTCGGCGATGCGCGCGAGTTCGGCGAGGTAGGGACGCATGTCGCGCGCGCCGAGGGCGCAGTTGACCCCGACCGAGAACGGCTTCGCATGACGGATCGACACGTAGAACGCGTCGACGGTCTGCCCGGACAGGGTGCGGCCGCTGCGATCGGTGATCGTGACCGAGATCATGAGCGGCAATCTGACGCCGGTTGCCTCGAACACGTTTTCAATCGCGACGAGCGCGGCCTTCGCCACAAGCGTGTCGAAGATCGTTTCGAGCAGAAGAAGATCGCAGCCGCCATCAATCAAGCCGCGCACCTGTGTTTCATACGCGGTGCGCATGTCATCGAAGGTCGTCGCGCGGAACGCCGGGTTGTTGACGTCTGGCGAGATCGACAGCGTGCGGTTCGTCGGCCCCATCGATCCGGCGACGAATCGTGGACGGTCGGGTGTTTTCAGGGTCCAGGCGTCGGCAGCGGCGCGCGCGAGCCGTGCCCCTTCGGCGTTGATGTCGTAGGCCGCGCCTTCCAGGCCATAGTCCGCCTGCGCGATGGCGGTGCCGCCAAACGTGTTGGTCTCGATGATGTCCGCGCCGGCTGCGAGGTACTCGTGATGAATCGCGCTGATGACGTCGGGACGCGTGAGAACGAGAACGTCGCTGTCCCCTTTCAGATCGCGGCGATGATCCGCGAAGCGTTCGCCACGAAAGTCCGCCTCGGTCAGCCGGTATCGCTGGATCATCGTCCCCATCGCGCCGTCGAGGATGAGGATGCGGTCCTTCAGGAGCGATCTCAGCAGCGGTTCGCGATTGGCGGTTGGCGGTTGGCGCTGGGACGATTCGGGATTCGAGGATTCGCGATGAGCGATACGCGATTCTCTATTCGAGTCAGTCATTTCTTTTCTGCTTCTGTGTTCTTGCCGGCTTCAAGCCCGACGCAATCAAGACGGTAAATGGGTCGCCAGCGCGGCGCGCGCCGACGGTGACCTTGATGTCGGTCAGGCCGGCGTCGCCGAGAATCGCTTTCAAGGCAGCCGGCGAAAACCCCAGCCATCGATCGCCGAGGCGCTCGCGCACCCAGGCTTCCGCGTGCTCCCGCAGGTCGAGAACGACCACGCGCCCACCAGGCGCGAGAATTCGGACTGCCTCGCGCATCACGAGTGCCGGATCGCCGGCGTGATGCAGCGCCTGCGACAGCAACGCGATGTCGACGGACTGGTCGCCAATCGGCAGTTTCTCCAGCGTTCCGCGCTTCCACACAATATTGGCGACCCCGCGGCGCGCGGCGAGGTCGCGTGCGCGCTTCAGGACCTCCGGCGAACGATCGACCGCGATGACTCGCGACGCCCAACGGCCCGCTTCAATGGTGAGGTAGCCTTCGCCACAGCCCAGATCCGCAACGACTGCCGGAGGGAGCAGATGGCCCAGCGCGCGGGCCCATGCCGCCCAGCTCCGGCCTGGCACGAGCTGACGCTCTTTGGTATCCGGGCTCGAATGCGCATCGAAGTTTTCCTGGCGAAGCCGCCGGATCTCTTCGAGCCTGGCGTTGTCGGCGCGGCCGATCTCCGTTTGTGCCGCGTGCTCGAATTGGTGCTCCAGCAGCATCCACAGCGGCGCCTGCCCGTTGACCGCGTCGCGGATCGCCGGTGCGAGGGCGTAGTACGTATAGCCCGCTTCGCGCTCTTCGCTGACCAGTCCGCCGTCCTTCAGGAGGCCGAGATGCCGCGACACGCCCGACTGCGCGATGCCGAGAATGCCCGTCAGCTCGGTGACGTTCAGCCGCTCGAGCGCCACGAGCCTCAAGAGGCGGAGCCGCGCCTCGTCGCCGAGCAGCCTGTACAGGGCCGCGGACTCATTCATATCTATAAATCTACATCTATAGATGCGGCTAACGCAAGGTGTTCCTGGTTAGCGGTTGGCGGTTGGCGGTTGGCGATTGGTTGTTGGCTGCTGGCTGCTGGCTGGAGCCCAGAACAGGGAGCCTAAGAGCCAAGAGCCGAGAGCGGAGCCGGCGCTTACCGGCGTGGCTACACGGGGGGCGATCCGGCCGCTGCGGCAGTGCCGACTGCGGCAGATCTGTGAAATTCTGAGAAGGGTTGGGCGAAACCTATTAAGTGCTCGACTAGAGAGACCAGACGGCTTTGTGAGACATCACAACTGCTCCGGCTTCGCAGGATTTGGCCTTGCTGGGGACTGCGGATTTTGCCAGTAACCTTGGAACTCTGTCAAGAGTGTGTCCGGGGCGATACAGCTTCCCCGGACACAACATCCACACTCATTTCTTTTTCGCCGGCGCTGGCGGCGGCGCGGCCGCGCTCTCCTGGTGAAACACAGCCACCCACTTGCCGTTGCGCTCCGTCCATACGGTCGAGGAGTACGTCATGGGTGGAAGCGCCTCGCCTTTGAATGTGCCACTGCCCATCCAGGTGTATGTCAAGACAGCGGTCTTGTCGTTGACCCAGTGAACCTGGGTGTCCATGGTGTGCCACGATCCAACCTTGACGTCGTTGATCGACTTCAGGAATTCCGCGACCTTCATGACGCCCATGCCGTCGGCGGACACGGCGTCACTCGCCACCAGATCGGTGAACGTCTTGACGTCGTGCTTGGCCACCGCCTCATTGATTTTGTTTTCATTGGCGATGAGCGTCTTCTCGATGGCCGCCTTCGGCCCCGCCTGCGCGAGGACCGCCGCGGAACAGCCGAGCATCAGCAGCATGGCCGCGAAGGGTCTTGAATGCATACTCCTGCCTCCTTCGAGCGAATAGTGTCTCCAAAGGTTCTAGTGGGTTCTACAAGGTTCTACAGGGTTCTACAAGGTTCTTTCGCCCGAACTGGCCCAAGTCCAGCCAACCGCTAACCGCTAACCGCCAACAGCCAACAGCCAACAGCCAACAAAAGACATTCGTATACTGACAACCGTGGATCTCAAAGTGTACCGCAGCGAGCAGCCGTTCGCCGCGCTCGTGCTCGCGCACGGAGCGGGAGCGGGCCAGTTGAGCTCATTCATGGTCGAGACGGCGCGAGGATTCGCCAATCGGGGTGTGAGCGCCGCGACGTTCGACTTTCCCTATATCACGGCACGGCGGAAAGTTCCCGATCGTGCGCCCGTGCTCGAGCAGGCGTGGCGCGACGCCGTTGACGCCGCGCGGTCGGAGTTAGCGGCGCTTCCGTTGTTCATCGGCGGCAAATCAATGGGCGGGCGAATCGCGACGCACGTCGCGGCTCAGAAGACCGTTGGGCCGTTGAGCGGGGTCCTGTTGCTCGGCTACCCGCTGCATCCGCCCGGGAGACCTGATCAGCGCCGCGACGTCCACCTACCAGACATCGTCGAGCCACTGCTGTTCGTGCAGGGAGAGAAAGATGCATTTGGTGGGACGGACGAGATCAAGGCGCTTCTTCCGCGGCTTCAGCACGCGGACGTGCACGAAATCGCAGGGGGAGACCATTCGTTCCGCGTGCCCGGCGGAAAGGCAAAACAGCAGGAGGTATTCGAGCAAGCGTTGAACGTCGCAACGCAATGGATGCGCTCACGAGTAGCGTGACGGAAGCGTCGTCAGAAATTCTCCTATCGCCGCCGACACCTCCGCATTCCATTCATGGGCGCCCTCGTACACCCTCGTCGTCAGCGTCACACCCCGCGACATCAGCGCCGCCACATCGCGTTCGAATCGCGGCTGTGTGAGCCACTCGTCGCGAGTTCCTCGAGTAAACAGAACGGCGGGAAATTTTCGAGCCTGGTTCTCGAGCAATTCAGGCGGCACGTCGCCGCCGACTGCGGCAATCGCTACCGTCCGCGCAGTACCGAGCAGACCTGCGCGAAATGCCATCGCCACACCCTGCGAGAAGCCGGTGTAGACGACCTGCGTCGATTGATCGTGCGGCACATGTTCCAGAGCCGCTGAGATGTAGCCCAGATTGTCGGCAATCGCTTCCTCCCGGTCCTCGCGCGTCATCCAGCTCGCGACAACCTCCTCAGTACGGCCGCGGTAAAAGCGGTGCAGCCCTTGAATCGAGACCAGCGTCCACGCCGCTGATCCCGGAACCGCTTCGAGGCGCTCCATCTGAATCTGGGCGTTCTCCATGTAGCCGTGAAACCCGACGAGGATCCCCTTCTGTGCCACCGCGCGGGCCTCGCGCACGAGCACACGCCCGTGGGTCAACGTCGGCACGACGTAAGGTTTGATCTGCGTCACAGCAATGCTCATTTACTATTTTTTCCGCGCCTTCTGCTTGTGCCGGTGCTCCGCCTCTTCAATCGAATGTGATTGGGTGAGGTTGATGTCCTGTTTGGCCATGTGCGCGAGCCGCGCGTAATGGCTGTGGAGCACTTTGAGTTCCTGTTCGGTGAGC
>Ga0075425_100003720_pt1 | contig 15549 bp, 15 predicted proteins | sample SoiMethybrSBSTD4_FD_75300 | JGI IMG/M metagenome (GOLD analysis project Ga0075425, IMG submission 75300) | Bulk soil microbial communities from a Populus tree surrounding site in Tennessee, USA - Soil MetaG P. TD hybrid SBSTD4 | ecosystem: Environmental > Terrestrial > Soil > Tree plantation...
CCGTGCGTCACGCGAGCCATTCGACATGACTGCCAGCGTTATCGCAGCAGAACCAAGAATAATCAGCTTTGCTAAATTGGACGCGAGACATAAAAACGAGTTCGTAGTCGCGGGCTTTAGCCCGCGTTTGGGATCCGAACGCGGGCTAAAGCCCGCGACTACGAGCTTGCTTCTAACTTTCGCCTCCAGCAAAAGATAGATAAGGGCGGACAACCCCATCACGGCAACCAGTCCGCCCAACAACTCGCCGCCGTAATCGCTCCATATCTCACGCACACTATTCGCAAGTCGGATTGCGTCGAGCATCTGAATATTCATTGGCCTAAATTCAAAATGCGATACGAAGCGATAAACCACGATCGCCACACCGCCGACGGTCAGTGCAAGCCACACCATTTTCCAGATCACATCCAGGAAAACGAGTCCCAGCCGGCGATGCGCTCCTGCAAAACCTTGACGAAGGATTTCAGCGACCATCACATTTCAAGGGCTGGCGCGCAAACGATGTGTTCCGCTGTCTGAATGGCATTGGACGCCGCAACGCGAAGGTTGTCGGCAAACAGCCATAACGCGTTAGCGCCGGGATGGTTCGCGTCGCCTCGAATGCGGCCGACATGGATCTTGTCTGTGCCGACCACGCCGACGGGTGACGGCAGATCCGTGCCGCGATCGAGTTCGGTCGCAAGATCAGCGACGGTCGGCGTCGCGAGCAGGTGAACGAACATCGAATAGACGTGAGAATGGAAGACCGGCATCTGTGCAGCGGTGATAAGCGGTTTGGGAAAGGCCTCTCCGAGAATAACGGACAGCTGTTCCATGATCCGGTTTTCCGTCCTTTCCGATGCATCCTGCTCGGGAAGAATATTGAATGCCAACTGCCCTTCGAACACCTTATTGGTCAGCTGGTGAAAGTTCAACAGACTTACCGTCTGCTCCTGTAGCTCATCCACTCCTGCATTGCCCCGCTCGGATGCGGGTTCAAGAATCGTCACAGCTGCGGACTGCAGACCGTATTTATTGTGAAGGCGGGAGAGAGTTCGCGCGATCACGATCGTAGCTGGATGCGGATTTACAAAATATCCGCGCAATTTCAGCGACCGCGGATTCGAAATGCCTTCCAGATAAACCGTTCCATCCAGTCCCGCTTGCGTGAGATCGATCGTCAATTCGGGAAAGCGTGCGCCGCTGGCGACATAGGCACGCATTATTTCCGGACTGCATGTGAAGAAGGCGATGTCGATGTCATTGAATGCTTCCGGTGAAATCACCTGCGTGATCCGAATCTCGCCGGCAAACTCCTGGAGTAGTCCAGCGTATTCTTCTGTTTCGAACAGCGCCAGGCGTCCGATCGGAAAATCGCGAACCTCGAGCATGTCCTGCAGCTCTTTGCCGAGCAGAGAGGTGGAACCAACTATTGCGATGTTCGGTGTTCTCTTGAGACGCTCGAGATCCATGATGATGTCCGTTGCTTAGCTTTTGATATTACCATGCGCGGGCTCACCAGGACTGACACGTGACGGCAGGAAACGTCGTACAAATTGCACGAGCTTCATGATCGGACCGGAACTCACGTACGCGGTCGCGATAACCAGAAGCACGATTTCGGAATAGAAGATCACCAGGCCGATCAGCATTGCTGCGCAGAAGAGTGCAAACCGTGGTCCGTATTTCTTCGCATTGAATTCCTTGAAGCTGAAGTAGCGGACGCTGCTGATCATCAGGAAGGAAACCAGAAGAATCAGGAAACACCACAACAGAGCCGATCCGATGAGGAGAATCGGGCTTTTTAAGAAGTGGACGACGGCCGCAATCATGCCTGCAGACGCAGGTGTGGGCAGTCCGACGAAATAGCGCTTCGAGCCTGCGTCCGGCGCCTTCTTTACCGACTGAACGTTGAAACGCGCAAGCCGGAGCGCGCTGCACACAACAAACGCAAAGCCCGCCATCCAACCGAGTTGCCGGACGTGCATCGCGACATTAGCTTGAATTCCCTCTGTCGCGCGGAGACCCCAGGCGAATGCGAGCAATGCAGGAGCGGCGCCAAATGTCAGAACATCCGCCAGCGAATCCAGCTGGACGCCAAAGTCGCTGGCTGTTTTCGTCAGGCGTGCAATGCGCCCGTCCAGGGTATCGAGAACAGTTCCGACGCCGATGGCGATGGCCGCGTAGTCATAATTTCCACGCAGCGTCGCAATGATGGCGTAATAGCCGCAGAAGATGTTTCCAACGGTGAACAAACTGGGAATGATCGAAAGACCATTTTGTAGCCTGGGCTGCTCGTGAATGCGCCGACGCGCACGCCTATCTGTCATCAACGATGACTCCAATCGGAGACGATCCTGCGCGAACCCGGTCGCCGACCTGAACGGTTACCTCAGTTCCAGCCGGGAATAGCACATCGACACGCGACCCGAATCGGATCAAACCCACCAGTTCACCTTTCTCGACCGAATCTCCTACCTTCTTCCAGCATACGATCCGCCGGGCGATCACCCCCGCGATCTGTGTAAAAACGAGCTTTACGTTGCCGTGTGACAACATGATGATGTTGCGCTCGTTCTCGACGCTGGCCGCATGATTGAAAGCGGCGCGAAACCTGCCGGGCTTGTAATCCATCGCCTCGATCCGGCCGCCCATCGGACTCCGGTTAACGTGAACGTTAAAAATCGAAAGAAAAATGCTGAGCTTCGTCACGTTCCCGACGCGCTCCACTTTCACGACCCGGCCATCCGCAGGCGAAACAATCACCTTTGGATCTTCAGGTATGACCCGCCGCGGATTCCGGAAGAAGAATGCCACAAACGCGCATAGCAACAGGAGAAAAATCCCAGCAACCGGGATTCCGAGTGCAAAAGCGCCCAAAGCCAGAACTAAAAGAGGAATAAGGAAGACAAACGCGTCTTTGACGATCATTAAAACTGATTTTAGAGGAGGGACAGTCAGCGTCGCCGCGGATTGCGCGGATTACACAGACGAATCTGCGTCATTCGCGCAATCTGCGGCACGTTTTTAAGAATGTTGATGACTCAATTCATTACGAAACTTTTGAATCATGGAGTTCATCTGGTCTTTGAGCTGGAGTTTCTTCTTCTTCAACCGGATTTCCTCGACGTGATCTTGTTCGGTCATGTGATGGCGGTTGAGCAATTCGGTTAATTGACCTTCATGAAGCTTGTGCTCTTCGACCAGCTCGCGAAACTCGGGGTTCGCGGACATCAAGTGTTCCTTGATCTCGTCCTCCTTCATCATCATCAATCCTCCTCTTTTGGATTAGGGATGGGGTTTTGGCTTGATCTAACGCCACGGTAACACACGCTTTGACGCCGTTTCAATCCCCATTATCGGCATCGGCCAGCGAGCAGCGAACCAGTATTTTCGCGGAGCGGAAACTCTTTCAGGTCCGACGCTTGCTGGCAGTAATAGAAGGCTTTGATCTGGCTTGGCAGGTAGAAGGAGGTTCTATGCTTCGCCCGAGGACTCAACTATATCTTTGGTTTCTGGCGGCCGCCTTATGCATCACTGCCGTTGTGAGCGAAGTCGGGTTCTCTGTCCAGGGTCCTGCCGGCGCACGTCCGACATTTTCCGTACCACTGCAGCCCAATCAGCAGGTCGGCGTCATTGTGCAGGATATTACCCCGGCAATTGCTTCCACGTTCGGCCTCAAGGAGGATCATGGCGCTGTCGTCACAGCCCTGGATATTGGTGCGCTTCAGGCCGGTGACGTCATCCTTTCCGTGAACGGCCGGAACGTTAGCAACCGAAGGACTCTCGAGACAGTACTGGCCGAAATACCACCGACCGAGGCGCTGGTATTCCAAGTCTCGCGAAATGGCAGCCCGCACGACGTCGTAATTCAAAAAAACACCAGTGCTGCGGCGCCTTCCGAAGATCATTCGATACCGCCAGCCATAGCACCAGGTTTCAGAGGCGTACGAGTTGAGGTGTCGACCGGTGGCTTCAATGACGTCAGCGGTCTTGCAGTAACCGGACTTGCAGTAACCGCAGTCGATCGAGGAACACCTGCAGAGGCTGCGGGCCTGCGGATCGGTGACATCATCGTGGATGTGAACCAGGTCCCGGTCCAAAACGTCGATCAGTTTTTCGGTTACGTGGACAAGTTGCGCGGCCAGCGCGTCAATCTCGGTGTAGTCCGGCAAGGCATCTACAGTGTCGTCATTGTTCCGTCGTTCTATTAGTTAGTTCGCCTTGAATACCACCGGATCGCCGGTCTCAGGCACAATATCCCACCCGTATCCGCCAGTGCCTGGAACGACTTTTACTTGAATCTGTTTCTGGCCGCCGATCATCACGAGACTGGCGGCCGCTTCGAGTTTGAACTCCCCCGTCGGTGTCGTGATCATCGATGGCCCATAGCAAGGCGGCAGGACCGTTATGGCCTTGCGATCCAGGTAGACGCTCACATAATACGGAGTCAGATTTCGTAGCGGACGCACAACACTGGTCTTTTGTGCAACCGGCCGCATAGGTGCAGTCCTGTCCATACCCGAGCACGGCCCGGAGACCGAGCGTGCCACCTCCTGTTCCCGAGCCGGCAGTACGGGAACTGAGGAAGTCTTTATGTTGGAACTGTTGCGTTCCGCTCGAAGCACTGACGCCTCACCCAGGGATAAGGGTTGAAGCAGCTTGATGGTCAACACCGTTTCATTGTCGACCACGAGCTTTGGCCCACGGCTTGGAATCCTCAACAACTGATAAACAGTTGTCGGCGGAAAGAACAAAGCGATGGCATCGCGTTTCGCATGACCACGCCCGACTATTACGCCATCCTCAACTTTGAAGCGGCCTGCTTCTACAATCTTTGCCTCGATCGGATATTCACAGAAGTCCGAAGTGAGAATCGATGTCAGAGCCAGTCGGGCCTTCGCCCTGCCATGAAAATGGCCCGCCTGTTTCGATTCAATAATGTTCGCGAGGATTTTCGATCCTCGTGCCAGCAATGGAGGCCGGTTAGGAAAAAATCGGACGTCAGCCGTCACACTTAAAATTGTCGGGCCGGTGGTAACTCCCGCGGTGACCTTCTCGTCGGGAACCACGCGGATGATGACTCCTGCAGGCAGGTTCGCAGGACATTCAACAGGGGCCGCATGCGTCATGGGTACACGAACAGCGAAAGTAATGAGAATCGCGCTCCAGATTGAAAGCGGTTTCATCGTGATACTCCTTGTATCTGTCTTAACAAGAGAGCACCTGACGCAGTACCCGGTGAGTTCCTACCAACCGTAGTTTTTTTTCGGACGCGCTTCGCGAACTTTTCGGGACCAAGGACAGGACTTTCAGGGATGCCTGGGATGGCGATCAGCAATTTCGTGTTCCATCACGTACGCATCTTCGATCGGATTGGAATAGTAGTTCTTGCGTTCGCCGACAATCCTGAAATTGAAGCCAAGGTAGAAATTAATGGCGGGGTTGTTCGATTTCCGCACCTCGAGCACGACCTTGTGAGCCTTTTTACGAGCGGACTCCTCAATGGCAGCCTTCATCAATTGCTTACCGATACCCGACCGCGCGTAGCCGCTTTCAACGGCGATGTTGTAAATCTCCGACGCGTCTGCCGCAATATGGAAAATGACGAAGCCGACAATCACCGCGCCTTCGGCTTCATCGATTTCCGCGACAAAGCTCGACGTGAAGTTATCGTCATTCAGGAGACGGTAGTAGCTATCGATCGACCAGTGAGACAGGTGATGCCAGGATCGCTCGATGTCGACGATCCGGTCGATATCGCTTTTCCGAACTTTACGTACTCGGACCGACAATGCTTTCACGCGCGATCTCCGCATCCGTTTTGCGCACATAAAGTGGTTCCAATGGACCACGATTCGGGGTACCGGCAAGTTCGGCAATCGTCGACGCAATGTAGAGGTCCACGGGGTGAACGGTCCATCCGCGCTGCGCCTCAATTTCCTCGCGGTGCCGAATCGCTGCGTCCCCGCAAAATACTAGCGGCTGACGCGGTAACGATGCGAACCACTCGGCGGGTTTTAGCACGACCGCCGATTGCTGTTCAATAAAACTCTCTCCCGAACGGCGATAAACGGCGCCGTAGATCTCACCGCGCCGTGCATCAATCGTCGGTACTACCAATGCACCTTCAATTCCTGTCTTCCAGGCCAGCGCCTCCAGAGTCGTTATTCCCGCAGCAGGTTTTCCATGTGCCGCCGCAAAGCCGTTCATTGCTGCAAGTCCAACACGGAGCCCGGTAAAAGAACCCGGGCCGCGAGCTGCAACGAACAGGTCGATATCGGCAAGCCGTAATGGAATATGCTGAAAGAGAAACTCAACGGCGCGGAAGAAATGTTCAGAGTGCTGCATCGAGGATGCCAGCCGGACTTCGCCAAGAAGTTCCCGGCCGTCAACAACGCATACGCTTCCGTGCTGCGAACTCGTGTCAGCGGCCAAAATACGCATGTCTTATTATAAAAAGGACAAGGAGTAGCCTCATGGAGAAAATCGGAATTCTCACCGGTGGCGGTGATTGTCCGGGACTGAATGCCGTAATCAGGGCCGTTGTCCGTTACGCCCACAAATTGGGTTATGACGTACTTGGGATAAAGAACGGATGGGCGGGACTGATCCAGGGCATAGTCGAGCCACTGACAGACTTTTCGGTCACAGGAATTCTTCCGAGAGGCGGCACGATCCTTGGCACATCGCGAACGAACCCGTTCAAGCAAGTCGAGTCATTACAAAAGCTTAAAACAAATTGGCAAAAGTTTGGCTTGAACTGCCTTGTAGCGGTTGGCGGTGAAGACACGTTGGGCGTCGCGAGCAAGCTTTTTAAGCAAGAGGGCTACCCTATCGTCGGCGTGCCAAAGACTATCGATAACGATCTGGCGGGGACTGATTACACGTTCGGATTCGATACTGCCGTGCAAATCGTCACAGAAGCGATAGACCGCCTGCACACAACCGCGGAATCCCACAAAAGAGTCATGGTCGTCGAGGTCATGGGACGACACGCCGGCTGGATCGCTGTCCATTCCGGCATGGCGGGCGGCGCTGATTGCATTCTTATTCCCGAAAGAAAGTTCAATATCACCGATGTTTGCAACTTGGTCAAACACCGCATTGATCGCGGACGGGAGTTCGCCATCGTGGTGGTTGCCGAAGGCGCCGTGCCTGCGCAGAGCGATGATGTCATCACCAAAAGCAAGCAGGTCGATGAATTTGGCCACGCTCAACTGGGCGGCATCGGCGACTGGCTGCATCACCAGATTGAACGCAGAACCGGAATTGAAACACGCGTCACCGTTCTTGGACACACCCAGCGTGGCGGCACGCCGACAGCGTACGATCGCGTTCTGGCGACGCGCTTCGGACTCAAAGCCGTTGAACTCGTCCGTCAAAAGAAGTTCGGATTCATGGCCTCACTTCGCGGAACCCAAATCGTCGATGTGCCTATCGAGGAAGCTCTCACTCAAAAACTTGTCGATCCCAAAGTTTTTGATGACGCTGCCGTATTTTTCGGATAAAGAATAGCCGCGAATTACGCAAATGGCGCGTACTGCAAATTTGAGACGCGCCATTCGCGTAATTCGCGCAATTCGCGGCTATTCTTTATCCGAACAAATGCAAGACGATCTCACCCCAATGATGCGGCAGTACCATGCCGTAAAGCAGGAAACGCCCGATGCCCTGCTCCTGTTTCGTCTTGGGGACTTCTACGAGCTCTTTTTCGAAGACGCCGTCACCGCTTCGCGCGAACTTGAAATCACACTGACAGCACGAAACAAGGAGCGCGACAATCCGGTTCCCATGTGCGGCGTTCCTTATCACGCTGCAGACGGCTATATCGCTCGCCTTCTTCGCAAAGGTTACAAGGTCGCGATTTGTGATCAGGTCGAGATTCCGCAAAAAGGCGTGAAGCTGGTCAAACGCGCAGTCACTCGGGTCATCACACCCGGTACGGTCACTGACACAAATGTCCTCTCCGCCGGCCAGAACAATTTTCTTCTCGCGATCAACGAAACCGACGATCAACTCGGCTGCGCGTTCCTGGATATCTCCACGGGGGAGCTTCGCGGGTCACAGTTCTCCGGAACGGATAGATGGAACAAGCTGCTCCTCGATATCGAACACTTTTCGCCGACCGAAGTTTTGTTTCCCGAAAAACTCAAAGACCGTGCGCAAAGGCTCGACGGCATCGCAAAAACCCCAATGGATGACTGGCTCTTCGATGCCGACTATGCGTCCCGTGTTCTACGTGAGCAACTTGGCACGGCCACACTCGATGGTTTTGGATTGAACGGCAAAACTGCTGCGATCGGGGCGTCCGGCGCCATGATCCACTATGTGCGTCAGACGCAGAAAACCACGCTTGAACACATCACAGCATTGACGTACTCCGAGGCGGCGGATTACCTGGTACTCGACGCCGCAACGATTCGGAATCTCGAACTGCTCGAATCTTCTGACGGCGATTCGAAGGACACCCTTCTCAGCGTCATCAACAGAACGTCTACGAGTATGGGCGCCCGACTGCTTCGCAACTGGCTCGTTCGCCCTTCGATTGACGTGAAGGAGATCGAGTCCCGGTTGGGCGCTGTCGAAGAACTCACTCGCTCTGCAATGTTGCTAGAGCAAACGCGGACGTCGTTCGAGAGCATCTTCGATATCGAGAGGCTGCTGGGCAAAATCACTATAGGAACCGCCAGTCCGCGCGAATTAACCTCATTGCGGAGTTCCATCGGCCGCCTGCCCGGCATCGCGAAAGCTCTCGAAAACTTGAAGGCGTCGAGGTTTGCCGCTCTTCGTTCGCGGCTGGATCTCCTGGAAGATCTGCATGACCTCCTGAAGAAGGCAATCAGTGACGATCCGCCGTTTGTTCTCGCGGACGGCGGCGTCATTCGCGATGGCTATCACGCCGGACTCGACGAACTCCGTTCCCTTTCGCGCGACAGCAAGTCGTACCTAGCCGCTGTCGAAACACGCGAACGCGAGCGAACGGGAATCGGATCACTCAAAGTCCGGTTCAATCGCGTTTTCGGCTACTACATCGAAATCTCGAAAGCGAACCTTCATCTCGTCCCCGCAGATTACGATCGAAAGCAGACCCTGGTGGGAGCCGAACGCTTCGTCACGCCGGAACTGAAGGAGTACGAGGAAAAAATTCTAACGGCCGAAGAGAAGATGCTGGAAATCGAAAAGACGCTCTTCCAGCAGGTTCGCAATCGCATTGCAGAAGAATCGCGACGTATTCGTCAGACAGCAACGGTTATCGCAGAATTCGACGTCATTACGGGGTTCGCGTCCACCGCGCAGCGTTTTGGATATTCAAGACCACAGCTGGCGAGCAACGATGAATTCGTCGTCCGGAAGGGACGGCATCCCGTGATCGAAGCACTCGCCGAAGATCACAGGGCCGATCGTTTCGTGCCGAACGATCTTTTCATGAACGACACGACGGATCAGATCCTGATCGTCACGGGCCCGAACATGGGTGGCAAGTCAACGTTCCTTCGCCAGAACGCGCTGCTCGCGATACTCGCGCAGATGGGATCCTTCGTCCCGGCACAAATGCTGCGCGTGCCGATCATTGACCGGATTTTCACAAGAATCGGTGCCTCAGATAACCTCGCGCGCGGCCGATCCACTTTCATGGTTGAGATGACGGAAACGGCGATCATTCTGAACTCCGCCACGCCGCGGAGCCTGATCATCCTCGACGAAATCGGCCGCGGTACGGCAACCTTCGATGGGCTTTCCATCGCCTGGGCCGTGATCGAGCACATCCAGTCGCATCTCAAGGCCAAGACGATATTCGCCACGCATTACCATGAATTGACAGAACTTGCCGATCTTTTGCCGCGGATCAAGAACCATCACGTCGCTGTAAAGGAGGCCCAGAACCGTATCGTTTTTCTAAGGACCGTTGAGCCGGGAGCCGCCGACCGAAGCTATGGAATTGAAGTGGCGAAACTTGCAGGAATTCCAGGCGGGGTCACGCAGCGGGCCCGCGAAATCCTCAAAAAACATGAGGAAAATGAGCATCAACTGTCCGATAATCTCACCGTCCGGACCGGACGAAAACCCAGGATAGTGGTGAATCAGCTTTCACTCTTCAGTGCATTGGAAGAAGAGCTCCGCAGTTCACTGCGCGCGATCGACCTCGACAGCATGACGCCGTTGGAGGCTCTGAAACTTCTGGCTGAACTTAAAAAGAAAGCAGAGAGCGCCGGTTGAACCCCGCGACTACGAGCATGGCCGGACGTCGTTGTAAACCTCGTAGTCGCGAACTTAGCCCGCGTTAATTCAACCATGAAACAAAGTGACCGCCTCACGCTCGAAGAGAAGGTCGGGCAGCTGTTCTGCCTCGGCTTTCAAGGCTACGAGCCTGAAAACGAAACACGCGACGTGTTCGACGTCGTGCGTCCGGGCGGATTTCTTCTCTTCCAACGCAATATCGAAGGGTTCGACCAGGTCTATGAATTAAACAGCCGCCTGCGAGAAATGTTTTCGGTCCAGCCGTTCCTGGCCATTGATCATGAGGGCGGGCGCGTCGATCGGCTGAAACAGATCTTCGGCCCGATTCCATCGATGTCTCAGCTCGCCGAATCCGGAACAGCACAACTTCGAATCGGGGCACGGATTATCGCGGCCGAACTCGAAGCCACGGGCTTCAACGTCGATTTTGCTCCAGTGCTCGACCTGCGGAGAACGGGATCGATTGTTTCCGAAAGAAGCCTGTCGGGTGATCCGGCACAGGTCGCTCGGCTTGCCGGAGCTTTTATCGAAGAGCTTTCCAACCGCGGGATCCTGGCTTGTGGAAAACATTTCCCGGGTTTGGGCGGAGCGATAGCAGATCCTCATTTTGCGCTGCCACGCATCGATGCGAACAAGCGGATCATCATGCAGGAAGACATTACGCCATTCGTCAAACTTTTCGATGCGCTGGGAATGATCATGATCGCGCACGCTCACTATCCCGGATTAGGCGACGAAAAGCCGGTGCCCGGGTCTCTGTCAACACGGGTCATCGAGGGGTTTCTTAGAAAAAAACTCGGCTACAAAGGCGTCGTTATTACAGATGACCTGGCGATGGGAGCCATCACGAGCTTCGGACTGACACCGGAGTTGTTCCTTCGGGCGTTTGAAGCCGGAAACGATGTACTGCTGTTCTCGCAGAGCACACCGCTCGTGGAAGACGCGTTCAAGACGATCCTCAAAGCGGTCCGTGGAAGCGCCTCGTTGCGTGAGCGGCTGGAACTTGCTGTCGAGCGCATACTCACTCTCAAAAGCCGCGTCGAGGTGGGGCCGCTGCGATACAGGACTCATCTCAAGGCGAGGATCAGCCGCCAGGCTGAAAAGCTTCGGAACGCGGTCGTCGAAATCGGCGCCCGTCACGTGACGGTATAATCGGGCGAATGCCCAGAACCGTTTGGCTTCTCTTTGTCATTCTCGCTGCTACGCTCGTTCCAGCCTGTGCGAGCCAGACCTCTGCTGATCCCGGAATCGTGACTATCGCTCTGGACCAACCACCGGAAAATCTCGACCCTCGCGTGGGCGAGAACGCGACCTCACAGCGCATGGCTGTCCTGCTCTTCAATTCGCTCGTGAAGAAGAATGATCGACTGGAGATCGTGCCCGACCTGGCGGTTAGCTGGGATATGCCCGATCCGCAAACGTATGTGTTCCATCTGCGAAAGGACGTCAAATTCCACGATGGACGACCGCTCACTTCGAAAGATGTAGCCTTCACTTTTCGAACCATGCTCGACGGCTCCATCCTCACGGCAAAAGGCGGACATCCTTACAACTTGATCGACCGAATTGAAGCCCCCGACACCTACACCGTGGTGTTCAAGTTGAAAGAAGTGTTCACCCCTTTCCTATGGAATCTCGCACGCGGCGTGATTGGAATCATTCCCGAAGGCTCGGGAGACGATTTCAGGCAACATCCCATCGGATCCGGTCCGTTCGTTTTTGATCACTACTTTCAAGATCAGGAAGTGGTCATGAGACGAAATGACGATTACTTTGAGGAAAAGGCCGGTGTATCCGGTTTGCGCTTCAAGATCGTCCCCGAAGCAATTGTTCAGGCGTTGGAACTTCGAAAGGGCAGCGCGGACATCACGTTGAACGTTTTGACTCCCGATATGATCGAAACGCTGAAGCACGACGACAATGTGAATGTCGTGCAAAGCGAAGGCACGAATTACCAATACCTCGCCTTCAATCTTACCGATCCTATCTTCAGCGATCTGCGCGTACGCCAGGCGATCGCCTACGGCATCGATCGCGAGAAGATCATCAAGTATCTCTGGCGTAGTCAGGCACGGCCGGCGACAGGATTACTTCCGCCCAATAACTGGGCATACGAACCCAATGTGAAGACCTACCCTTACGATCCAGAGCGAGCACGACAGCTACTGAAGGAATCCGGACACGAACACTTCTCGTTCACGTACCGAACGTCGCAAGACGACACGGGACGCCTTGTGGCTTCTGTTATTCAACAGCAATTGCGTGAAATCGGCGTGACGATGGAAATTCGTTCAAATGAATTTGCGACGTTCTTTTCGGACATCGTGATAGGTGAGTTTCAAATGTATTCGCTTCGCTGGGTTGGAGCGAATAACGACCCGGATATGTTCAATGCTGTTTTTCATTCCAGGATGGTTCCGCCGAATGGATTCAATCGTGGCCACTACTCGAATCCCCGCGTGGATGAACTCATAGAATTCTCGCGCCGCGAAACGGACCAGCAAAAACGCAGAGCCGCATACCAGGAAATCCAACGTATCATTGCCGAAGAATTGCCCTACATCAGCATGTTTTACACGGATAACGTATGCGTCTATAACAAGCGCGTGGAGGGAATCCATCTTTCGCCGACGGGAGACTACGACTTTCTAACGAAGATTCACGTGCGCTAATCGCCTTCAACCTTGCCGTCCAATTTCGAACCTCGAATTTCGAATTGTTTGCAATGCTCCAAGTTCTATCTTAAAAACTGGACCATTGGACAAATCCGCATCAGGGAACAATTCGAAATTCGAGGTTCGAAATTGGACGAACCGCTTACAGATTCAGCCACCGGTAAGCGGAAAACAGAACCACTTCGCGAATGCTGTACCAGAATCGCTGGGAGGATGCGGTTTCGATGGGACTCTCCATGGCGGGCGAGGCGTACGCCTGGATCCCCTCATCGGCAAACATTTTCTTCAGACGAAACAGATGGAACCCGTCGCTCACGACGAGCGCGGTCTTCCAGCCCTTCGCATGCATCAAACCGGCTGCCGCTTTTATGCTGTCATGCGTCGAACCGCTTCCCTGCTCGGTGATGATCGTCGTCACATCCACGCCGTGCTCGACCAGGTACCTCGTGCTGACGTGTGCTTCTGAAAAATTAGGATCCGGTCCGTAGCTGCCAGTTGTGATGATCGCGTGAGCATACTGATGCTGATAAAGCTCGTTCGCATGATCGAGCCTTGCCTTCAGAACTGGAGACGGCCGGCCGTTATACTGCGCCGCGCCAAGGACAACGATCGCATCGGCGGGCTTTGCTTCATCGATGCCGGCTTGTAGCCGGATCTGCGTGTATAAGTAAAAGCCGTACGCAGAAATACCGACAACGGCAGCGAGAGTCAAAGCGGTTCCCCATTTAACAACGCGAGGAATCATGCCACCTGTCTCCTGATATTCCCTCCAAAGAATTCACTCAGGCACTCAAAAGAGACCGGACCCTCTCTTAGAAGTACAGGTGGGTCGGACACCAAGTCAAGAAGGGTCGAACCACTTCGCGCCGGCAGGACACCGCCGTCGATCAAGACATCCAGCGACGTTCCCAACTGGCTTCTCACTTCGTCGCACGTCACGGCGGACGCCATAGTGCTGCGATTAGCGCTGGTCGCAGTGACAGGTCTTTCAAAACGAGTCACCAGCGAAGTTGCGAAATTGGCCTCCGGCCATCGCAGGCCAATCGTTCCCGTTCCCGCCGTTAGCTTTGCCGAGAGCGACGGCGTGGCGGGCAATATAAGGCTTAACGATCCCGGCCAGAACCGCTCGGCGAGACGATAGAACATGGCGGGAGGACGGCTGATCGATTCCGTCATCGCGATAGAATCCACGAGAAGCAGAATCGGCTTTGTTTCTTCGCGCTGTTTAATTTCAAAGAGGCGCTGGATTGCAAATTCGTTGAAAGGATCCGCGCCGAGTCCATAGGCGGTGTCGGTTGGAAAACCGATCACGCCCCCACGGCGCAAAACCGCTAAAATCGTATTGAAGTCGCTTTCTGAAATACGATCTGTGTGGAAGACTTCCATGGGAGCCGAAATTATCGGTGGAGACTCTCTCGTTAGGCAAGCACAACCCTAAGCTCATCGACATCCGGAAAGCCCTGGACCAGGGCACTCTCACACGAGAAGGACTTCTGCCGGTCGAAGGCCCAAAGCTCCTTGAAGAGGCGCAACGCAGCGGACTGGCGATCGTGAGTGTTTTTCGGCGCCGCGGTACAAACATCCCTGAGATTTCCTCTACGGTACCCGTGTATGACGTCGATCCTGCCGTGTTCAAGTCAATCCAGGGCACGGAAACATCCCAGGGGGTGATTTCTCTGGTTCGACCGCGGCGTTATAACCTGCCCGACATCATCACCGGCGACGTACCCCTCATCGTTCTCCTCGCACGCCTGCAGGATCCAGGCAACGTTGGAACGATTCTCCGGGTTGCCGAATCTTTCGGCGCTGCGGGGTGCATTGCTACCACGGAAACCGCGAGTGTGCTCAATTCCAAAGCCGTACGTGCAAGCGCTGGCAGTGTGTTTCGCATGCCGCATGTCTGGGATGTCGACCTGAAGCAGACGATTGCGGCCTTGAAGAAATCGAAGATCCACGTTGTCGGAACGTCTCCATCGGCGGTCGACACCATCGATTGGTGGGACTGGCGAAAGCCATCCGCAATATTGATTGGCAACGAAGGAAAGGGACTGTCCGACGATGAAGTGCGCGTGTGTGATGCCTTGCTCCGCATCCCACACCGTGCCACAGTTGAGTCGCTCAACTCGGCAATTGCTGTTTCTGTAATTTTGTACGAAGCCTACAAACAAAGGACCGTCCGATGAGCGGCTCGCTTTTCGAAGACAACAAACTCCCGGCGCCGCCCGGCGATGCGCCTCTTGCCGACCGCATGCGTCCGCACACGCTGGACGAGGTATACGGCCAAGGCCATCTTCTCGAGTCCGGAAAACCATTGCGGACCGCAATCGAGCGCGATCAGGTACCTTCAATGATCTTGTGGGGACCGCCCGGCGTGGGAAAGACCACGCTGGCCCAGATCATCGCCAGAATGACGAAGTCGGAATTCATTCCATTCAGCGCCGTGCTCGCCGGCATCAAGGAAATCAAAGAAATCATGGCGTCGGCAGACCGGGCTCGGAGACTCGGCCGGCGGACGATTCTTTTCGTGGATGAAATCCATCGATTCAACAAAGCGCAGCAGGATGCGTTTCTGCCATACGTCGAACGCGGCAGTGTGACGCTGATTGGCGCGACCACCGAGAATCCGTCGTTCGAGATCATCTCCGCACTT
>Ga0075425_100003722_pt1 | contig 15548 bp, 12 predicted proteins | sample SoiMethybrSBSTD4_FD_75300 | JGI IMG/M metagenome (GOLD analysis project Ga0075425, IMG submission 75300) | Bulk soil microbial communities from a Populus tree surrounding site in Tennessee, USA - Soil MetaG P. TD hybrid SBSTD4 | ecosystem: Environmental > Terrestrial > Soil > Tree plantation...
CTTAAAGCGGGTTTCGGATTTTTGCGAAATGTGGTGCCACGTTTATTGTTATTTTTGCCTTGATTACTAAGCGCGAGTCGCATTTCGTGGTGTCGCGATTGAGGGCGCCATGTTTTTCCGGATCAAGTTGGTCGGTAGGTGCAAGAACTCAGCAAAGGCGCGGTTCGACAAGCCCCCCAAGCTACGGCAATACGCAAGCACCAGTATACGAAAGCGCATGGCTGGCAAGCGTGAGCTTGGCAGTGCAGATAGCTATCTGCCAGAAGCCTCGAACAACCGTCACCGCTCGCGATTGGCCTCGCGCCAGGCCGTCGTCTTGATCTTGCGCCAGTCGCAACACTGGCCGGAGCGGTAGCGTCGCGGCGTGTGTTCACAACCTCGGCCACGCGCAGCAGCGCCAGGCCGTCGAGGCAAAGCTTCACTCCTCTGGCGGGCTCGTCGTTCGCCGCTCACAGGACCCGCGCGTCGTAATCCTGGACGAGGTGCACGGCAGGATCGTCGCGACGGGCATGCCCTACGACAACCGGTTCATCTCCGTCTCCAGACTTTCAAGGCGTTCTATGACCTCGACCCCACTGGCTTGACGGGCATGTGCATTTGCGAAGAGAATGCTGCAGGTGCTCACAGTTAAGCTGGTTAGTCGAGGGCATGATCACAGAGGGCTGGCATCGCAACAACAAGCGCTCATGGATGCGCGAGGGATGGTTCGTCTGGCGCAACGCGGAGCCGGGTTGGTACATAATGAAGCCCATCAACGGCCCAGTAGCGCGAGGTGGCAAGCTCCGAGTTTTTAAAAGTGCCCGTCATGCCATGCGCGCAGCCGACGTCATTATTGGCATACCCAAGAGGCCGCGGTCCCTTTGGGAACGACTGCTGAGAGGTCTCTCGTGAGCCTCGAAGTCGAGCCAGCCGGATGTGTCAGAAGCCTTTGGATCGTGCCGACGCTGCTCACTCACGAGTACGCTTACGGGGCTTGCGGCAATGGCGATCCGCGACGTGAACGAACGAGCGCCACAGTCAATTGAACGAGAGATGCCGCTGCACGATGATTGCAACTGGCCCTCCCCCGTCAGGTCCCTGGTGTTCCGCACCGCCTGATACGAACAATTCTCCATGGCCGATCAGACTTGCAAGCGCGCCGCACACGAAGGCTCTGGCATGGCGAGTCGCGGAGATATCACTGTCGTCGAGCATTGTGTGGCGATAGCCGCGCAGCAAGCCGTCACGCGAGGGTTCCGCCTTGGCGAGTACCGCTACGATGCGATCGCGCTGCCCTGGGCCAAGTTGGCCTTCGCTGGCGAGCCCGAGCCGCACAAGCAGGGCGCGCACTGGCTCGATATCGAGACCATCGCGCATGATTGCGTGGTCGATCGCAAGCGGCCCGGCCCAGGCGCGGGACGTGCCGAGCACCACGATCTCATGTCCCATGAGCTCGATGCCCGCGGAGGCGCTAGCTCGGGCCGACCAGAGTGATGTGTCGGTACCAATCGCATGCTCCGCAATCACATCGCGCCTGATCTCGCCGAGGGCCACCGCCACGCCCAGCGCACTTGCCGCTCTTGAAAGGCCCATTGACTTGAGGGTATCGCGCGTGACGGTATCTGCGGATCGGCCCTCTGCATCGCGCACGCGCGCCAGCGTCAGCAGCGGGCATTTCACCTGCACGAAGTGCACGTCGGCGGGATTGTCGATCTGCGCTTCGCGAATTGCACTACGAACGCCGGCAGCGACTGAGTCGACCTGCGACAGTCGGCCAAGTTCCTCCGGGCGAATATCGGTCGTGCGCGCCGACCCTATCGCAAGCGCTGGCCGCTCAGGACCATCGCCCTCAGCGCGCTCCAGCACCAGCCAATGTGGGGCCATGCCGCCTTCCGTGCCACCGGACATAACGAGGCAGATGCCGTTCGCTTTGCTCCCAACGTGACGCTCCAACATTTGACGCAGCGTATGGGAGGCAAAGCCGCGCGAGAAATCGTTGACGCAGCCATTGCCTTCCGTTTTCCCGAATATCGCCCGCACACACTCAGGTCGGATGCGACGCTCAGCAATGGCAATTTCGATGCCGCTGACATCATCCGGCGCAGCGGCGGAGATCCTGTGTACCTTCGCGGTCGGCATTGCATTCACCAAGCAAGATGCGTCATTACCACGATCCTAATTGCGCGCCGCCTACGGAGTGGCCGGCCTGAGCACCATACCGCCCATATGCGGCAACGAGTTCAGCCGCAGACACGCGCTAGGGAAATCGCAACTCCATTTGTTCACCCAGCCCGTCAGTGTCGTACAAAGGGTATGCCGATGGCTGCTGGCATGCGCGCGGAGCGCCCGATGCCTGCAAGCAACACCAAAGCTGCAATATAAGGCAGCATCTGGATGACATACGAACTGAGGGGTAGGCCCCACGCTTGTGCGCGCAGTTCCAGAGCGGTGACCGCTCCGAACAATAAGCACCCCGACAGTACGCCAAATGGCGTCCAGCGCCCGATGATGATCGCGGCGAGCGCAACGAAACCGCGGCCGTTGGTCATTCCGTCGGTGAACGTACCGACCTCCTGAAGTGATAAAACCGCGCCACCAAGCCCAGCAAGGGCGCCTCCTACCACCGTGGCTGCGATACGCACCATCCCCGGGTCCGCACCCACTGCGAACGCGGCCTCGGGGCCGTCGCCGACCGCGCGCAGCATTAAGCCCGTGCGTGTCTTGGCGAGAAACACTGAGAGGAGTGCCGTCAACAACAGCCCAACGTACACGAGCCCCGGCTGCCGGAAGAGGATGGGTCCGAGAATAGGAAGGTCGGCGAGGAAGGGAATCGGCCAGGTACCGAGTGTTGCCAGGCGAATGACCGGGGCGCGGCCACCAAAAAGAGCGCGCAGCAGAAAGCTGGTGAGCCCAAGCACTAGTATATTGACCGCCAGACCGGTCACCATCTGGTCCGCGCGAAATTTGGCAGTGGCGATGCCCACCGTCCCCCCGACCACTGCTCCGCTCGCGGCCGCAACCACCAGGCCGATCAATAGGCTCGTCGTCATCAACACCGCTATTGCACCGCCAAACGCCCCGGCAAGCATCATGCCTTCAATGCCAACAGCGAACGTGCCAGCCCGTTCCGACACCAAAGCCCCAAGCGCGGCGAAGAGGAGCGGAATGGCAATGCGCACTGCGGCGGCAGCGATGTCCATGAAGCCGACGTACTCCATAATCACACCCGCCGCCCGCGTGGGCTCAAGCCCATGACGCAAAGAACGAGAACCATGGTAAGTCCTTGGATGACAAAGACGAGCGAGGAGGGAACGCCTAGCTCGCGCTGCATCGCGAGGGCGCCCGCCTCGAGACAGCCGAAGAACAGACCAGCCGGCAGCACGCCAATCGGATTGATCGACGCGATGAGCGCGACGGCAACGGCGTTGAAGCCAAATCCAGCAGAAAAACCCTCAATCAGCCGGTAATGCACGCCGAGCACCTCAATGGCGCCGGCAAGCCCAGCGAGTGCACCTGCCAGCGTCATGACAGCGAGGGCACAGCGCGGTTCTGCAATTCCGGCATAGGTTGCCGCTCGCCGGCTCGCCCCCAGGAGGCGCAGGCGAAAGCCGAAGGTGGTTCGCCACAAGAGCAGGTAACCCCCGATGACGGCCAGCACCGCCATGAGGAAACCCAGATGTAAATCCGTGCCTGGCAGCAGTCTAGGCAGCCAGGCCGACCGCCCCAGCAGTGCGGACTGTGGAAACCCTGCCCCAGGCTCACCCATCTCACCGTGCAAGGCTTCGCTGACCAGCAGCACACCGACAAAGTTGAGCAGCAACGTGCACAAGACTTCGTGAACATGCCGCTTGAGCCAGATGATGGCCGCCAGCGCGGACCACGCCGCGCCGCCCGCTGCTCCCGCTGCAAGCGCCATCGCGATGATGAGCGCCGAGGGTGCCGCCTCAAGGTTGAGACCGATCCACGTTGCCGCGATGCCACCGACGGCAATCTGTCCCTCCGCCCCAATGTTGATCAATTTGGCCCGAAAACACAGCGCCACCCCAACACCCGCAAGGATGTAAGGCGTGCTCTTGTTGAGCGCGAAGGCGAAGCGCGCGGTCGTACCAAACACGCCCCTGACGAGCGCCGAGTAGGCGGCCATCGGGCTCTTGCCCACGGCAAGAATGAGGAGTCCCGTGACGGTCAACGCCGCCACCACTGCAATGCACACGAGCAGAAAGCTAAACAGGCCATTGTCTCGGCGCGCGCCTAGCCCGCTCTTCAACGACAGCCAGGTAAAGCCAGCCTCACCAAGGGCCGCATTCGGGCCCGCCGCCCTCATGCGCTTCGGCCGGCAGCAGCAGACATTGCGCCGGCGCCCGCCATCATGAGACCGATTTCGGTAATATCGGCCGCGTCCCGCGCTATTGGCTTGGACAGGCGCCCTCCATACATGACGGCGATGCGATCTGCTAGCATGAGTACCTCCTCAAGCGATGATGAGACATAGAGAATGGCACCGCCGGCGTCGCGCATAGTGATGAGCTGTTCGACAACGAAGCGCGTTGCGCCGGGATCAAGACCCCAGGTCGGCTGCAGCGCGATTAGCGCCTTCGGTCGACGGCCGACTTCGCGGGCGATGACGATCTTCTGCTGATTGCCGCCCGACAGGGAGCTGGCGGGTGCATCGGGACCTGCGGCGCGGATATCGAATTCCGCAATCCGCTGCGCAGCACGCGCCGCAATTGCCTCAGCACACAACCAGCCATGTCGCGCCAACGGCACCTGGTCGAAGTCGCGCAACGCCAGATTGTCAGCAACGCTCATGGCTGGAACCAATGATGTGGTCGCCCGATCAACTGGAATATATGCAAGACCGGCCTCGAGCCGCTTGCTTGCCGGCTCATCCGTAATGTCCTGGCCAGCGAGTTCGATCCCCCCTTCGGTCGCCCGGCGCAGGCCGGCCAACACATCGGCGAGCTCGGATTGACCGTTGCCGTCGACGCCGGCGATGGCGAGGATCTCTCCTGCGTGGAGTGAGAAGGAAATATTGCGCAGACGCTCCATTCCTTGCTCATCGCGCCAGCTCAACTTGGCAACGTGCAGGACGGCGGGACCAGCGTCGTGTTGACGCTTCTCGATCGCCGTCGCCACCTCGCGGCATATCATCATGCGTGCGAGTTCGCTCTTGCTCGCGCCGGATGCCGCACGTCGACCTGCAACTTCGCCATCGCGCAGGACGACGATCTCGTCGCAAATCTCAAGCACCTCATCGAGCTTGTGCGAAATGAAAACGATGCCGCGTCCCTGCTCGCGCAGACGACGCATGACATCGAGCAGTCCCGCCACCTCGGGCGGACTGAGATTAGAGGTCGGCTCGTCCAGGATGAGGAGTTCCGCACCGCGCAAGATCGTCTTTATGATCTCGACACGCTGACGCTGCCCATGTGGTAGATCACCTACTATCGCGTCCGGGTCGACTTTAAGTCCATAGCTTTGGCTGGCTCTCGCGATAAGGCTGGCAATTTCCCGCGGACGCAGCCAGTACCCCGCACGGTCCCAGCCGAGCATCACATTTTCGGTGACGGACATGGCGTCCACCAGCGTGAAATGCTGATGGATCATGCCAAGTCCCGCCGCGATTGCGTCGCGGGGGCTCTGTGGAGCGATGCGTCTGCCATTGATGGTGATGGTTCCGGCATCGGGAGCGATGATGCCAAACAGCACCTTCATGAGCGTGGTTTTGCCGGAACCATTCTCGCCGAGCAGCCCAACAATACGGCCGCCTGGAACGTCAAAATCGACATCCCAGTTGGCCCGCACCGAGCCGTAACTCTTACAGATGCCGCGCATCTGCAGCATGGTGTTGGCCGTCTTTGGTTCCCCTCAGGTGCCGCCCCGCGCATCCTCGCGCGTGACGGAAAGTTTGAGATCACCCGAGGCAAACTTCTTTTTCAGGGTTTCGATCTCGGAAGCGACCGCTTCCGATACAACGGCGTTGTAGGGCCGCTCCGGGGTGAAACGCAGATCGGCCCCCGCCGCACGCGGCCCGTTGAAGCCATAAAGCATGTATTGGCCACCGACCTTGCCCGACTTGCTTGCCTCGGCCGCAGCCGAATACATGTCGCCCCACTTCTCAACGATATTGGTCAACACGTTGTCGGGGGCGATGGCGGTATGTCCAAAGGATCGGCCGCTGACGTAGATGCCTTTCTCCTTGGCCGCTTGGATGAGACCCGCGTGGCCGGCGTTAAGCTTGCCGAAAATAAAGTCAGCACCGCCCCCGATCAATGACAGCGCTGCTTCCTTTGCTTCCGCCGCGTCCTCCATACCTTTGATGTAGATCACTTTAACTTCGATATCGGGGTTTACACTCTTGGCACCCTTCCGAAAGCCCCCGACCTGGGCCACCACGTTTGGCAGGCCTTCAAGACCATTCACTGAACCGACCTTGCCGGTCTTGCTCATGCGCGCGGCCATCACTCCCATCAGGTATCCAAGCTGGGCGTTGTCGTAGTCGACGGAGGTCACGTTGTCGCCAGCACCCGCCGAACCCGAACCCACGAGGAATAGCGTATTGGGAAATTCAGGACCGACGCGCTGGGCCGCTGACAGGAAGCGTCCAGTGTGGCCGACAACGACCTTGTAGCCTTGGCCGGCATAATCGCGCAGCGCCTCGACCATATCCGCAGCCTGGACATTTTCGGTGTAGGCGATCAGCCAGCCGAGCTCCTTCAGCCGTTCGGCGCCGGCGTATCCCTGGGCATTCCAGCTTTGATCGTTGATGCTGCCGGGAAACAGAAAGGCCGCCTTTTCCTGGGCCAGCGTGGGCGTGGCAAGCGTGGCTGCCGTCACGAGGGCCGATCCCAGTCTGCGCCACCATGGCGCCCTTGAGGCACTTCTACACATCGCCAACCTCCTCAGCTTGGTTTGCCGCAGCGCAGCGCTTGCCCCTGCGATAAAAGCGCTATGCAAGATTGGTAACAATCGGAGGTGCCTCAGCTGTGCATCGACGGCCAGCGCTAAATTCTCATTTAGTTTGGACCGGTTGGCCGCTCAAAACAGCGACGGTCGTTGGGTTCCCCACTTCACATGTCGGACCATTACGCAGCAACGTGCCTACTTTTCGGGCAATCCGGCGATCGTCCAAGGTTATCTGGCGTCAAAGAATTCATCCCGAGATATTTGCGAGCTGCGGATGGTTCGCTACGGAGGATGTAATCTATTGCTTTGCCCAACGCTGCGGCAAAGCGCTTGGACACATCTGGTCGGGCGTCAGGAAACTCGGTCGAGAGTGCGCAATCCGCAGCAACGCATCTGCAGTGGGATCACCGAGGATGTACTTGGCGATGACCCCCAACTTCGATGGTCGTGTCAATTGACGCAAATTCATGCCGCTCCTCGGAGTTTGGGATAGGTGTCGGGATTAAAGAAGCTTGACCCCGCAACGTACGCACGGCCCTCCGACATATCCGGTTTGGCATTTCCCTCGACGGTGCCTTCAAAGGTCAGCTCAAGCTGGACGCCACTCGGGTCGTAGACAAAGAGCTGCCAGAGCGTCGTGCCCGGCACCAGAAATTCGCGCCAGTCGAGACCCACCTCCTTGAACCGCGCGATGTACTCCCGAAAACCCGAACACGATAAAGACACGTGATCGATCGCGGCGGTGCCGGACGGCGACACGCCATTGGGTCCAAGCGCTGGACCGCCGGCATACACGTGGATCATTGCAAGCCCCCCTGGCTGCGGGCATGCAAGCCACGCTCCGGGGTACCCGAAATCCGGCCGCGTCACCTCGCGCAATCCGATGATATTGCACCAGAAGATCCGCGTCGCGGCGAGATCGGACGTCTTGATGGCAATGTGGAAGAGCCCGTGAACCGCGGCGGAAGGCAGCTTCATCGTCATGTGCTCGAGCTCCATTTCGACATTTCGTGACGACCTGACTGCGCCCCGCGGATTTCCGCCGCGCCACAGTACAATCGACGCAGCTTCGCCATGAAGTCCGACCCCGTCTTCTGCAAGGTTCCTGCCACCGGATCGGCACCGGCCAGTAACGTGTCAGTGGCCTCGAAGGAAAACTGCATGGCAAACCGCATCCGATCGCTACGCAGATCGCTAACGAGCTCAAGGCATGCGCGCGGGTCGCACCTCTCGCACGCCCATTCTCGCGCGATCACATCGGCGGCCAGGGTTGCGTCCTCTATCGTTTGCGTCGCGCCCTGGCCGAGTGTCGGGACCATTCCGTGGGCAGCGTCGCCCAAAAAAAGGACATTCCGCCTCGGATCGGCGTAGAGGAGATCATGCTCCTGCATGCGTGCCCAGTGCAGGTCGGCGGCATGAGAGCAAATTGCCTCCACCAGCCACCTCGCCGGTGGGCTCGGTTTGCCACTCGGCGGCACGTACATATCGCGCAGCGCCTCCGGTCGCTTGAGATGCTCCGGAATCTCTTCACCAATCGGTATCGGAAAGGCGCATGTGGCATAAATGTGCGCGGGCGGCACGCGGAACGCCAGCAGGCGGTTAGGGCCGTTGAACCACTGCTCGTAATCGTCAATCAAGCCACCGCTGGTGTCCGGCACGAGTGCACGCGAGATCGCCACGCCGACTTGACGGACCGCCGGTTCACCCGAAATCGCCCGGCGCACCTGCGAGTAGCGGCCATCAACCCCGATCAAGAGATCAATCTCGCTCAGAGATTTGCGCGATCCGGCCTCGATCCACTCAAGCGCGGCCTTCGTCGAATCCGTCCGACAGGGACCGATCCACGTTATCGTAGAGCGGTAGGCAATATGCGGTGCCGCAGCCCTGCGCAGGATGCGATAGAGTTCCGACCAACGGATGCGCCAGCCGTCATTGTTGGCAACAGTAGCCAGCGGCAAGTCGAACAGAAGGGTCCCATCGGTAAGAGAGGCCTTCCAGCGGCGCCATGGCAGGCTTGCCGCAGTGATTGCCGATGCGAGCGCGGGGTCGTGCATCTGCAGTGCCTGAACGCCATTGGGACCAATGTTGAGCCCGGTGCCTGCCTCCGACTGGTCTTCGCATTCGGCCCGTTCGAGGCAGAGCACATCTGCACCAGGCAAGCGCGCCAATGCACGCACCATGATGCACCCTGCGACACCGGCGCCAACGACGACAATGCGCATACGTCGCCTCACCCAACCGATGCGATCTGGGCGATAACCGCAATCAGGCCGCCGCCATCCGGTCCCTGGTGCTCGGCGCCCCCCGATATGAAGATCCGCGTATCTCCGACCACGCCCGCAACCAGGCCGCCGACGGCGCCCCGCACGTGCCGCTGGGCGTTGATGTCGGTATCATCGAGCATGGTGTGGCGATGCCCACGAATATGGCCGCGCCGGTCCGGTTCGCACTTGACCAATACCGCCCGCAGGCGCGAGCGATCCTCGGCGCCAACCTGCGGTAAGGCGCCGATGCCGAGATCATGCAGCACATCGACTATTGCGCCGATGTCGAGCGCATCGCGCATCGGGCGATGGGCAATCTGCAGCGGGCCGGACCAGTATCTGCTATTGCCGAGGACAATCACCTCGTTTCGGTCGACCTCGATGCCGGACGAAACGCTGGCCCGCGTGGAATAGAGCGAGAAATTCTGCAGCAAGGCCGGCTCGCCATCGAACGGCTGCTCTAATTCTCCAAGCGCCAGGGCCACCCCAAGGGCACCGGCGGCACGTGCAATGGCCATCGACCGGTTGGAGTCGGAGGTGATCACCGTCTTACCTCGAGCCTTTGCCGCCTCGGCGCGCGCCGCTGTGATGCAGGGACACTTGATCTGGACGAAGTGAACATCGCGAGCGGCGTCAATGCGTGCGTCGTGCATGGCCGCCCTCACAGCGGTAGCAACTCCGTGGATATGAGCAGACCGCCCAATGTCCTCCGGAGACACCGGATGGCTCATCGCCGTCCCGACTGCCAAGCTGGCGGTTTTGCCCGGTTCGCGCTTTGATTCCCCGGTCCGCGTAAGCACCACATAGTGCGGGCTCAGGACGCCCTCGGTCCCCCCCGACAGCACACAAGGGATGCGCTCAAGCAGCAACCGCGCGGGCTCACCCAGGTGGCGGGCAAGCATTCCCATCAATGTTTGCGTGAAATAACCACGCGTGAAGTCGTTGACACCACCGTTGCCTTCGGTCTTGCCGATGATGGCTACAATGCTATCGGCAGCCACAGATCCCTGGACGACAAGCGCTTCCAGGGCTGACACATCGCTTGGGTGGGCCATCGGCAGCCTAAAGGCATCAGCACGCATGAGACGTGACCTCTTGGTGCGTCGATTGTGCGCATAGGACCACAGATCGCTTGTAGCAGGCAGCTAGCCGCGTCATAGGCATCCAAGGCAGAGCGCCAAATTGGTCCGAGCGGAGCCAGAGTAGATTTGGGTTACCATCGGCGCGGTGCCCTCCGCCTAGTTGCGATCTCCCGAAACCGCACCACCGAGAACCTCGTGGGCCCGCTCCCTGTCGATGTCCTTCTCCCACGCGGCATCAACAACGCTCGCAACACAGGTTTTCGATCAAGTTGCCGAGGGCATTTTAAGTCAACTTAAGCGGCAAGGTGGTGCGCAGATGCTTCGGGCCAGGAGAGGGTCACCTCGTCGCCTGTGGACAGCGGGCGCTGCTTGAAGACGTCATCGCGCAGCACGGCAGCCACCTCCAGTCCATCCTTGGTGGTGAGGCCCACCCGGACGGTCGGCCCCTGATATTCCACGTTCGAGACCCACCCCCTGACACCAGGCACAGCGCCGGGTGGCTCCAGCACGCACTGGTCGGTTCGTACAGCGATCAGCTTATTCCGCCACGGCACCACATTGTGCCCGCCGATGAATCGGGCGACGAAGGCGCTGACCGGCCGCTCGAAAACCTCATACGGTGAGCCAGTCTGGCAAATCTTTCCGCCGTCCATCACCACCATAAGGTCGGCCATCGCCATCGCCTCATCCTGCGCGTGCGTGACGTGGATGAAGGTGATCTTGAGCTCCCGCTGCAACCGTTTTAGCTCCTCGCGCATGCGAACGCGCAGGAATGGGTCGAGCGCCGAGAGCGGCTCGTCCAGCAGCAGGACGCGAGGGCGCATGATGAGCGCACGAGCCAGAGCGATGCGCTGCTGCTGGCCGCCCGAGAGCTCGTTAGGCAGCCGCTTGGCGTAGTCGCCCATCTGCACGAGATCGAGAAACTCACGTGCTCGACGATGGCGCTCGGCTCTTTTCACTCTCCGCATCTTAGGCCCGAAGGCAACATTGTCGAGGCAGCTCAGGTGTGGGAACAGCGCATAATTCTGGAACATCATCGCCGTGCCGCGCGCCCACGGCGGCAGATCAGTGACATTGCGGCCGTCGATCAGAAGATCACCCTCAGTGATGCCCTCGTGCCCGGCGATCATGCGAAGTGTCGAGGTCTTGCCGCACCCACTTGGGCCCAGCAGACAGCAATATCCGGCTTTGGGGACGCGCAGCGAAATCGCATCAACTGCGAGGGTCGCACCGTACTGCTTCGTCACACTTACAAGTTCGACGTCGTATCGCGCGTCCATGCGCCTACCGGTTCCACATCAGGTCCTCGATGCCATTGCCTGCGCTGTTGCGTCTGCACCAAAAACAACAGCGTGGTGCCGATGAGCAGGAACGAGACGGCCGTTGTCAACGTGCCCAGCGCGAACAGCATCGGCGTCGTCTGGCTTGAGATCAGAGCGTAGATTTCGAGCGGCAAGGTGTTGCGGGCGCCGATCGTCAGCGTCGTGCGTGCATACTCGTCGTAGGAAAGCGTGAAGGCGCTCAGCGCCACGCCCAGGATGCCGGGCAACAGAATGGGCACCGTGACGTAGCGCAGCCGTTGGAATGGGGTCGCGCCAAGGTCGGACGCCGCCTCCTCCCAGGAGCGGTCGAAGCGGTTGACAACGGCAAACATGGTGACCAGGCCAAAGGGCAGCGTCCACGTAAGCTGTGCGCCGAGCGCAGAGGTGAAGAGGCTGGGCTGCAACCCAAGAAATTGGAAGCCGAGCCCGATGCCGAAACCGACCAGCAGGCTCGGCATCACCAGGCTCGAGATGGCAATGTAGAAAACGACCCCTCCGCCCCGAAACGGCCGGCGGAATGCAAGACCTCCGGCCACGGATATGAGGACCGTGAGGAAGCTCACCACGCTCGCCAACGCCATCGAACGCGAGAACGCCGCCGGTATGTCGGCCATCTGCCCCTTGCGCCACACGTCGCGGAACCAATCAAGCGACGGGTCGACGATCGGAAACGTGACGCCGCCGTTGGGGCCCTGAAACGACAGCGTGTAGATCACCAGCATCGGCCCGTACAGAAACAGCATGTAGAGGGCAAACAACATACCCAGTGCGTAGAAGGTCCACGGCCGCGCGTCGATCGGGTTCTGCCTCGGGTGCCGGTCCACCATGCGCAATCGCCCCGCTACTTCACCAGCTCTTTGCGGATGTCGACTACCCGCATCAGGCACCCCACCATGACCGCGACGATCACCACCAGGACCATGGCGTTGGCAGCGGCTGGCGGATACTGCATGGCCTGGATTTCCGTCGACAGGGCCGACACGATCGAGGCGCTCTGGCCCCCGCTCATTTGGCGCACGATGAAGTAGTCGCCCATCACCTGCGTCATGACCAGGATCGAGCCCAGCGCGATCCCCGTTTTGCTCAACGGAATGATCACGTTGGCCATCGTCTGCCAGCGGCTTGCGCCCGCGTCGCGCGCAGCTTCGATCAGCGACCGATCGATTTTGGAGAGCGAGTTGGCGATGGGCCCGATCATCAGCGGCGTGTATAGATGCACGTAGGCGACCACGACCGAGAAGTCCGAGAACAGCAGGAAGTCGAGCGGGTGGGTGGTGAGGTGGAGCCCCATTAGCGCCTGGTTAAACGCGCCCGAGCGGCCGAGGAACGGGATCCAGGCGATTGTGCGGATGATGGCGGAAGTGAAGAATGGTATAGCGCAGAGCAGGAACAGCACGATCCGGACCTTGCCGTTGCGCACGTGGAAGATAAGGAAGTGGGCGATATTGAACCCGAGGAACAGCGTTATCGCCCACACAACCAGCGTGAACTTGAGCGTGCTGCCGTAGACGCGCAACGTTGAGGAGCTGGTGAAGACTTCCCGGTAGTTGTCGAGCAAGAACGCGGGATAGATTCCGGTGCGATCGTAGTCAAAGAAGCTCACCGCCAGGAACAGGGCCGTCGGCAAGGCAAACATGAGGGAGAGGATCGCCGTGAGCGGCAGGATCTGCAGCCACGACACGGTCCACGCCGGGAGGCGCCGGTGGCGACGGCGGATGGCGCGCGCCTTGGGTATCTCATAAAGCTTTGCCTGTGCGTCCACGTTCGCGCCGAGCCGATATCAGCCTGCCGTTTTGCGCCCAGTCACGCAGCTTCCTCTGCCCTGTCGAGGCAGCGCATCAGCGGCTTGATGCGGGTGCCGAACTGCTCCATGCCGATGACGAAGTCGTCGAATGTGAGCATGACCCCACGCACGCCCGGCACCCTGGAGAGCTCGTCGAGCATGCGCGCGACGCTGGCGTACGATCCAACCAGGACGCCCTGGTTGGTCGGCAGTTTGTCGGTGCCAAACAGGGCGCGCCGGTTCGGCTGAGCGTAGACGTCCGTGCTCGGGTCGTCCTTGGCCTGGGCGTCGCGGTAGGCGATGGCCTCGAGGTCAGTGCCATCCTTGTAGTGCTGCCACTTGGCGAAAGCCGCGGCGTCGGTCTCGTCGGCGATGATCATGGTCAGCACTAGCGCCCCACAGTCGCGGCCCGTCTCCTTGGCGGCCGCCACCAGCCTGGCGACGCTGGGGCCCACCGCCGTCGGCCTGTTCTCGCCGAAGCTCGCACAGAAGTTGTAGTCGGCGTGCTGCGCGGCGTAGCGGGTGCCGGCATCGCTCTGGGCGGCGCAGATGATGGGAATGCGCGCGGTGGGCATTGGGCTGCACCGGCAGTCGTCCATCTGGAAGAACTCGCCCTTGAAGTCGGAGCGCCCGGTCTCCCACAGCTCACGCATGATGGTGACGTACTCGGCGCAGTACTGGTAGCGCCGCTTGTAGTGCTCGGCGCCAGGCCAGATGCCCATCTGCGTGTACTCGCGCCGCTGCCAGCCCGAGATGATGTTCACGCCGAACCGGCCGTGCGAGATGCTGTCGATGGTCACGCCCATGCGTGCCGCGATCGGCGGCGGCATCGTCAGCACGGCGCAGGTCGCGAAGAGCTGGATGCGCTTCGTTACCGCGGCGAGCCCCGCCATCAGCGTGAAGGACTCGAGGTTGTGCTCCCAAAACTGCGACGGGCCGCCGAAGCCGTGCAGCTTGATCATCGACAGGGCGAAATCAAACCCAAACCGCTCGGCCTTCTCGACGATGGTCCGGTTCAGGTCGAACGTCGGCATGTACTGCGGGGACGTTGTGCTGATCAGCCAGCCGTTGTTGCCGATCGGGATGAAGACGCCAAGCTGCATCATGGGTCCGTGATTTGTGAGGGGAAGAGAGCGACTCAATCAGGAGGTGATGAACTCGTTCCACCGCCGGGTCAGATACCGGTCCTCGTCCATCACAGAGTTCCACACCGCGATGTTACCGAGCCGCTCCTCGATGGTGCCGCCGTCGCGCACGTTGCCGGCCTTCTCCATCAGCTTGCCGAACGGGCTCATGATGTCGCTAGCCGCCGGCTTGCCACCGTACCAGTAGTCCCACTCGGCCTCGGTGAGGAACTTCTTGGCGTTCTCCGGCTGCGCCGCATAATAGCCCTGCCGGGCGATGAATGCGCCCTGGAAGCCCCCTGTGTACCAGTTGAGGTATTCGTAGAAGCAGTCGAGCTTCAGCCCCTCGACATGCTTCATGACGCCGAGAGTGTAGCCCCAGCCGCGGAAACCCTCCTTCAGCGGCTGATAGGTGCACGGGATTCCGCGCGAGCGCACCGCGGCGACGGCGGGCGACCACATGGACTGGATGACCACCTCACCTGCCGCCATCAGGTTCACCGACTGGTCGAAGGTACTCCAGAAGGAGCGGAACTGACCGGCCTTCTTGATCTCCATCATATTGGCGATGGTTTTGTCGATCTCCTCCTTCGTCATGTTCCCCTTGTTGGCGTACTTTATGTCGCCGCGGGCTTCGAGCGCCATCGCCACGTCGATGATGCCGATGGTGGGGTTGTCCTGCAACGCGGCGCGGCCCTTGAACTCGGGGCTCAACAGGTCGGCCCAGCTGGTAATCGGCCGCCCAGTAAGGTCGGGCCGAATGCCTAGCGTATCGGCGTTCGTGACGGTCGGCACCCCGGTCACCCAATCGGTCGGCGTGCCGGGTGTCACCTTCTGCCCGTCGGCGCCCGTGGCATAGAGGATCATGGTCGGTGTAATACCCTGCTGCGGTGCCTTCCGGCCGTCGCCGAACTCGCCCTTGGTGAAAAGCGGCAGCGTCTTGTTCCAGTGCTTGGCCTTGGCGACAGGGATGGCCTGCAGTACGTTGCGGCCGATGATGTAGCGCATGTAGACGAGGCTCACGTCGGCACAGTCCATGGCGTTCGACTGCGACAGGAACCGGTTGAGCAGGTCCGCGTTTTCGGACG
>Ga0075425_100003723_pt1 | contig 15548 bp, 20 predicted proteins | sample SoiMethybrSBSTD4_FD_75300 | JGI IMG/M metagenome (GOLD analysis project Ga0075425, IMG submission 75300) | Bulk soil microbial communities from a Populus tree surrounding site in Tennessee, USA - Soil MetaG P. TD hybrid SBSTD4 | ecosystem: Environmental > Terrestrial > Soil > Tree plantation...
TACCCGGCCACCTCGGCGGCCACCTCGGCGCCTCCATGGGCCAACACCCAAGGGCGGTACCGGTCCAGGAACCGGGGGTAAGGATTAGGCAGATCCCGTACGTCCCATGCCCGGGTCAAGCCGTAGGGGACCCCGTTCTTGTAGCCGAATGAGATTACTTCCACGTCCATGTCCGCCACCCTTCCAGACACAAATAGGCTTCCACCAAGGCCTCGGCCACCATGCCCACTACCAGGAACAAGCTGGGGTCCGCGAGCAGGGACACCCCGCCGTCCTGACAGGCGAGCGCTTGCAGATACAGGAAGATGATCACAGGGGGCCATCCTTTCAGGGAAATGGGGGGGACCGGAACCATAACACAGGTCCCAGTCCCCCGGTCAAGCAGATGGTCTCAGGCGTCGTCGTCGCTGTCGTCGTCCGGGTCTTCGTCGTCCCCGATCTGGGCCGACAGCGGCTCGTCCCCCGACACCGGGGACCATTCCGGGTCCACAACGAACGAGCACACCCGGACGGCACCCGCCAGCAGATCACCACCCTGCCCAGCGGGCCACGGAGCCACGTTCAGGACGTGGTAAGGCTTGCCAGACCCGGAGGCCGACGGCTGCGTGGGGCAGGCACCGATGGCCTTCAGGACGGCCTTGACGCGGGATGGCGGTATGGCCGTCCCCAAGGTGCAACTCAGATATGCTCCCTGCCCGTACAGGAAGTGCAGATACCCTGCCCCGTTCACCTCGGCGCCCGTGGGCATCATGTTGACGACGGGGACCGTCCCCGTGTATCCCAGCTTCATGATCGTTGCGTCTGCCATGGTAATCACCCTTTCCTTTCGTTACGTTCCGTTTCGATTGACTTGACGTAGGCTTCCTGTGCAGCCGTCTCTATCGCATGCTTGCAGTGCTTCTCGCGGACGGTGGCAATGGCCCCAACCGCGTCCATCCCGTCGGCCACGAGCAGACAAGCCATGGCCGTCCCCGTGCGCCCGTGACTGCCCACACAGGACACACAGGTGTGATCGGGCAGGGCCTTAATCAGACTCTCCCAGAACGCAAGCCGCACATGGGTGGGTGCGGTCATATCGGGCCAGTTCAGCGTGACCACTTCGGGCCCCACGGCCAGCTTGTTCAGGAACCCCCACCGTCGGCCCCCCGTGACGAACCGGCGCGGCTTCACTTGGCCGGAACAGTCCAGGATCAGATCCAGGTGGGCCAAGGTAGACGCGCTACTCAGCGACGATGCCCGGGCCCCATAGATCCGCTTGCCGTTGCTAAGTGAGAAGACCGGGACGGACCCCGTGTGGGTGCAGGTCTTCCCCACCCATGTGACATTGGGCCCGGGCTTCCATGTGGCCCCCGTGGCCCGGTAACCGTCATCCGTGGCCGTCCCCGTCCCCTTGTCTTCTACCATCTTGGCCGCCACGGTAACCGGACTAGTCCGGCAGGTGTGGCACGTCCACGGGTGCTGCTGAGTGTATTTCCGTAACACATCCTTCGGCACCCGGTAGTCTTCCCTGCACAGGGGGCAAACGGTCTTCAGGGTGGCGGCCATCACTGCACCCCCTGTGCGATCTGGGCCTTCAGGGTCTTGGGTTCGCCAATCAGGGTCTTCTCATGCTGTTCCAGGACTAGGCAGAGCACCCACCGGATCACCGCCTGATACCCCCCCGACCCGAACTTCACGGCGTAGGGGATCATGCGATGCATCAGGGCTTCCGGGATCTCGGCTTCGGCCTTGTCCTGATCGGTGTGGGCCTGAAGGGCGGTCATGAGATCCTGCCACCCCCCTTGTCCCGTGATGGGTTTACGGAGCCGTGCCCACAGGGGGGCAGGCAGAGTGATCGTGTAGGTCTTCGTGGTCAGTTTGGGGATCAACGGGACCCCCTTGTGTGCGCTCGCCATGCTTGCCGCGTTTGCCGTTGCCATCGGTCTATTCCTCTCGAGAAGGGGACTCTAGCACGAGTCCCCATGGTTCCGCAATCCCCTTATCCAAGCACTAACAGGATGGTTCCAAGGGCCCCCTTGATCGTTTGCCCTTCGACTGTCAGCAAGTGGTATTCGACGCCGGTCCCCCCAGCGGATTCAATCACCGGGAGTCCGTCAAGATGGCCCTGCCAGGTGTCGATAATCTGGCCAGAGAAGTAACCACCGTCGGCCGACGTGACGATCTGGACATGCAAGCCGTTTTCGCCTGTCAGCTTGGCCTGAGCAGACACCGGGGTAAACCCGGGCAGGATGGTTGCCCCATGGTAGACCTTCCCAAATTCCCCCAGCTTCTTCCCCACGGGGACGGTGGGGGCCATTGGGATGATGAAGTCCCCCGGGATGATGAAGTCCCCTGTGCCCTTGGGGGTGGCCGCCTTGACCGCTTTAGTCTTCACGGGGGCCCCCAGCTTCCCCGATAGTTCAATGGGGGCCATCCCTTCCATCCGGCCCAGCAGGGCCATCCGGTCATCAGCGGGCGCCAGGGTGCTGTCATACCAGAGCGGGCCAGCCATGAGCGCTACTCTGGGGTCCAGATCGGCGGCCATGTTGAAATACTCGGATCCGGCAAACTTGTTCAGCCACCACCCGTTATTGTGGGCTAGGTTTACGACGTTGGTCAGACACGCAACCACCCTCTTGGCATTGATGCGACTGGGCATTGCTACCAGATCCAGCATGGTCCGGTCTAGGGCCACTAACCCCTGCCCACAGGCCACCCATGCGTCCCCCCCATACCCCCCGCCCTTGTTCTGCTTGGCTTTGGGCATAGCGGCGATCTTGTCGGCCAGCCCCGCCCTGCCCTTCTCCCAGTTGTCCAGCACACTGGCATACACCTGATCCCGGGACAGGCCTTTCATTCCACCCGCATGCCGGGCCTCGCCCCAGATGGCCGCCTGCCCCAAGCGCAGCATGAACGCCACCGATGCTCCAATGAACACCCCGGCATCCCCACCCATACGCATCCCGTGATGCGTCCCCAATAGCGCCGCGCACACCCCCCGCTTGCGATTCACGGGGGCCTGAAGGGACGGAGACAGAACGCCACCAAGGAAGCCGAACAAGATCGCTTGTGGCTCCAGCGGGACAAGGTCAATCCCCATCTTGGCAATCGCCTGCCCTACCACCGGCTTAAACGACGTGATGACGGTAACCCCGGCTAGCTGGGCGTGAACGCTCCAATGGTCCCCCAGATTGCCCCCGGGGTTATAGACGACGTGATGCCCGGGCTTCAGGGTCTTGGCGGTAGTCTCCCACGCGAGCATGGCGCCATCGTCGGCCTTGTGCGCCGGGTCGATAGTCACTACCTCGCCCACCACCATGGGGGCGGGGCACCAATCTGGTTCCGTGGGGCACCCTTTGACCCCCGCCCTGATCTGGGTCAACACCTGTTCGTGCGTCTCACTGGCCACGGCTTCCACAAACGGGTCCGCTGCCTCGAGGTTGCATCCCGCCTTGGTTGCCAGGGTCTTCCAGGCGGCGGAGTATTCCGGTTGCATGAAAATGGATACCGAATCGTGTCCTGCCGTGGCCCCATCATGGCCCGGGCCCACCGATAGCAGACCGGGACGCCACACCATGTTGTGACTCGCATTGATGAAGGGCATCAAGATCGCTTCCGCTTCCGGATCGGCCGCCTTGGCTTCCCCCCACACCCCCATAGCTTCCGCCATGGTCTTGACCACCCGCGAGTCTACGAACCCATGGCGGGGGGTAATGGGGCAGGGGCGCATGAAGCACGGCAACCCAATGGCCCCTACCATCTGGGATAGTTCTTCGGTGGTAGTGGCCACCTTGGCGAAGCTGGGGGATAGCATGGCCGCATCCTGAAGCACCTTGATCCCCTTGGCTTTCTGGGTCTTGATCGGGCCGGACGGGCCCAGCTTGGCCGTCAAGACGTTGTGTTGCCCGGGCCCTGCACTAGTCCATGGGTGCGGGGAGGGTGTTTTGATGGGCTTCCCTGCCGCTACTTTCTTGGCCTGTGCCAGCTTGGCCGTCAGCGTGGACCCACTTGGCGCCACGCTGGGCATCCCTTCGGCCTTGGCCATGTGCCCCTTGACCCCGCAGTAGGGGCACCCGATCTGCGCGAGATCCGAGGGCAGGGTGGTAAGTTTCATCAACTTACTACACGCGCCGCATTTCACCGTCTTGTATGTGGCCATCAGTCTCTCCTTACCAGTGGCAGTGCAATGGGCCCACAAACAAATGCGAGCCGATCACATCACGCCGATACCCGACCCTCCATGTCCGATACCATGCCCATCCTATCCTCATGTCGCAATCCTCCGTGGGAAGCATGGAGCCTACACCCCCATGCTGCCCCCGCAATACTGGACCTATCCCTTTACCGCCTTTACCACCTGATGACTACAGAACAGTGGCGTCAGCGTCCACACCCACCCCGTTACCTTCTGCTTGTCGGCCGGGTCATCGAACTTCGGCCGCATGGTCTGGACCTGCACGGGCGCCTGTCCGGGGGCCACCCGATACCCCTGCGCATCCCACCGGTTGACGGTGAACACGGACGTGTAGGCCACGCACCCACACGAAGCAAAGGCCGCATTGACCCGGGCCGCGTTCTTCTGGCTGTAGGTTTCAAACTCGGTAGCGTCCGCCTCATGTCCGGCGAATTGAGACGGATTCGGCTTATACGCCTTCGGGCCCGTGGTCCCCGTGGTCTTCGGTTCAATGGCCGCCAACATGACGGACCCGTCGGCCGCTGACCATACGATCTTGGCCACCCGTTCCGGCTTGGCGACCCCCGCCTTGGTCAGCACCATCACCTGATCCCCCGCTGACACCTGAACCCCTTGTGCCCGGATGCCCCACGTTCCATTGTTCAACTTCGCGTAGCTAATGGCCATCACACCCTCCCACACCCTTCCATGCAGACCCAATGCCGGAACCATGGGAATACGCCCCTTTAGATTCAAGCACTTAGCCTGTATACGCCCTATCCAGTGTCGGCCCCCTGACAGCACACAAGGGGACAGGATGGCCATGGCTCCGCTAACTACTTGATAAGCGGAGCCTTAACTGTACGCCATGGGGTTGACACCTCTGACCCCGGACTGTCATCCTACCGACGGTATGCCCACCGTACGCAAGGCTCAGGCATCGTCGGTATTGAAACGACGCACGGGCCCACCCCTAGCCGTGGACCTGGTCCCCGCTGACACCAAGCTGGCCATCCGATACGCCTATCTGCTTGACGATGACGCAACCATCGCCAAGTTGGCCGCGAAGCATGACCTAAGCCTCGCCTGTGTGGGGCGTATCTTGTCGGGCCCAGAGTATGAGACGGCCAAGGCCGAAGTCGAGGCAATGCAAGTGCAAGCGGCCCGTACACGATTGGCCACCTACGCAGAGGAGGCTGCGAACCAATGGAGGCTCGCGGTACCGATTGCGGCCAAGCGGGGTAAGCACGCACCGGCCAAAGACCTGTTGGTAGCCACCCGCGTGATTGATCCCGATCAGCGGGCGCCCCATGTCACCGTACAACTGGGTGTACAGGCCGACACCGTCGCGGTACTGATCGGCGGTACACAGGTACCCGGTACCAGTACACCCGGTACCGCCGGGCATGTACCGGCCATCCCGCCGGGCGGTACCTCGCCCAGTACATCGCCCCTACTTCCACCCAGTACACAAGACCCTGGTACTGAGTAGCTGGCCGTACACGGGGTCAGTACATCGTGTACTGCCCCGGGTGTAGCCGCCGGTACCCCCGTATGTACCGAGCCGGGCGCCCGATCCGGCCGGGGGTCCCAGGGGTCGGGCTGAGGCTAAGTACCCCCCTGAATTTTTTATTTTTTCAATTTCAGGCCCAATTCCTTCCCGTCCTAGTCACCACCGACACCACCGACACGACCGACACGTTGTCACCTAGCTTGTTATCTGCCCACTTGCATTGAAAAGCCCCCCATGATATGTCTAAGTAAAGAATAAGGGAGAGGGTGGGGCGGGCCCGAGGACACAACAGCGCCCCAAGGAGGACAACCATGTCCAGAACGCGCAAGGTCGCCATGATGGTCTACATCGAGCCGGAAACCCGCCTGCTCGTGCAGCGGCTCGTGCTCAAGCGGATGGAGGCGGGCAAGTCACCGGGCGAGTCCACACAGGGGGCCATCTGCGAACAGGCGCTCCGGCTGCTGGCTGCCCAGGAGCTGGGCGACACCGGGGTCCCGGCCGCTCCGGGCGACGGCACCACGCCGGTACCGGAAACCGGCCTGCCCCTGGAAGCCCGGTCCAAACTGCTCACCGCCCACTGCGGCGGCGAGGTGCCCCCCCACATGGTACCGGTGGTCGAGCGGATGATCCTGGCCAAGGGGGAGGCGTTGCCGTACCCGCCCGTCCCTCCGAAGGTGACGCCATGACCCCGGCGTTCGGCGGACCCCCGCTCCCGGCCGCCCCTATCCTGTTCCCGGCCGACCACGCCGGGGCCCGCCAGTACCTTTACCGGATCGACAAGGCGCTGGACCAGGACGGCTGGTCCAAGAACCAGCGCCGCTACCTGAAGACGCTCCGCATCAAGTGGGCCTACCGTGCTCAGGGGCTGGACGCCAACTTCGAGCGCCGAGGCAATGTCGGCGGCAACCCCGAGGCCCCTCCCCCCACCGCCCGGGACGTGGTGGTCGCCCGCTGGAGACAGGCCCACCTGATTGAGAAGCAGGCCCAGGACCGGGGCAGGACCGCGTTCAAGCGCATCCGGGACCAGGAGAAGAACGAGGACCGGGACAAGGAAAGGTAACCCTGTGGTACCCTCGGGCCGTGGGTACCACCTCCGCCGTCTCCGACCTCGTCTCCGCCGCCAACGCCGAGGCCGGTGGCGACGACAATGCCGACACCTGGCAGGCCATCCCCCTCTGCTGCTGGTGCAAGGCCCCCCTGGCCCAGGCCCAGATCCTCGGGGGCACTCACTGGGTCTGTCCGGCCCCACCCTGCTATACCCGTCAACTGAAGTTCGGCATCACCGTCACCCGGGACGGCAAGCAGACCCTCGTCTACCTGCCCCTGCCCCGCCAGACCGAAGCCCACGAGGCCGTGGCCTCCCAGCTCCACCGCCGCATCCTGTACGGCGGGGCGGCCGGGGGCGGCAAGTCCAAGTTCCTCCGGTGGCTGGCCTACTCCCTCTGCCTGTCCAGGAAGAACTTCCGGGTCCTGCTCCTCCGCCGCACCTGGCCCGAGCTAGAAGAAACCCACATCCGGGAGTCCATTTTCGACCAGGAGCTGTTTGGCGAGGGCGGGGGCGGCGTGATGAAGGTGACCCCGTCCAACCGCGTGGTCGATTTCCCCCTCACCGGCTCCTACCTGAAGTTCGGCCACTGTCAGGACGACAAGGACATGGCCACCTTCCTGTCCCGGGAATACGATCTGATCTTGTTCGATGAGTTGGTGACCTTCGAGGAGATCCAATACCTGCTCATCTCGTCCAGGGCCCGCACCAGCCGCGATGACGGGTGGATGCCCATGGTAGTGGCCGGGACCAATCCTGGCGGGCCCGGCGCAGGCTGGGTGAAGGAGATATTCATCGACCGGTCCCGAGACAAGAAGAAGTACCCCAACTACAAGCCCGCCGATCACCACTACATCCGGGCCCTGCTGGACGACAACCCGTACATCAACGCCTCCTACATCGACTTCCTCATGGACCTCCCGCCCGACATGCGGGAAGCCTACCGGTTCGGGCGCTGGGACATCTTCCCCGGTCAGTACTTCAAGGAGTTCCGGGCCCAGCGAGGAGGCCATCCCTGGCACGCCGGGACCATATTCGTCCCCCCATCCATCCCCCGGATCTGCGGCATGGACTGGGGGTACCTCAAGCCCGGCGTGATCCTATGGGCCGTGGTCCTGCCCGACTCCGGCCGCCTCTACATCGAGCGCGAATGGGTGTTCACGGAGACGCCGCCGTCCATGGTGGCCAAGGCGGCCGCCCTGATGACGCGCCTGTGGGGGTTCTCCGTGGTGTCGCGCGTTGGCGACCCGGCCATGGCTATCCGCCAAGCCGAGTCCGGTGAGGACATCTTCGAAACCATGGCCAAAAACGGCTGGCCCGTCACCCCCTCCAAGAACGAACGGGTCAACGGCTGGACCCGGGTACGCGAATGGCTCCGCTCCTGGCCCGACGGCAGGCCCGGCCTCGTCATCAACCCCGAGGGATGCCCCTACCTGATTCGCACCCTCCCGCAACTGATGTCCGACGCCCACAAGCCCGAGGACGTGGACACCGACGGCGAGGACCACGCCGCCGATGCCCTCCGGTACCTTGTGATGGCCCGCCCCCACCCCTTGCAATCCGGCTCCCGTTCGGCGTACCCTGCTGGCTCGGTCGGGTCCATGCTCATGGACCTGGTCCTGGCCAACGAGAACAAAGGGGTGTTAGGGGTGCATAATGTGGCGAGGTGATCTCTGTGCCCGGTGAGTACTCCACCCGTCCGCCCGTCCTCCCCCTCCCGCCCGAGGACACCCACGGCTCCCGCAAGTACTGGAAGAAAGAGGTGGACGCGGCCGTCGAACGGCTGAACGACTTCAAACCCGACTGGGACCGCAACGTCCTCTCGTACCGGGCCAAGTCCCTCTCGACCATGCCCACCTCGGACACGGTCGTCGTCCCCCGCGACTTTGCCTTCGTGGAGCAGAAGGCCGCCCAACTCTTCTTCCAAACCCCCGAGATCCACCTCAAGACCGATCTGGAAGCCCTCAAGGACGCGGTGACCATATTCCAGCCCGTGCTCAACCACTACCTGTCCGAGGACGAGGTGAACGCCCTCGCCATGATGAACGAGGTGGTGTTCGATGCCCTGTGCCCGTCCGGCCTGATGTGCTCGAAGATCGGGTGGGAGGCGTTTGAGGAGGGCCCGCCCATCCCCATGCAGGTGGGTGAGGAACCGGCCGAACCCCCGGCCCCCTCACTCGGGCAACCCGATCCCAACCAGTTGCCAGGATCAGTATTGGGACTGGGGGCCCCGGCCCCGCCCCCACCGATGCGCCCCATCATGGCACCCACACCCAACATCGTCTGGGACCGCTACTTCTGGGAGCGCATCTCCCCGGCCCAGATCCTGATCCCCCACAACTTCTCCGGATCCGTGTACGACAAGGCCCACTGGCTCGGGTTCCGCTTCGAGGAGGACTGGGAGATCATCAAGAAGAAGTACAAGTTGGCCGACGACATGGACATCCCCACGTCCCGGCTCTCGGACGCGGAACTGAAACTCAAGGGGGAATCCGTCTCCTCCCCGTCCCGCGCCCCCACCCAGCGGGTCACTGGCTGCGAAATCTGGTACCGGACGGCCCTGTACGACCCCAAGACCGCCCACCCGGAGAAGATGCGGCAACTGGTGCTTATCGACGGGTACGACGAGCCCCTCCTGCACCGGGACTCCCCATACCAGTCCACGTCCCCGTCCGGCACCCTGATCGGCATGATCGGGTTTCCCATCCATATCGGGGCCCTCCGGTATGTGTCCGACTCGGCCTACCCGCCCTCCGAGTGTTCCATCTCCCGGTCCACCAACGAAGAGCTAAACAGATCCCGCACCCAGATGATGCTCCAGCGTGACCGGTCCATCCCGATGCGGTTTGCCGACCTGAGTCGCATTGGTGGAGAAGCGGGGCTGGAAAAGATCCGCAAAAACATCTTCCAGCAGATCGTCGCCCTGGAATCCTACGATCCGAACAACCCGCCCGTCGGCATCATCAGCCTGGCCCAGTTCCCACGGGAGAACTTCACCTTCAACGACTACCTCGACCGCGACCTGGAACAGGTGTGGGCCATGGGGGCCAACCAGCGCGGCCAAGAGTCGGCCAAGTCCCTGACCGCCACCGAAATCTCCAAGATCGACCAGTGGGCCAACTCCCGCTTGGACAAGGAGCGCCGCAACGCCCTGACCTACTACATCCGGGGCACCCGCAAACTGGGCTCGCTCGTCCAACTCTTCATCACCGACGAACAGGTGACTCAAATTGTCGGCCAAGACAAGCTCCAGCGCATACAAGCCTGGGACCGCGAGGCCATCCCCAACGCCTACGCCTACTCGGCCAACCCGGACTCCGCCATCCGGATCGACCAGGCCCAGGCCCGCACCCAGATCCTCAAGCTGTACGAGCTGCTGGCCAAGGATCCCAACGTCAATCGCACCGAACTGCTCACGGAAATCTGCCGCCAGTGGAACCTGGACCCGGCCCGGATCGTCGTCCAGCAACTCCCGCCCAAAGGCCCCGACCCGGCCGCTGTCAGCTTCCGTTTCGGCGCCGAAGACCTGGACGTGCTCAACCCCAACTTCCCCATGTACGTGGCCATCCTGGAACAGGCGGGCTACAAGCTCACCGAGCCCGACCCGGCCACCGGCCTCTCCCCCATCCAGGCCGCCCAACAGAAGGCCACCCAGCAGCAACAGATCATGGGCATGGCCGGTGGCGTGGGTGCCGAAGGAGGGGGCGCCGACACCGGCCCCACCCCGTCCTCCCGCCCCCCCACCCAGTCCGAGCACGGGGGCACCGCACCCAAGGCCGACCGGTTGAACAAGCACCAGGGCGACCAGACCGGCCAGCTCCCCGGTCCCCACCCCCTTCCTCACTGAGGGTTAAATGGATACGCCCGGCCTCATCAAGAATGCCTTCTTCGCCCAGGCCATTGGGGGCACCGGGTCCCTGGAGCGTGGTGCCAACGAGTACGAGTTCTTCCGTCGCCTGTTCAACTCGGGCCTGACCATCTCCTCGGGCGGCGTCATCACCCTGTCCAGCGCCTTCTTTACCTTCTCGCCCCCGCTGACCGTCCCGTCCGGGGGCACCGGTATCGCCAGTTTCACCGCTGGCGACCTGATCACGGCCACCGGGGCCACTACGCTGGCCGCCCTCAACGCCCAGGCCGTCGGCAAGGTCCTGATCTCCAACGGCACCAGCACCCTCCCCTCGTACTCCGACGTGCCTACCGTCACCACCATCTCCGCCCAGGGCGTCATCTTCCCGGCCACCCAGGTCCCATCTGGTGGGGCCAACACCCTGGACGATTACGAGGAGGGCACCTGGACCCCGACCGATGCCAGCGGCGCGGCCCTGACCTTCACCGGGGTCGTTGGCTTCTACGTCAAGATCGGCCAGCTAGTCATCGCCTCGGCCGACCTGACCTATCCTGCTACTGCCGACGGATCCAACTCGGTGATCGGCGGCCTGCCATTCACCATCGCGGCCACCGCGACCAACATCTGGGGCGGGTTCTTCACGGCCAAGACCGAGGCCACCGCCGACACGCTGGTAGGCGTTGCCAACTCCACCACCGTGGTGCCCCTGACCAGCGCCGGGGCCAACATCACCAACGCCACCCTGAGCGGGGACCGCCTCCGCTTCGTCCTGTGCTACCGGGCCACCGCCTAGACTAGGCCCCGAAAGGCTCCATGACTCGACTCGTGCTCCTGCTCACGTTCGTTCTCTCGCTCTGCCCCTCCCCCGTCCTCGCCCAGAACTGGACCGAGGGCTCCATCATCGGCGTCCTGCCGACCGCACTCAAGGGCCCCACCTTCATCTACATCGACGGGGACGGCTCCAACCCCGCAAACAACTGGCCCCACATCAACCTGGCCCCCGAGGTCTGGCACACCCTTTCCCTCTCCGACATCCCGGCCCCCTTTACCCTCCCCCCCGACATCAAGGCCATCTCCCTGCTCGGCCAACTGGTCACGTCGGGTACTAACTCCAACGCCTACTGCTCGGCCGTCTTTAGTTTCCGCACCCCTGGCACCGACGACACCCCATGGGGGTACTGGGGGGCCGCCGTATCCTCCGCTCCGGCCGGGGCCTACCGCGAGAACTGGTCCGGCTGGGTGAGCATCGTGTACGGCCGGGTAGAGTTCTGGTGGCGCTACTCCGAGCCCTCCTGTTCCAAGATCATCAACCTGTCTCTTCAAGCCTACGTCCGGTAGGGGGTTGACACCGCAACCACAGGGGGCTACGATTCGCCCATGGATCGCGTCAAGCTGGAACAGAAGCTCGCCTCCGTCAAGGCCGCCCTCGACAACTACGTTGCCCAGATCAACGCCCTCCAGGGTCGGAAGGCCACCCTGGAAGAACTGATCGCCGAGGAGGACGCCCTCACCGTCGCTCAGGTCCAGGACCCTCACTTGTCCAGCAATGTGGTAGACCTGCTCTCGAAGCTGGGAGGATGACCTGACTATGCCCATGTCCCTGCGCGGCACCGTCTACGCCGACACTTCCTCCCTCTGGCGCTGGCGCATCAAGGCCCAGAACGGACGCATCCTGGCCGACTCCGGCGAGTCCTACGTCTCTCGTTCCAACGCCCGCCGCGCCCTGACCACCTTCCTTAACACCATCCAGCACCAGGGGGTGGAGGTCAAGTGCTCGGTCGAGGGCGTGCCTGACCAGGTGGGGTAGGCCGATGCCAATGTACGATTTCGACTGCACCGCCTGTAGTCACCAGTTCGAAGCCCTGGTCCCCCATGGCGCCCTCCCGCCCTGCCCAGCCTGTGCCGCTGCCACCGAGCGAGCCTGGCGCCGTACCGCCCACGTCCGACCCGACTCAGTGCCCGGCGGGTTCTGGGTGGAGAACCTCGACGCCACCCCACGTTATTTCGACTCCAACTCCACCTACCAGCAGGAACTCAAGGCCCGTAACCTGACCAACGACCGGTTCCACTCCGTCAACCCCAGGGGCCCCTATTCGACCAAATGGTAGCCCCCTGTGCCTGACAAGACCTCCTCCCTCATCCTCGGCCCCGACGGCACCCCGGCCAACGTCCCCACCATCCTCCTCGACCCGGCCGACGCCCGCACCTTCCGCGAATACAAGAAGGTCCTCGAAAAGTACGGCCTGAAGGAAGCCCTGTACTGTGACGAGTGCTGGGAGAGGAACCTGTCCCACGGCTGCGAGGCCCACGTTACCGGGAACCAGATCCTGATCCGCTGCCGGTGCAAGCTCCGGTTCTTCCAGGGGCCTACCTACTAACCGTACAAGGGGGTTGACTCCCCCTACCCCTGGGTGGTACTAGTACCCCCATGTCCGATTTCGTCTCACCTGGCGGCGATACAGGTACCGGGACAGGTGGCTCGTCCACTTCTTCCGGTTCAGGGGGTTCGCCATCCCCTTCACCCACCTCCGGTACAGGAGGGAGCGGATCTGGTGGTTCTCTAACCAGTCCCCCCTCTTCCGGGTCCGCTGGCACGTCAGACCAGCCCGGAGCCCAGGGCGCAACCGCATCCCAACCACATGGCCCCGTCGATTACACGCGATTCGAGGAGGTCAATTCCCGGTACAACCAGCTTCGATGGGCCGAAGAGTACGAACCCACCCGGGTAGCCGAGGCCACTCGCATATACGAGTGGTTCGACACCGACCCGATGGGGGCGTACAACTACTTCACGGATCTGTTGACCAGGGGCGGCTACATCCGGCCCCCTCAGCAGCAACCCCAAGGTAGGTCCAACGGCCACGACCGGTTCTCCGACCCCAACACAGGTCGCCCCCTCCCGGACATCGAGGTCCAGGAGAACGGGGCCCGGCTCTACTCGGCCGACCAGGCAGGCCGTCTCGTGGACTGGGCCATGAACCGGATGGAAGAGCGGGTCCGCCCCATCGAGGAGCGGATTGGGTCACAGCAGGTCCAGACCCAGGCCCGCGAGGACGCCCGGCGCCAGATCGCCGAAGCCTCCCGCACCTGGCCCCATTTCGAGGAGTTCGCGGAAGACATCTACAAGGAAATCTCCCGCGACCGTCGGCTCTCCCTCGAAGGCGCGTACCGCCGAGTTGCCATACCCCGTATCAAGCAGAAGGAACGGGAAGCCATGTCCACGGAGATGCGTACCCGTGCCCAGGCCAGTGGTGGCCAGAACCCCGGCTCCTCCGTACCAGGCTCCACCGAAGAGACTCGCAAGCTCCCGCTCCGCGACCTCTTCCGTCGGGAGATGCGACGGCGAGGCATGGGGTCCTAGCTCCCCCTGGCGCTCTGACAAGGATCCCCATCCATGACCACCACCCCCGGAGGGATCCAGCGACTGTGGGACATCGCTGGCACCCTCCTGGATCGCTACTTCGCGGACCCGAACCTGGGTGAAGTAGCCGCCACGGTCTGGGAGCAGAAGTTCGGCTCCAAGCCCACCGACAACATCTTCACCTCCAACGCCCTCTTCTATTTCCTCGGGGAAGACGGGTTCAAGGAGGAGTCGGACGGCGGTCGCCTCATCGAGTTCGGCCTCGAATACGCCGAGAACTCCACCTTCAAGTCGTACGGCGAACTCGATCAGTTGGACACCACCCGGGTGTCCGTGTTCGATGCCGCTCGTTACGACTGGAAGATCCACGCCGGAACCGTCGTCTATTCCGAGCTGGAACGGCTCCGCGCCCAGGCCGCCGCTGGCAAGTATGACCTGATCGCGGACAAGCTGGAGAACGGCAAGAACTCCCACATCACGAACATGAATCGCGCCGCATGGTCGGACGGTACCGGCAACGGTTCCCAGGACATCGGCGGGATCCAGCTCCTGATCTCTACCACCCCGACCACCGGCTCGGTCGGGCAGATCAACCGGGCGACCTTCTCCTTCTGGCGCAATCAACAGACCAGCGGGGCGAAGTCATCGACCGCGTTTGACAACCTCCGCGCATCGATGCGGTCCATCTTCAACCAGTGCTCCAGGGGCGGCGTGGAAGAGCAGCCCATGGCCTGGATGACGAACCGTACCGTCTTCGAAGGCTACGAGTCCATCCTGCTGGCCAACGAACACATCACCTACGCCGACAAGAAGGGTGGTGCGGACGCTGGGATCAAGAACTCGCTCCTGCTGTTCAAGGGACAGCCGGGTTCCTACGACGAGGCCGCGCCATCGGGCAACCTCTACTTCTTCAACAACAAGGCCCTCAAGATCGTGTACCTCTCCGGGGGCTGGATGAAGATGTACCCGAAGGTGGACCCCGCCAACCAGCTCGCCAATGTCCATAAGGTGGCGACGTTCGCCAACATGGGCACCAACAACTCACGCCGCCTGGGCGTGGTGTCCGGTATCACTTAGGAGGACGCCATGCAATTCCAGACTGTACTCGGCGGCGCGAACGAGCGGGTGTTCCGGGTCGCCCGGAACTCCAATACCAAGACCGCGACCATCACGGCAGCGTCGTTTGTCCGTGGCGGCCCGGCCATCCTGGCGACGGCCTCGGCCAGCACGAACGGGTTCGACATTGTGCAGCCGACCTCGTCGGGCAACAACCCAGTCAACAACCTCCTGATCGGGGTGGTGTTCGACTTCCCCGATACCACGGTGGGACGTACCGGCGTGTGGCAGCCCGAGGACGTGGGCCTGGTCCAGTGCTACGGAATGCACTCGGCCATCCTCCTGTCCGTGGCCTCGACCACCATGGCGGGCGGCCTCATCATGGTGCCCAACTCCGTCTCCATGTTCGCTACCACCCCCAACCTCGTCATCGAGTCTGTGGGTACGGCCACGGTGGCCACGAACCTGGGCGGCGCGGCAGGGATTGGCGGCCTGGTGATCCTCATGCAGTCGGTGGCCACTCAGGCGGCCGGGTCCGCTGCGGTGGTCGGCTTCATCCGGTGCATGTGATCG
>Ga0075425_100003724_pt1 | contig 15547 bp, 16 predicted proteins | sample SoiMethybrSBSTD4_FD_75300 | JGI IMG/M metagenome (GOLD analysis project Ga0075425, IMG submission 75300) | Bulk soil microbial communities from a Populus tree surrounding site in Tennessee, USA - Soil MetaG P. TD hybrid SBSTD4 | ecosystem: Environmental > Terrestrial > Soil > Tree plantation...
GCCGGACACCCCCGGCCCCCACAGGATCGGTTGGTGGAGAACCGGCTATTTGAGGTGCTTGGAAACGAGCTTGGTCATCTCGAACATCGAGACCTGCTTCTTGCCGCCGAACACGACCTTCAGCGCTTCGTCGGAGTTGATCATCCGCTTATTCTTGGAGTCCTGGAGCTTGTTCTTCTTGATGTAGGCCCAGAGCTTCTTGGTGACTTCGGTGCGAGGCATGGGCTTGCTGCCAATCACCTCGCCCAGCGCGGCGCTGGGGGTCATGGGCTTCATAAACGCGGCGCTCGGCTTGCGGGCCTTCTTCTTCGCTACAGCCATCGAGATCTCCTCCGAGGAATGGGTTGTAATGCTCAAAATTCTCGCGCTGGAGCGCTATTCATACCCGCGGAGCGCAAAAAAATCAAGAGGGGCAGGCGCTGGGGTTCACGCCGGGATCAGGGGCTCGCGGATTCGGCGCGCTCCACGAGATCGAGGTAGGCATGGAGGAAGGCGTGCGCCTGTCGCGCCATCGCCGGGCCGTGCCGGCGAGCCCCCGCCTCGATCTGAGCGGCCGACTGCGCCCGGGGAGTGCTGGCCAGCTGCTCTGCATGAGCGCGAGTCCACTCCCCAATCCGCTCCGGCGGCACCTCGAGGTGGAACTGCAGGGCATAGCCGTAACGCCCGTGGCGGAATCCCTGGCGCTCATAAAGGTGGGAGCGGGCGAGAGGCGTGGCGTCGGCCGGCAGATTGAAAGTGTCCGTGTGCCAGTGCAGGACCACGGTCTCCTCCGAGGCGAGTCGGGAAGCCACGGGATCGCTCTCCGCCGCGCATTCCAGCTCGATGGGGTACCAGCCGATTTCCGGGACCGGTCCCCGATGAACCCGTGCGCCCAAGGCTGCCGCCATGATCTGCGAGCCGAGGCAGATCCCCAGCATGGGAAGATCCTGGCGCAGCCGAGCCGACGCCAGCTGGATCTCCTCTTGGAGGAAGGGGTATCGGGCGGCCTCGTAGACTCCCATCGGCCCCCCCAGGATCACCAGAAGATCGAGCCCGTCCGGCACGCCGGCGACGTGGCCGGGAACCCTCGCGTCCAGCAGACGGATGTCCCAGCCGCGCTCCTTCAGCACCGAGTCGAAGGAGCCCAGGTCTTCGAATTCTTCATGGAACAATGCGATGCAGGTTCCGGACATTGAGGAGCCCCGCCAGGCCCGCCGGGGCCGGGGATGCCGCCGGCATCAGGAACTGGATTCGCCCGGAGGGCTGAATGGCAGCAGCTTGCGACCCGGGCGCTTGGGAGGCACCAGGGGCTTGTCCGGACGGGTCAGGCGATCGAAAAGGGTTTCAATGGTGCGCTCGAAGGCGGAAAGAAGATGCGCGGGCACGGTGGCGGCAGGGAACCGCCTGGGAGGCGCGGGTGTCGTGGAATGCTCTTCGCCCGTGCAAAGCTCCGCGTCGGACATTTCCACCGCCAGACGCTCCCGCAGTATCCGGGCCGTCACGTACTCGAGCTTCTTCTCCCAGATGCAGTGGCGGCGATCCGAAAGCTCGTCCCCATCCGGAGGCTCGCCCTCGCACTCCTCCTCCACTTTCCGGATGGTCTCCAGCGCCTTACGCTCTTGATCCTCGTAGGAGTGGTAGACCCGTTCCTCGACCTCGCACCACAGGCACATGACCGAGCATCCTCCCGGAACCGCCCATTTTGGCTTCTGCTGACAATAAGGCGGCAGACTATAGCACAAGTCGGGTAGTTTCGGTCGTACATCCCCGGGAGGGACTCAGTTCTGTCGGTTCTTGGTCCAGCGATCGTTGGTAATGCCGTGTTTGGCGACCTTGTAGTTCATCACCCGGCTGGAAACCCCCAGGAGCTTGGCGGCTTCCTTCTGAATCCAGTTGCTCCGCTTGAGGGCCTCCAGCAATGCCTGCCGCTCGAGGATCTCCAGATTCAGCAGGCTGGGGTCCACCAACGGAGGGAAATCGCCGGGTGCCGTGTTGCCGCGGGTCAGGATGCTCAGATCCGCCTCGCCGATGGTCTCTGATTCGGTCATCAGCACCGCGCGCTCGATGGTGTTCTCCAGTTCGCGAACGTTGCCGGGCCAGTCGTGGCGCAGGAGCATCTCCAGCGCTCCTTGCGTGAAGTCCTTCACCGGTCGCTTCAGCTCCAGGCCGAACTTCACCACGAAGTGCCGGGCAAGAGGCACGATATCCTCCCGCCGCTCCCGCAGCGGTGGGACCGGGAGACTCACCACGTTGAGCCGGTAGAACAGGTCCTCCCTGAATTTCCCCTCGGCGATGGCGGCGGGCAGATCGACGTTGGTGGCGGCGACGATTCGCACGTCCACTTTGATGGTGCGGCTCCCGCCCACCCGCTCGAACTCCTGCTCCTGGATGGCGCGCAGCACTTTGGCCTGTGTGGAGGGGCTCATGTTTCCCACCTCATCGAGGAACAGGGTTCCTTCGTTGGCCAGCTCGAAGCGCCCGATGCGCTGCCGCTCGGCGCCGGTAAAGGCCCCCTTCTCGTGACCGAAGAGCTCGCTTTCGAGCAGCGTGTCGGTGAGAGACGCGCAGTTCATCTTCACGAAGTTGTTCTCCCGCCGCGGGCTGCTCTGGTGGATCGCCTCCGCGATCAGCTCCTTGCCGGTGCCGGTCTCTCCGATGATCAGGACCGTCGCGTTGCTGCCCGCCACTTTCTCGATGGTGGTGAAGATCTCCTTCATGGTCCCGGACTCGCCGACGATTCCCCCGGCGCCGGGCGCCGTCCCCAGGTAGTTCACTTTTTGTAGCAATCTGCGGTGCTCCAGCGCCCTCTGGATCTTGACCTCCAGCTCGTCGATGGAGAAGGGCTTCTGGATGTAGTCGTAGGCCCCTTGTTTGATGGCCTCTACGGCGCCCTCCACGGTGCCGAAGGCGGTCATGATGATGACCGGGGTGTCCTCGCTCGCATTGCGCGCGCGCCGCAGCACATCCAGGCCATCCCCGCCGGGCATTTTCATGTCGGTCACCACCAGGTCGAAGACCTGCCTTTCCATTTTCTCGATGGCTTCCCGGCCCGAGGCCGCCTGCACCACCTTGAAGCCACTCTCCGAGAAGGCCTGGCTCAGCCCCTCCCGAAGCGTGCCCTCATCCTCCGCAATCAGGATGTTCTTCATAGCTCGATCGTCTCCGCCGCCTGTGGCATTAAGGGGGCCCCATCTTTACGGGTGAGGAGCGGCAGCTTCACGATGAAGGTCGTGCCCCGCCCCACCACACTCTCGAAGTCCAGGATCCCCTGGTGGCCTTCCACGATCTTTCTGGCCAGGGGAAGACCGACTCCGGAGCCCGTCTGCTTGGTTGTGAAAAAGGGATAGAACAGCCGATCATGAACTTCCTCGGGAATGCCCTTGCCCGTGTCGGTGATCCGGACCACCGCATACGAATCGAACGAGAGGGACGACGCGTCCCCGCCCTCCAGAAAAAAGTCGGACCTGAGCGGCGTGGGAAGGACCTCCCGCCGCGTCTCGACGCGGATACTTCCCGAAAGCGGAATGGCCTCGAAGGAGTTTTTCATGAGATTGGTCAAGGCGTCCCGCACCCGGTCCGGGTCGATCCACAGCTCGGGGATTCCCGGATCCAGGTCGAGGCTGAGGGAAATGGACTTGCCCTCCTGGGCGGATGTGGCGGTGGTCGCGGCTTCTTTGACCACGGCGGCCAGCGAAGCCGACTTTCGATCCAGGTGCAGGGGGCGCACGTACTCCAGGCTGTCCACGACGGTCCGGTTGAGGCGTTTGACCTCGGCGATAATCCGGTCCACCAGGGCGAGATCCTCGGTGCGGCCGCTCAACCGGCGCCTGAGCAGCGATGCGGTGACCTCGATTCCACCCAGGGGATTGCGAATCTCATGCGCCATCCCAGCGGCCATCTGTCCCAAGGCGGCCAGCCTTTCCTTCAGCTGCTCCCTTTCCTGGAGGTGCTCGATCTGGGTCAGGTCCCGGAATAACAGGGCCGCCCCCAGGATCTGATGCGCGTCATCGCGGATCAACGGCATGGAGAATCCAATGGTCCGCTTACGCTCATCCTTCAGGCGTAGCTCCATCTCGGCGCGATTCGGCTGGTTCTTCATCCGGAACGATTCCACGAAAATCGAAGCGAGCTGCGGATGATCCCTCAGGACCTCCGAGCAGGGCAGACCCAGGACTTGCGACTCCTTCAGCTCCAGAATCTTCCGGGCCAGGTTGTTGATGCTGGTAACCCGGCCCTCTTTATCGATGGTGATGCTGCCACACCTCAAGCTTCCGAACAGGTGCCGGTAAAAGGGATCCCCCGGGGGAGAAAACCCCTGGGAGGGTCGGGTCGGCGTCGAAGGATCGGGCTGTGACATAAATTGACACAATCCTTTGAAATCCAAGGACTTAATATAGGTCTGGAAGGTTGGGGGTCAAGGAATTGAATTAAGCGATGACAGGAACGTAGTTTAGCGCCGCGGACGCGGCGCGAAGAGGGGCTCGATCATGCGAAAAAGGAGTCGCAGAGCCCGATAGATGGGCCCACCGGTTTCTCCCTCTCCGGGAAGGGACGCGGAGGGAAGGATCCCGCTCAAGCTCCGGTGCGTTCGATACAGGGAACGATAGAACCAGGCCCGCTCGTCGGATCCCACGGAAAAGGGGAGAGTGAATCCGCCATCCTCCCGCTCCGCCTCGGCCGACTCCACCTTTCCCAGGACAGCCTCCGGGGCCACCAGCTCCCTGGCTGAATTGTTGTCCCCCTGGAAGATCAGCCACTCTTTCCCGGCGATCCGCTTCCTCCAGATGAGACGGTGAATGGTCAGGATCTGCCCGTGCAGGAAGACCCCGATTTCACCCACCTGCAGCCGCTCGGAGGGAAGCGATCGCAGCTGGATTCTCCACCCGTCCTGCAGGGTGGGGTGCATGCTCTCACCGCGCAGGGTAATGCGGGCGGCACCGGAGGTCTTGAGTGCCTCCGCCAGAAGCTGCAGTCCATCGGCCTCAGAGATTTCCACGTCAGCGCACCGAGAAACGGGCTTCGGCCTGGGAGGTCTGCCCGGTCACGCGATCCTTGACCGTGATCTGGAGCTTGAATTCGCCGGCCGGCCAGCCTTTGAGAGGAAAGGCATATCCGTGTACGAGGCCCGACTGATCTTCGAAGACCTGCGGTTTTCCCAGCGGCTTGAACGTGGGTTCGCCCGTTTTCTGCAGGGAAGCCGCCTGCAGGAACTGATAGGAGAGATCCAGGCTGGCATCACCGCTCTCGGGATCCTTGCCGGGATGGTAAACCTGGAAATAGTACGCCAGGTCGGACCCGGTCTGGTAAACGGGCTCCATCTTGGGGATCACTAGCAGCCTGCCGACCAGGAAGGGTGGATCCGATTCCGGGTTCGGGGCCGGCTCGAGCCGGGCTGCGAGGGTGATGCCGGAGAGTGCGAACGTCCCCTCCCGGAAGTCGGGGACCGTCAGTCGCTCACTGAAAGAGAACAGCTCCTGGGTGGAAGCGTTCTGGACTCCGAAAAAGGTGCTGTAGAGCCCCGGCGGCAGTGAGATGCGTCCCTGGTAGAGATGGAAGCCGTCCACGTTGCTTCCCTCGGGGGAGGTGCGAAAGGACTCCGCTCCCGATAGGTCGTACGAGACGCTGCCGTCGGAGAGCCTGGCGTAAACCTTCCAGTCGGGCTCCGGGTCGGAGCGACGGATTCCCAGGGTCAAGACGACCGAAGTGCTCCCGTCGGCCGCCAGGAAAAAGTCGTAGCGGGTGCGAAACCTCCGGGTGTCCTTGTCGGGTCGGGCGGCGGCTATGGAGTCGAGCAGAGCGCGCGGCTCGGGGGGGCGCTGGGCGGCGGTCGCCTGGAGGGCCAGGTTGCGCGGCGTGCCGAAGTAGCGCTCGACCCGGTTCAGCGCCAGGCGATCGCTGACCTCGTATTGTCCCGCATCATCACGCACCAGTCTTACCTGGGTGTCGCGCTCCATGCCGGGAAATCGGGGCTCATGGTAGATCCAGATGATGTAGAAGATCTCCTTGCCGTCCCGGGTGGCGAAGTGATCCTGACGGATTTCGTCGGGCGGGCCGATCAGGACGTAAAACTTTCCCCGATCCGTCTTCCAACCCGGATAGGGAGCGTCCCGGAACAAATTGTTAGCTTCCTTCACTCGGCTCTTGAATTGCAGCTCGAACTCATTGATCGGAGTGGATGCATCGCCGTCCCTGCGAGCCCAGAAATCGTCGATGAATTTCTGACGCTCCTCGTCGGTATTCAGGGCGCGGAAGCTCTTTTCCTCGTCGGCGCTGAGGAGATAGCGGACGGGCCCCTGGTACCAGTCGCGGCCGGGTTTGTCCCAGTCCTTTTCGGGCGGGGCGGCCGCATGGACAGCGCCGCCCGCGACGATTAGAAGAATCGAGAGCGCCAGGACGAGCTTGCGTGGGGTTGACACGCGCTGCGGCGGGTTCCTATACTCCAGCCCACCGGGAAACCAATCTATGACCAAGAAGCTTGTGCCCCTTGAACCCTTGGAACCGCTTCCCATCATGGAGGAAGGGCTGCTTCGCGTGCGCGCCGGAGAAGCCTTGGTGCTCAGCATCGGAGCCCTCGATCGTCAAACCGGAGTCGCCGAAATCCGGGCGTTGTGCCGGTCTCGAGAAAACCATGACCTGGTCGCGACGGGCGTTTGGAAGACCGGGGAGTCGACGCCGGAGGAGCACTACTATTCGGTTCGCATCCCCATCCCGGCTTCCTCCCCCACGGTAGTCTGGGAGTTGAAATCGATTCTGCTCCAGGACGGGCAGGGGAATCGGCGCACCTATACCGCCGGTCGCGATTATGACGAATTCCTCTTTCAGGTGGAAGGGCTCGAAGGCGTGGATTCCACGCCCCCGAGACTTCTGGGGATTCGGGTGGATCCGGTCTAGTTCTTGGCGGCGGGCTTGTCCGCCGCCTGCGGTGGCACCTCGGTCACCGTCACCTTCTTGATGAGCAACGGCTTGACCGGGCGCGCCGGCGATCCAGGCGCCTCGCCACGGGTTTGGACGGTCGGGACCTGGCAGAGAGTTTTGACCGTGTCCATGCCCTCCACCACCTTCCCCAGCACCGTCACGCGTCCCCTCATCTCCGGCTTGGCGATTCCAAGGATCATGATGTGGGCTCCGGAATCCATGGCGCCGGTCTCGCGGTTTCGGACCTGAACCATCGTTCCGGCGTCCGTGGGGAACTCCGACAACTCGGGATCCAGGTTGTAGCCCGCCCCGGCGGCCGGATCGCCCGTGGGCGAGCCGCCGATGACGGCTTGGCCCGGGATGACGCGATGGAATTGGTTGCCGTTGTAATACCCCTCGCGCACCAGGTCGACGAAATTCCTCACATGGCGGGGCGCCGCCTCCTTGTTCAGGTCGACGACGAAGTTGCCGAACTCGGTCTCGAATTTGGCGCGGTAGTCTTTCTTGAGATCGTAGCGCTCCACGATGTGCAGGATGAGTGAGTTGGCTTCCGCCCCCTCGCCCTTCCACGTAAGCCGGTAGTTTCCCGCCTTCTCCAGCCCCGGAAATATCTGGTTGAGGGTCAGGACGCGGCCGAAAAAGGCGCTTTTCTCCACATCCTTGGGTTGGCTCAGCAGAACGCCTGCTGTTTCGGATTTCTTGAGCTTGGCCCCGCGCGCATCCTCCACCTGCAGCCCCGCCAGCAGATCCAGCCCTTTACTGTTGTCCACCGTGGCGTCGGAGATGTTTTTCACGGTCATCGCCACGGGCAGCTCGTCGCCTTCGTAGAAATAGGGGAGCTGGGTCTCGAAGTATACCGACAAGGGGGGCTTGGCTTCCGCGGAGAGGGCCAAGGCGGCGGGGACCAGCAGGGCGGCCAGAACCGCCACATTCCAAAGAGCAGAGTACCCTCGAGCGCGTCGCGTCGTCACTGCCTCACCTCGTTCGGGCGTCATAAAAATGTCCCGGCGGAGCGCCGGGATATCGCCGATGATTCGGCCGGTTTCAGAGGAACACGAGAGTTTGCATGATAGCCCCCGATCTGCGAAGCGTCAAACTACGGCGGATCGGTGTCAGCGGCCCAGAGTCAATGGGTCCTGCCCGGTGACGCGGTCGGGGTTGCGGTGAAAGGCTCCCACCGAGCCCAGGAACACCGCCACCAATCCTGCCGAGATGAGCAGAAGGATGAGGAAGGCTGTCCAGCGCAGCGGACCCGAGCGCCGGAAGAGGGGGATTCGGGGAGTGGGAAAATCCAGGATGCGCGCCTTCATGCAGCTCTTTCCACCGTTGGGTTTTTGACAAGTAAGGATTATGCGCAATCGCCGCGATAGAAAGCAAGCAGATCTCACAAAAGCCTTGCGGGACGCTGGTTTTGGAAGTATAGGGTTGTTACCTTCGGGAGGCGTGCTTGCACTGTTCCGGTTGCGGCGGGGAGCTCTGCGAAACTCAATATCTTGGCGTGGACATCGAGCTGTGCCCGCATTGCGGCGGGGTCTGGCTGGAAGACGGACGCCTCAAGGATCTCATCGACTGCGCGCGACGTGGGTTACCCACCAAATCGGTTGAGAACGCCACCAGCTACCGGCCCAACTACCGGCTGAGCGAGGGGGACAACCGGCGCATCGTGAAGTGTCCCTGGTGTATCGGCATCCTGAAACCAGTGAATTACACCTCCTCGTCCGGGGTGGCGATCTACGCCTGCATCAACAATCACGGGGTCTGGGTTCCCAAGGACAACCTGGAGCGGCTGCTCCTGTTCCTGCACGTCTGGGACAGTTTCCTGAAGCCGGCCCGTACGGCGTATGCACAGCTCGGTCCCCTGGGGAAGCAGCGCTTCCTACGCCGTTATCCCACTCCCTGATTGAAATAAAAGCTGATTCGGGCGGCAGGCCTGGGCTCCCTCGCGACGGCACGGTACTTCGCTCTTTCCCAACGACAGCAATCGTGATAGGAGTAAGAGTCTTTGAAGGGTTCGGACTCTCACGCGTCCGCTGTGCGCTTCTCGCGCGCTCGCCTCGGTTCCGCGCTCGACCCAATCGCTGAAAACCGCGGGTGCCCTCGCGCTTCCACACGGCCGCTGCTCGGGACCCAGAGCCTGCCGCCTCGGAATCAGTGAGTGGGCCTGGAGCTCCCGCGTCGGTGGCCGGGACCGTCGAGACGGGCCCAGCGGGTGAGGGGATCGCCGCCCGTTCAGCGTCGTCGGAGTAAGAACGAAGTAAAATGCGGGATCATGGCTCTCCCGACGATCCTGCTAATCTTCCTGCTCGCGCTCCAGGGGTGCGCTGGGAAACAGGCCCCCAGACCGGCCGAAATGACCCCGCCGGCGCCCGCGACCCAATCGCTCGCGTTCGTTCCACCCGTGCCCGAGGGTCCGGTCGACTTTCAATCCCAGGTATTGCCCATTCTGGTGAAGCGTTGCTCCCCCTGTCATTTCCCGGGCGGCAAGATGTACTCCCGCCTGCCATTCGATCGGCAAGCCACCATTCAACAGCTCGGCACCAGACTGTTCACCCGCATCGAGAGGCCCGAGGAGCAAGCGCTCATCCTTGGCCTCCTGACCCAGAGCGAGACCGCCGGGGAGCCGGGAGAGCAGCCCATATTCATCAAGCCCGAGAGCCAAACTCCCTGATTCCCACCCTCGGCTCGCCAATCGAATGCACAGATCCCCGAAGACTGACCTCAGGGAAAGGCCGGAATGAAGCCCGCCTCCACCAGCAGGCGACGCGCTTCATCGCTTTTCAGAAAATTCAGGAAGGGACGGGCCGCGGGAGAGGCGCCGGAATGGGCCACGAGGCAGACGAGGTACTGAATCGGCTTGTGGCTCTCCTCGGAAAACTCCAGGACGGTTTTTACGCGGGGGGTGGTGCGGGCGTCGCTGGCGTAAACGATTCCCAGATCCGCCTCTCCTGACTCCACCGAGGCCAGAACCGACCGACTGTCGGGTAATGGGACAATCCGCTCGCGCAGCGCATCCCAGAGCCGGTAGTACGACAACGACTGGCGGGCATAGATTCCGACGGGAATGCGATCGGGATCCGCCAGGGCAAGACGGTGAAATCGCGGTTCGGCTATCGCTTGGGGAGTGGCGAGGATCCCGGCTGCCTGGCTCGGGGCAATCACCACGAGACGGCTGCGAATCCAGACAAACGTCGATTGTTCATCAACCAGACCGGTCTGAGCCAAGCTGGTCAGGTTCGTGGTGGCGGCGGGAATGAACAGATCGGCCGGTGCCCCCTGGAGAATCTGGCGAGACAGTCCGGGCGAGCCTCCGCTGCTGACGCTCACCGGCGTTCCTGTGCTCTTGGTGAACGCATTGCCAAGCTTCTCAACGATGTCGGCGGTGCCGGTGGCCGTGAAAACCAGAATTGGTTTTTCACCGTCGGCGGGGGAAGCCCAAAGCACGAATCCGAGCGCGGCGGTAAGCAGTGACGCGGCGATCAGCCGAACCATTCGCATAATGACTCCGGGAAGCCGGCCGTGGGAGACCCCACAGGGCTCCATCCAGGGCAGGCTCACAGGACGCTGCGGGCCAGCGTCACCACCCGCACTCCTCGCGCGCCGGCCCGGCGCAAGACCCTGGCGCACTCTTCCACCGTGCATCCCGTTGTGTAGATGTCGTCCACCAGTAGGATGCGCATTTTCGCAGCCGTCGCGCCGCGCGTGAGCGCAAAAGTTCCGCGCAGGTTTTTCTTGCGATCCTGTCGCCCCAGCGTGGTCTGAGAGCGCGTCGGCGAGGTCTTGGTCAGGAGCCGCGGGGCATGCTCGATCCCGGAGGCAGCGGCCAGGGCCTCGGAGAGAAGCTCCGACTGGTTGAAGCCCCGCTCCCGGATGCGGCGTGGATGGAGCGGCACCGGGACAATCCTGTCCACTTCGGCCGTTTCGCTGGACAGGGTGCGGGCCAGCCAGCGCCCGAGGCACCGCCCCAGGGTCCGCTCGCGGTCGAATTTCACCCGGTGGATCGCCGTGCGCAGCGCCGCATCGTAAATCCCCGCCGATCGACAGCGATCGAACGGGCGGAACCGCCTGCGGCAATCATCGCACAGGTGGTTCGGCGAGGGCGAAATGCGCTCGAATACGAAAACCGGATCGCCGCAACGCCTGCAGCAAGGGCCTTCGAGACGGCTGAACGACCGCCAGCACGGCAGACAGACTCCGCCTTCATGACGGGCGGGAAGAGCGCCCCGGCAGACCAGACAGTCGGCCGGGAGAAGTGCGGCGGATAGTGGAAGCAGCAGCCGCCTGAAAGTTTCAAAGTTCAAGCCTCACCCCGAAATCAGGGATCGGCCCTCCATCTCATGGGGTGCATTCAGCTCCAGGATTTCCAGCAGGGTCGGTGACACGTCGGCCAGCAGCCCCCCGTCCCGGAGCTTTTTTCCCTTCAGCCGGTCGCTGACCAGCACGAAAGGGACGGGGTTGGTGGTGTGCGCCGTGTGCGGCTCCCCCGTCTCATAGTTCACCATCTGCTCGGCGTTGCCGTGATCCGCGGTGATCACGGCGGTGCCTCCCTTTTCCCGGATGGCCCGCAGTACGTCACCCACGCAGCGATCCACCGCCTCCACGGCCGCCACCGCCGCCGGGTAGACGCCGGTGTGCCCGACCATGTCGCAGTTGGCGAAGTTCAAGATCACCACCAGGTCTTTTTTCTCCCCCACCTTTCGGATGAACTCCCGGGCGACTTCCGCGGCGCTCATCTCGGGCTTCAAATCGTAGGTCGCAACCTTGGGAGATGGGACCAGGATGCGCTCCTCCCCGGGAAAGGTGCGCTCCTCGCCGCCATTGAAGAAGAAGGTGACGTGGGCGTACTTCTCGGTCTCCGCCAGCCGGAGCTGAGGGAGTCCGGCGGACGCGAGCACCTGCCCGAAGTTTCCCTCCACGTTCTGCGGCGCGAAGAGGTGCGGGAGCGCGAAGGTCCGGTCGTATCGGGTCATGCAGCCATAGGCTGAAAGCCTGGGCGCCGGCTCGCGGTCGAAGCGATCGAAATCGGCCTGGGTGAAGGCCCGGGTGAGCTGCCGCGCCCGGTCCGCCCGGAAATTGAAGAACAGGATTCCATCTTTATGGGTCACGGCGCCGCGCTGCGCATCGCCTTGGATTGAAATGATGGAAGGGGGAAGGAATTCGTCGGTGACTCCCGCGTCGTAGCCTGCCTGCACCGCCGCCTCGGCGCTCTCGAACGGACTCCCATCCCGGAAGACGAGCGCCCGATAGGCCTTCTCGGTCCGCTCCCAGCGGTTGTCACGGTCCATGGCGAAATAGCGTCCCACCACGGTGGCGATCGCTCCCGCGCCTTCGATCTCCAGGTAGCGCTGGAGATCCTTCAGGTAGCCCAGCCCGGCACGCGGTGCGGTGTCGCGCCCGTCGGTGAAGGCGTGGATGAGAATCTCGCCGACATCGCGGCGCCGTGCCACCCGAACGAGAGCCTTGAGATGCTCCAGGTGGGAATGGACGCCCCCGTCGGAGGCCAGTCCCATCAGATGCAGCCGCCCGCCCGCCTCGCGAATCCTGGTCAGGAGGTCCAGCAGAACGGGATTGCGGTCCAGCTCCCCGTCGGTGATGGCCTGGTTGATGCGGCTCAGATCCTGGTAGACGACCCGGCCAGCCCCCATACAGATGTGTCCCACCTCCGAGTTGCCGATCACACCCGCGGGGAGCCCGACGGCCTCTCCCGAAGCCTGAAGCAAGGTTCGCGGATAGGCGCCGAGAATCTCTTTCAGATGCGGAGCGTCGGCGTTGGCTACGGCGTTGTATTCGGTGCGCTCGCTGTGGCCCCAGCCGTCGAGGATGATGAGGGCCAGGGGGAGGGCGCTGCGGTCGATGATTCGAGTCATCTCGTATCGAGTCCCAAGAGATTGCCCGCGAGTCGGCCCGGCAGCAAGGGGCCGCGCCTGCAAATTCGGATCACGGGTTGTGCTTTGCTGGGGGGCGGAAGCCCGGCAAGACCTGGCGCACAAAAGGTCCGGGAAGAGTAAGAGATTCGCACCCCTCGCGTCAAGGCCGCTTACCTTTCCTCGGATGGGCGCGGCGCCGGGAACGCCGGGCCCAGGAGTGCGCCGCCTCGAGGTCCTGCAGCCAGGGCCTGGCCGAGCTGTCGGAAGGGGCGCGCCAGTCGCTGCGCGGTGACAGGGAGCCTCCGGAGCCGACCTTCGGGGAGTTGGGGAGAGCGGAGCGCTTGAACTGGCTGAGCCGGAAGAAGCGGTCGAGGAACACGGCCAGCCACCGGAAGATTTCGTCCAGGGTGTAAACGCCGTCCTTTGACCCGCCCGGCACCCCTCGCGCCCAGGCGAAGGCCTCCAGATAGGCGACCTTGGCCGGCCGGTAGCCGCGGCGCGAAGTGTAGTAGAGGCTGAAATCGTGCAGATCGAAGGGGCCGATGGTTTTCTCGGTGCTCTGCGCGGGAACGTGGGAATCGACTCCTGGAACCAGCTCGGGGCTGATGGCGGTGTCGAGAATGTCCCGCAGGATGGCCCCGGTGGTCTCCCCGGTTTCCGGCCGATCGGCCACCCACCGGATCAGCTGGCGGATGAGGGTCTTCGGCACCGAAGCATTCACATTGTAGTGGGACATCTGATCGCCCACTCCATAGGTGCACCAGCCCAGCGCCAGCTCGCTCAAATCGCCGGTCCCCACGACCAGCGCCGCATGGCGGTTGGCCAGCCTGAAGAGGTGGCTCGTGCGCTCGCCGGCCTGCACGTTCTCGAAAGTCACGTCATAGACTTTGCGGCCCCGGGCAAAGGGGTGGCCGATGTCCTTCAACATCCTGGAGCTGGCCGGGCGGATGTCGATGACTTCGGAGCTCACCCCCAGGGACTTCATCAGTCGAAGCGCATTGCGGCGTGTCTGCCGGGACGAGGCGTAGCCGGGAAGCGCGTAGCCGAGAACATTGGCCCGGGGCCATCCCAGTCGATCCATGGCATGCGCCGCGACCAGGAGCGCCTGGGTGGAATCGAGCCCGCCGCTTACCCCGATCACCACCTTCTTGATGCCGGTGGCGCGCAGCCGCTGCTCGAGGGCGCTCACCTGGATGTTGTAGGCCTCGTAGCAGCGCTCGTCGCGCTTTGCCGGATCGGCGGGAACGAAGGGGTGCCGGCGAACCGCCCGGTTCAGCAGAACCGCCCGTTTCGGTGGGGTGAAGGAGAATGGGATGATTCTCCGGCTTTGAAGCTCCCCGGCATGCGATGTGGCGCAGTCGGCGAAGGAAGTCACGCGCATGCGCTCCTGCACCAGCCGGTCCAGATCGATGTCGGCCGAGATCCAGCGGCTCTTTCCGTGGAAGCGGTCGGATTCAGCAAGCAGCTCGCCATTCTCGTAAATCATTCCGTGGCCGTCCCACGCCAAATCCGTGGTCGACTCCCCCTGCCCTGCGGCAGCATATAAATAGGCCGCCAGACAGCGCCCCGACTGGCTGGCGGCCAGCAGGTGGCGATAAGCCGTTTTCCCGACCGTGATGTTGGAGGCGGAGAGATTGGCGAGAACCGTGGCGCCCGCCATCGCAGCATAGGTGGAGGGGGGAATGGGGGCCCACACATCCTCGCAAATCTCGGCATGCAGCGTCAGCTCCGGAAACTCCGAGCAGCGGAACAGGAGGTCGGCTCCGAGAGGGACCTTCTGACCCAGACAGTGCGCCTCGCGCGCCAGCGCATCCCGGGCCGATGCGAACTGGCGCTTTTCGTAGAACTCGCGGTAATTGGGAAGGTAGGACTTTGGGACGATGCCGAGTATCCGTCCCCGGGCCAGAATGACGGCGCAGTTGAACAGCCGCCCCTCCAATCGCAGCGGCGCGCCCACGACCATCAACGCCGGGGAAGACCGCGAGGCTCCCAAGATCTTCCCGAGGGCCTCGAGTACCGATCGGAGCAGCGCCTCCTGCTGGTGCAGATCCTCCAGAGAGTAACCGCTGACCGACAGCTCCGGGAAGAGGACCACGGACGCGCCGCCGGCGCTCGCCGCGGCATGCAGCCTGGCGATCTCGGCGGCGTTGGCGGCGGGGTCCGCCAGCGCCACGCGCGGAATCGCCACTGCGACGCGCGCGAAGCCCTGCGCATAGAGATCGAAAAAGCTGCGCTCTCGCTCGGGCATGCCGTCTCCTGAGTTTCGCCGAATCCAGGCAGATTGTATCCAGATGGGCGATGCCAGCGCAAAGGAACGGCTCCGGCGCGACAAAGCCGTGAGGCAAGCGTATAGTCGCCACTCACATCATGGCGAACAAGGCGAACCGCACGGAACAGCTCATGGAAGAGGGCTTTGAGGCCCTCGCCGGCCATGACACGAAGCGGGCCTTGAGGGTTGCACGGGAGCTGAAAAAGCTCCGTCATTCCTCGAACTTCGAGATCATGGCGCTGGCCCACGTCGCGGAGGGGAAAACCGAGCAAGCGGTGACGGTCCTCAAGGAGGGGGTCGGCGCGGCGCCGACCGTCTGGCGGCTGTGGCAGCTGCTGGGCAACTGCTACTCCGACCTCGAGCGCTACACGGAATGCCACGCAGCCTACCTTCGGGCGCTGCAATGCCCCGATGCTGAGTCCGGCACTATTCATTTGAACCGCGCCATCGCGCTGGAGCGGGAGGAGAAACATGAGGAGGCGATCCAGGCGCTCGCGCAGGTGACTTCCGAGGAGCTTCA
>Ga0075425_100003725_pt1 | contig 15546 bp, 19 predicted proteins | sample SoiMethybrSBSTD4_FD_75300 | JGI IMG/M metagenome (GOLD analysis project Ga0075425, IMG submission 75300) | Bulk soil microbial communities from a Populus tree surrounding site in Tennessee, USA - Soil MetaG P. TD hybrid SBSTD4 | ecosystem: Environmental > Terrestrial > Soil > Tree plantation...
CGCGGCCCCGGCAGCCGCTCCCGCCGCCGCAGCCCCGGCGGCGGCTGAAGCTGCGGCCGCTCCCGCCGCAGAAGCTCCCGCCGCAGAAGCTCCCGCCGCAGAAGCTCCCGCCGCGCCCGCCGCCGCGGCCGACGAGGCCCCCGCGCCGGCGGCCGCCGCTCCCGCGGCGCCCGCCGCCGCCGAGCCTCACCCGGACGTCTCGCTCGACCAGGAAACGTTCGACGCCACGCTCCAGGAACTGCTCGCGCAGGGCACCGACCGGCGGATCGCCGAGGGGAAGGCGCGTCGCGCCGCCATGATCGCCGCGCGCAAGAAGGCCGCGGGCGAGGGCTAGGCGCGCGATCGAGTGGATCCGGTCACCGACGTCGACTGGTCGATGGGGTCGCACGCGGCCCGTCTGGCGGACTGGGACGCGGCGATCCAGATCGGCAAGCGCATCGCCGGCCCCGGCCCGTCGGTCCCGCCGGAAGAGCGGGCCCGCATGCGAGAAGACCTGGCCGATCGCGTCGTACGCGCCGAGGGCATCGTCTCGGGACTGACCGCCCTCCACGTGACCGGGTTCCGTTCGCGCGCGTGGGCGATGGGCCGTGGCGATTGGATCCGGCAGAACGTGGGTGGTCTCCAGCGGTTGATGGAGCCGCTCGCGCAGCGCCTGCTCGAACGTCGGCCGACGCGGCCGTCGATCGCGCGCAAGGCCGTCGGCGCGCAGGCCGGGGCGGTCCTCGGCTACGTCTCGCGCCGCGTGCTCGGCCAGTACGACGTGTTCCTGCCGCCCGACGACGAGGGCCTGGTCTACTTCGTCGGTCCCAACCTGATCGAGGCGGAGCGGAAGTACGGACTCGTGCCCGCCGATTTCCGCTTGTGGGTCGCGATCCACGAAGTGACCCATCGCGTGCAGTTCTCGGTCGCGCCGTGGCTTCGGTCGTTCCTGCGCGGCGTCGTCGATGAGTACCTCGACACGGTGGCCGTCGACCCGCATCAGTTGATGGAGCAGCTGAAGCGGGCGGCGGACGAGGCCAGGACCGGGACCGGGCCCGGCGGGATCCTTCGGCTGCTGACGCCCGAGCAGCGCGTGATCTTCGACCGTGCGCAGGCGATGATGGCGCTGCTCGAGGGGCATGCCTCGTACGTGATGAACCAGGTGGGGACCGACGTGATCCCGACCCTGCCGCAGCTGAAGCACGCCCTGCAGGCTCGGCGATCGGTCCGGGGGGTTGAGTCGCGGCTCCAGCGCGCGATCGGCTTCGACCAGAAGGTCGCCCAGTACGATCGCGGCGAACGCTTCGTCAGCGAGGTCATCGACCGCGTCGGCATGAGCGGCTTCAATCTCGTGTGGGAGTCGCGCGAGCACCTCCCGCGGCCCGGCGAGGTCGGCGACCCGGCCGCTTGGGTCGCGCGCGTCGCGTCGTAGCGATGGCCCCCCGGCGCCCGCCGGCCGTCGCCCGGGTGCTCGAACGCGTCACGAAGACCGCGCGTGAGCACGACATGTTCCAGCCGGCGGACCTCGTCCTCGTCTGGGTTTCCGGCGGTCCGGACTCGGTGTGCCTGCTGGAGTCGCTCGTCCGGCTCCGTCGCTTGTTCCGGATCCGGCTCGCGGTCTTCCACATGGACCACGCGCTGCGGCCCGGCTCCACCGACGACGCCGCATACGTCCGAAGGCTCGCGGCGCGTCATCGGCTGCCGGTCTATGTCGCGCGGGCAGCATCCGGTCCCGATCGAGGAGCATCGGTCGAGCTCTGGGCGCGGTATCAGCGGGGGCAGGCAGCAGATCGGATCCTGGAGGAGATCGGCGCCACGCGGTACGCGGATGGTCACACGATGGACGATCAGGCGGAGTCGGTGCTGATGGGTTTGGTCCTGGGCTGGGGACCGGAGGGCATGCAAGGGGTGGCGCCGGTGAACGGGATCCTCGTCCGGCCGCTCTTGGACGTATCGCGCGCGGAGGTCGAAGCGTTCTGTCGCGCGCTCGGACTCCGCCCGCGGCGCGATCCCACGAACGACGACACGCGTTTCCTGCGGAACGCGCTTCGGCTGGAAGCGATCCCGGCGATCGAGCGAGCGACCGGTCGGAGCGTGATCACGACGTTCGCACAGACCGGGAAACTGATCGAGCGGGAGACCCGAGCGTTGTTCGAGTTGGCATCCGAGCACCTCGATCGCGTATACCGCCCGCGCGGGGACGGCTTCGCTGTGGTCGCGAAGCCACTCGTGGATCTTCCGGAGGCCCTCGCGGGTCGCGTGGTCCGCCGCGCCTTCCAGCGAGCCGACATCGGATGGGATCGGCCGTCGATCGATCGGGTGCTCGACCTCGCCGCCGGCCGGCCGGGCCGGCGGGCGGATCTCGTCGCCGGGTCGTCCGCCCGACGCGACCGCACGTCCGTGATCGTCGAGCGCGGTGTCCATCCCCGACGGTAGACTCACGCCCTCCGTGGACACCTACGCCGACGACATCCAGAACGTCCTGATCAAGGCGGACGAGATCGAGGCGAAGCTCGCCGAGATGGGCGAGCAGATCACGCGGGACTACGAGGGCAAGCAGCTCCTCCTCGTCGGTGTCCTCAAGGGCGCGTTCGTCGTCATGGCGGACCTGTCCCGGCACATCCACCTGCCGCTGGAGTTCGACTTCATGGCGGTGTCCTCCTACGGCGCCGCCACGAAGACCTCGGGCGTCGTCAGGATCCTGAAGGACCTCGACCACGACCTCCGCGACCGCGACGTCCTGGTCGTCGAGGACATCGTGGACTCGGGCCTGACGCTGAAGTACCTGCTGAAGAACCTCGCGGGACGGAAGCCGGCCACCCTCGAGGTCGCCGCCCTGCTGCGCAAGGAGGGCATCCAGCAGGTCGACCTGGACATCCGGTACGTCGGCTTCGACATCCCGAACGAGTTCGTGGTGGGGTACGGCCTCGACTTCGCCGAGAAATACCGGAACCTCCCGTACATCGGCACGCTCCGGCCGTCCGCGTACGGCGCCTGAGGGAACCGAACGGCCGGGTGCCGGCGTCCCACGATCATGCGGATCGCCGTCACGATCGCGCTCACCGCCGCGCTCGTCGCCTGCGCTCGCTCGTCCTCGCCCTCGACCGACGCGGGGATCTTCGGAACCGTCTCCGCCGGTCCCACGTGTCCCGTGGAGACGCAAGGGTCTCCGTGCCCGCCAGAGCTCTGGACCGGTGAGGTGACGGCGACCGACGCGAACGGCCACGTGTTCCGGACGACCACCGACGACCATGGGAGCTACTCGTTGTGGCTCACGCCGGGCACGTACCAGGTCGTTCCCGTGACGAGCGGTGGACCTCCCTTCGGGAAGCCGACATCGGTGGTCGTCATCGCGGGAGCCGTGCAGCGCGTCGACCTCACCGTCGACACCGGGATCCGCTGAGCGGGCCTAGACTCGCCGCGTGAGCGTGGGCGCGGAGGGTCTCTCGTTCGATCCGTACGCCGTGCTCGGCGTGAGCCCGTCCGCCTCGGCCGACGAGATCCGGCACGCCTATCGGGTGCTCGCGCGCCGGTTCCACCCCGACGCCGACGGGCACGACGCCCGAGCCGCGACGCGCTTCGCGCAGGCGACCGAGGCCTACGACCTCCTGATCGACGACGACCGCCGGCGCACGTATGACCTCCGTCGCGCAGCCTCGAGCGGCCCGCGGGCCTCGCGGGTCGCGCCGGGGCCGACCGGGAACACGACCGTCCGCGGCCCGGCGGCCGAGCGGCCGCGACGACCGACCGGACCCCGCAGACCTCCTCCGAGACCCGCGGAGGGACGGGACGGGCAGGATGAGTTCCGCCTGATCCTGTTCCTCGCGAAGGTCGTGGTCGTCGTGGTGATCGTGATCACGGTCGCCGCCCTGTTGCTGGCCTTCCGGCCGCCGCCGAAGTGCGGTCCCGACACGCCGCCGAACGCGCCGTGCTCGCCGGTCGCCGAGCCGAGTTGATGCGCCGCAACGGATGACCTGTAGCATCGATCCACGATGACGAGCGACCGGTTCGATCGCGAGAAGATCGAGCAGGGCGTCCGCCAGATCCTCGAGGGCATCGGCGAGGATCCCGACCGCGGCGGCCTGCGCGAGACGCCGTCGCGCGTCGCTCGGATGTACGAGGAGATCTTCGCCGGGATCGACGTCGACGCGTCGCAGATCGTCACCGTCGTCGAGGGCGCGGACTTCGACGAGATGATCATGGTCCGCGACATCCCGCTGTACTCCAGCTGCGAGCACCACCTGATCCCCTTCGTCGGCAAGGCGCATGTCGCGTACATCCCGAACAAGTCGCAGCAGATCACGGGGCTGTCGAAGATCGCGAGGGTCGTCGACACGTTGTCGAAGAAGCCGCAGGTGCAGGAGCGCCTCACCACGGAGATCGCCGAGGCGATGGAGCGGGCGCTCTCGCCGCGCGGTGTGTTCGTCGTGATCGAGGCCGAGCACCTCTGCATGACGATGCGAGGCGTGAAGAAGCCAGGGTCGATCACCGTGACCTCGGCCGTACGAGGTCTCTTCCGGACCGACGCCAGGACCCGCCAGGAAGCGATGGACCACATCCGGATGAAATAACCCCCTACACGGTTCGCCCCCGCGGCCTCCCTGTAGGGGTGTGGTGCAGGATGCCCCGGTGAGCACCGAACCGCGGGACGCGGTGGAGCGGGTGTGGCTCGAGCAGGGCCCGAGGCTCTGGCGCTCGCTGGTGGCGTTCACGGGCGATCGAGACGTCGCGACGGACTCGATGGCCGAGGCGTTCGCGCAGGCGCTCGCGCGCGGGGACGCCATCCGCGATCACGATCGGTGGATCTGGCGGGCGTCGTTCCGCATCGCCGCCGGTGAGCTCAAGCGTCGTCGGTCGGCCGTTCGCGCCCGGTCCGGTGAAGGGAGCTACGAGCTGCCCGAGCCGGTCGCGGATCTGGTGCGCGCGCTCGCTGCCTTGAGCCCGAACCAGCGGGCCGCGGTCGTGCTCAGCGACTACGCCGATCTTCCGACACGCGCGGTCGCGCGCATCCTTGGCTGTCGGCAAGCGACCGTCCGCGTCCACCTCTCCCAAGCGCACAAGCGACTGCGACCCCTCCTGGAGGACGACGATGCCTGATGAACTCGGAGATCGGTTCCGAAGCCTCGACGATCTCGAGCCGCCCGATGTCTACGAGGAGGCGCGACGCCGGCCTCCCCGGATCGGATCCGAGCCGAGACGGACCGACCCACGCCGGATCGGCGTCATCGTGCTCGCGGCGATCGTCGCGCTGGCAGGGATCGGCTTCCTCTTCCGGGCGATCGGCGGTCCGGCCCCGACGCCGATGTCGAGCATCGCGAGCAGCGCGAGCGCCGCCCCGCCGATCCGGCCCGAGCCCTTGATCGCATTCGCGTTCCAACCGGAGGACCATCCCGGTCTCGCGATCGGCGTGATGACACCGGGGAGCGACGCGTTCCGGCAGCTGACGGGGCTGCCCGCGGACCGTTCCGCGGATCCGTGGATCGCGCGCTACACGTTCGCGAGCGACGACAGCCCGACGTTCTCGCCCGACGGCACGAGTATCGCGTTCGTCCGTCGGTACACCGAGGGCATCAACTCCCTGTGCATGATCGACGTCGACGGCTCGAACTTCCGCGTCGTGCTCAGGGACGCGCAGGCCGCAGAGCTCTCCTGGTCGCCCGACGGCATGACGATCGCGTTCTACTCCGAGCAGGATGGCGGGATCCATCTGATCGACGCCGACGGCACCCACGAGCGACCGCTCGCGGAGCGGACGCGAGGTCCGAACCAGGACTCCCCCTCGTGGTCCCCGGATGGCTCACGCGTGTACTACGCGAGCGGCGACATCTGGGTCGCCGATGTCGAGGGCGGCGCACCGAGTCGTGTCGCGGATGTTCCGCGGAACGTCTCGTGGGTCGCGCTCTGTCCGGAGGGCTCGCCGATCGCGTTCGCCGAGTCGGAGCCGGACGGGAACACCAGCGCGATCTGGCTCGTGGATCAAGGTGGATCGGACGTCACGCGGGTGACGGCTCCGGGGAGCGGGAACTGGACGAGCGTCTCCTGGACGCCCGCGGGGAACCGTCTGTTGGTGCAGGATGCCGATGGGACGGCGGCGTTCATCGAGCCGGACGGGGGTGGCTTCCAGCCGCTCACGCTGCCGGAGGGGTTGCGGCTGGCCGGCCCGGTCGCATGGTGGTCGCCCGTCCTGCCCTAGGCGTCGCGCGATCGGTCGCCGGAGATCGGCGCGCTCCTTCTACGATGGTTCCGTATGGCGGACCGTGCATGGCGATGTCGTGACCGTACGTTGACGCTCGGCGAGCGCACGCTCGTGATGGGGATCGTCAACGTGACGCCCGACTCCTTCAGCGACGGGGGCGCATTCCTCACGCCGGACGACGCCGTCCGTCACGGCGCCCGGCTCGTCGACGAAGGCGCCGACGTGCTCGACGTCGGTGGGGAATCGACGCGCCCGGGCGCCGCCGCGGTCGACGCGGACGAGGAGCTCCGCCGCGTGATCCCCGTGATCGAGGGCCTGACGGAGATGCAACAGACCACCCCGGTCAGCATCGATACCCGGAAACCGGAGGTGGCTCGAGCCGCGCTCGAGGCCGGCGCCCGCATCGTGAACGACACCACCGCCGGCCGAGACCCCGCGATGCTCGAGACGGTCGAGGCCTCCGGCGCCGGGCTCGTCCTGATGCATATGCTCGGCGACCCGACGACGATGCAGGACGATCCTCGCTACGACGACGTCGTCGCCGAGGTCACGGAGTTCCTCCGCGAGCGGATCGAGGCGGCCGTGTTCGCCGGGATCCCCGAGGAGCGGATCTGCATCGATCCGGGGATCGGGTTCGGCAAGAACGTCGAGCACAACCTCGCGTTGCTCCGCGCGGTCCCCGCGCTTCGGCCGCTCGGGGCCGCGGTGATGATCGGCGCGTCCCGCAAGCGCTTCATCGGGGTGCTGACCGGAACCGAGAAGCCCGCCGATCGTCTCGAGGGATCGCTCGCCGCGGCGGTCGTGGGCGCCTCGCTCGGCGCCGACATCGTCCGTGTTCACGACGTGGCCGCGACCGTGCGAGCCCTGCAGGTCGCCGACGCCGTCGTACGGGAGCGGCCGCATGCGTGACGTCCCGTACGAGGTCTCCGGTGAGGGAGCGCCGGTCCTGTTCGTCCCCGGGTTCCCGTTCGGCCGGCACGTCTTCCGACAGCTCGTGCCGATGACGGCCGCCCGGTTCCGTGCGGTCGTTCCGGATCTCTCGGGCTTCGAGGACGCTTCCCGGCAGGCGGCGGCGCTCGGCCGTCTGCTCGAGCGCATCGGGATCGAGCGTTCCGCCGTGATCGCGCATGGGACGGGCGGTCGCGTCGCCCAGGCCCTCGCGTTCGGCGGAGGCGACGCCGTGGACACCGTCGTGCTGCTGGCGTCGCCCGGGCCGACGGGACCCGTCGTGTTCCCCGAGTCGCCTGACGAGGCGCTCGAGCGATCGCACGTCGAACCGATGGCCGCCGCCGACGCGGAGGCCTATCTCGGGGGGTGGCGGCGCGACGCGCGCGCGTACGCGCGCGGTCGCGCCGTCCTCGAGGCCGGCGACGACGTCGCCGGCCTCGAGGATGCGATGGACGCGTGGGACCGGCCCGTCCTCATCCTCCACGGTGAGGACGACCGGATCGTCGAGGCCGGGATCGCCGAGCGCCTCGGCGCGGCGATCCCGGCCTCGACGCTCGGCTTCGTGCCGGAGTCCGGGCACCTGCTCCTCGACGACGCGTTCGCTTCGATCGGTCCGATGATCGTCGAGTACCTGCGCGCCCGTTACCTGCGCGCGCCGCACGACCACGGAGGGATCACCGCGCTCCAGCTGGAGCGGCGGCCGGCATGGGTGGACCTGCGGGGTGCCGAGGCGGACGATGAACGCGAGCCGGGCATCCCGGATCCGGCGCAGCAGGAGGTGGGGCCCAACCCATGACACGCACGCGTGTGTTCCTGTCGGGCATCGAGGCGGCCGGCCACCACGGCGCCCGCGCCGGCGAGAAGGACGAGCCGCAGCCCTTCGTGATCGATCTCGATCTCGACGTGAACGTGGGCGAGGATCGGATCGACGCGACGGCGGACTACCGGGACGTCACCGAGCGGGTCCGAGCCGTCGTCGTCGACGGATCGTTCGACCTGATCGAGGCGATGGCCGAGGCCGTCGCTCGGGAGTGCCTGACCTTCGAGCGGGTCCTCCGCGCGACGGTCGTCGTACACAAGCCGAACGCCGCCCGGCGGCTCGAGATCCAAGGCGTCGCGGCCGCCGTCACCCTCCCCGAGGGATGAGACGGCGTGCACGTCGTGACGCTCGGCTTGGGAGCGAACCTGGGTGACCGGCTGGAGACGCTTCAGCGAGCCGTCGATCTGCTCGCGGACGAAGGGGTCCGCACCGTCGCCTCGTCGCGGGTCTGGAGGACCGACCCGGTCGGCGGCCCCGCGGGCCAGCCGGCTTACCTGAACGCGGTCGTCCGCGCCGAGACGGCGCTCGAGCCGGACAAGGTCCTCGCCGCGGCGAACCGGGTGGAGGCGGCCCTGGGACGGACGCGCGAGGTGCGGTGGGGCCCGAGGACGATCGACATCGACGTGCTGCTGTTCGACGACGAGGTTCGCGACGATCCCCGGCTCACGATCCCGCACCCCCGTCTGGGCGAGCGCTCGTTCGTCGTCCTCCCGCTGCTCGACATCGACCCCGAGCCGGTCCTGCCCGACGGGACCCGTGTGCTCGACCTCCCCCTCGATCCGGACGGGGCCGAGCCCGCGGAGCCGCCGCTCGCGATCCCGTCGACGACATGAGCGAGCAGATCTGTCTTCGGTGCGACTGGACCGGCGAGGCCGGGGGCGACACCTGTCCCGAGTGCGGAACCGTGCTGTACCGGATCGCGTCTCCCGAGCCCGAGGTCCGGCCCGCGGTCCCGAAGCCGCCCCCCGCGCCGCCGCCGACCGAGGACGTCTTCGTCCCGGTGGTCGATCGTTCGGCGCCCGCTCCTCGGGGCTCACGCCGGCGGGGGTGGATCGTCGGGATCGCGGTCGCCGCCGTCGCGGCGACCGCGATCGCGACGATCCACCCGGGCGGGTCGGGTCGATCGGTCGCCCCCCTCGCTCCGCTCCAGGGGCTGCGGGGGTCGCTCGTCTACGCGGCGCGGGATCCCGCCGGCTGGGTCCTGTGGTCGTGGGACCTCGCGACCGGCACCGCGTCGGAGGGACCCCACGTGCAGCACCCGATCGAGCTCGTGAGCGCGGCCGAGGCGAACCCCGGCTGGATCGGGATCACGTCGGTGGACGGCCGACGGAGGACGGCGAGCGTCGTGCATTCGCTCACGCCGAACGGCAACGTGAACACGATCGCGAGGGCGAACCTGATCACGTGGTCGGCTGGAGGCGCCGATCTGACGTCGCTCCGATACGGACCTCCGACGAGCGGGTGCCGTCGCCACGTCGAGATCCGGAGCTGGGTGGTGTCGTTCGGGACTTCCGAGACCCGGTTCGAGGGGGGGATGTGCGGTCTCCCGCTGACGATCGCGCGCGACGGATCCTTCGCGTACGTCGTCTCCGTGCACGGAGCCTCGACGTCGATCCGGATCGTGAGCAGCGGATACACGCAGCGCTTCATGGACGATCACCAGCTCTTCGGTCTGTCGACGCGCGGCGACTTCCTCGTCACGCCGGTCCCGCGGCCCGGCGAGGTCGCGGACACGCCGCCGCCCGGGCTGCAGCTCTTCCATCGCCCGCCGCTGAACGACCCCGTCTCGTTCGGGTCGAAGGGACAACCGTTGCTGCCCCTGAAGTTCCTGACCTGGTCGTGGGATGCGAGCGAGGCGTACCTCGTGGCGACGTACGACGACGTGCGGGGGATCTACCGCGTCACGATCGCTCCCGGCGTGGGGTTGCGGAAGCCGGACCTCATCGAGCAGACGGACGCGACCTCGGCCGAGGCGACGGCGACGGTCGACGGCGAGGTCTTCCTGCTCCTCGACGGGCAGCTCTGGCTCGAGCAGGGCGACCGCGTCGCGCCGGTCGACCTGCCGGAGGGAGCTCCGCCGCCGGTCGGTCCGATGCTCTGGGTCGCGCCGGGGGGGGCGACGTCGGGGCTCGGATGAGGATCTCGGTCGTCGGTGCCGGTCGGGTCGGGACCGCGGTCGCGGTCCTGCTCGCGCGAGCCGGCCACACCATCGTGGCGGTCTCGGGTCGCGCCGCGACGGCGGCCCGCGCGATCCGGTGGCTCCCGGACGTTCCGGTGACGACGCCGGCGGGCGCGGTCGACGGCGCCGAGGTGGTGCTCCTCGGCGTCCCCGACGACGCGCTCGGAGAGGTGGTGGCCGAGCTCGCGACCGCGATCGCTCCGGGCACGTGGGTCTCGCACCTGTCGGGCGCGGCAGGGCTCGACGTGCTCGATCCGCTCGCGGTCGCCGGCGCACGGCGCCTCGCCACGCACCCCTTGCAGACCTTCGCCGACGTCGCCGGCGCCGTCGGCGCGTTCCCGGGGTGTTGGGTCGGTGTCACGGCGGACGACGAGGACGGGTTCTCCTTGGGCGAGCGCCTCGCTTCGGACGTCGGCGCCGTCCCGTTCCGACTGCGCGATGACGAGCGGCCGCTGTACCACGCGGCTGCGGTGTTCGCGTCGAACTACCTCGTGGCGACGTCCGGCGTCGCGGAACGGCTGTTCGCCGACGCGGGCGTCCCGGACCCGCTCGCGGCGATGCGTCCGCTCCAGGAGGCGACCCTGTCGAACGTCCACCGGCTCGGTTCGGGCGCGGCGCTGACCGGGCCGGCGGCGCGCGGTGACGCGTCGACCGTCGAGCGCAACCTGACCGCCGTCGCCATGGCCGCGCCCGAGGCCGTCCCGGCCTACGTCGTGATGTGCCGGACCGCGCTCGATCTCGCCGAGCGCGCCGGGCGCCTCGATCCCGACCGGAGGGCTGCCGTGGAAACGGTCCTCGAGCGCTGGACCCGCTAGATGGAGGTGCTGCGGAGGGCGGCGGATCTGCGCGCCGTGACGGACGAGTGGCGCGCATCCGGTGCCACGGTCGGGCTCGTCCCGACGATGGGCGCGCTCCACGCGGGGCACGTCTCCCTGATCCGTCGCGGCCGGGCGGAGCGCGATCGCGTCGTCGTGTCGATCTTCGTGAACCCGCGGCAGTTCTCGGAGGGTGAGGACCTCGAGCGGTATCCCCGGGACGAGCCGGGGGACCTCGGCGTCTGTGAGCGAGAAGGCGTCGACGTCGTCTGGGCGCCGGCCGTGCACGAGGTCTACCCCCCGGGCGTCGAGCTCCCGGCGCCCGATCCCGGCCCGGTGGGCGAGACGTTCGAAGGGGCCTCCAGGCCCGGCCACTTCGCCGGCGTCCTCCTCGTCGTGCATCGGCTCTTCGACGTCACGGGGCCATCCGACGCGTACTTCGGGGAGAAGGACGCGCAGCAGCTCTTCCTGGTCCGCCGGATGGCGGGGGGCGAGCCGTCGCTCGGCGTGCGTATCGTCGGGTGCCCGACGATACGCGAGGTCGACGGGCTCGCGATCTCCTCACGCAACGCCCTGCTGGCCCCCGAGGAGCGGCGCCAGGCCGCGTGCCTGTTCCTGGGGCTGACCGAAGCCGCCGAGCAGGCCCGGTCGGGCGAGCGGGACCCCGCCGTGCTCGTTGCCCTCATGGCCCGGGAGATCGGCGCCACCCCGCTCGCGCGGCTCGACTACGCGGCCGTCGTCGACGACGTGACGTTCGAGCGGGTCGCCACGATCGCCGCGCCCGCGCGGGCAATCGTTGCGGCCCGCTTCCCGAGCGCTCGCCTGATCGACAACCTGCTCCTGCCCCCGCCCGCGGGCTGAGTTGCCGCGCGACGGCGCCGTCCGCGACGATGGGCGCCGCGCGGGGTGGGGGAGGAGGGCCGGTGCTGCTCGCAGCCGACGTCGGGAACACCGAGATCGTGCTCGGTGTGTTCGACGGTCCCGAGCTCCGGTACACGTGGCGGCTCTCGACCCGGGCGGAGCAGACCTCCGACGAGCTCGCGCTCCAGCTGGCCGGGCTCCTCGAACACCGGAGCCTCGATCTCCGGCGCCATCTCACCGGCCTGTGCGTGGCGAGCGTCGTCCCCGACCTCACCACAGCGTTCCGAGAGATGGCGGCGACCTACCTGAGCTTCGCTCCGCTCATCGTCGGCCCCGGCACCAAGACGGGCGTCTCCGTCCTCACGGACAACCCCCGCGAGGTCGGCGCCGACCGCGTGATGAACGCGCTGGCCGCGTTCTCGCGCTTCGGCGGCCCCGCGATCGTGGTCGACTTCGGCACGAGCACCAACTTCGACGTCGTCTCGGCCGGCGGCGAGTTCGTCGGCGGCGTGATCGGACCCGGGATCCAGGTCGCGGCCGCGAGCCTCGTGTCCAGGACGGCTCGGCTGCCCCGCGTCGAGCTGATCGCGCCGCCGTCGGTGATCGGCAAGAACACGGTCGAGTGCATCCAGTCGGCGTTGATCTACGGGACCGCGGACATGGTCGACGGGATCGTCGCTCGTATCGCCCGCGAGCTGGGCGCCGACCCCACCACCGTCGCCACCGGCGGGCTCGCGCCGCTCGTGATCCCGCACTGTCGCTCGGTCGAGCACCACGAACCCTGGCTCACGCTCGAAGGGCTCCGGCTCGTCCACGAGCGGAACGCCGATCCGACGGATGCCTGAACGCGACGAGCCGGTCGGAGCGGACATCTCCGAAGCGAGGGGACGCGAGGCGGAGGTCCTGGCGGCCAGGCGCGAGTCGCTGGCGCGACTCGGCGCAGACCAGGCGTTCGCGCTCGATCTCCGCTCGGTGCTCGGCGTCGACGAGCCGACGCCGAGCGGCCGTATCCGCGCCGAGCACCCCGACCTCGCGCCCGACACGACGACCGCGGAGCGGGTCGTCGTGGCCGGGCGCGTCGTCCTGCAACGGGACCTGGGCAAGATCCGCTTCGCGACGATCCGTGACCGCGACGGCGACCTCCAATTGGTCTTCTCGGAGGACGCGATCGCGCTCGATCGGTTCGCGCTGCTCGACGAGGTGGACCTCGGCGACATCATCGCCGCCGAGGGGGCGGTCGGGACGACCCGGCGGGGGGAGCTCAGCGTCTTCGTCGAGCGCTGGGCGATGCTGACGAAGGCGCTCCGGCCGCTCCCCGAGAAGTGGCACGGGCTGCAAGACCCGGACCTGCAGCAGCGTCGCCGGTACCTGCACCTGATCGCCGACGAGACGCCGCGCCGCTACGTCCGGGCGCGCGCCGCGACGCTCCGGACGATGCGGCGCGTCCTCGACGAGCGCGGGTTCGTCGAGTTCGAGGGCCCGATCCTGCAGCTCGTCGCGGGAGGAGCGAACGCGCGCCCCTTCACGACGCACCATCACGCGCTCGACATCGACATGAAGCTTCGGATCTCGCTCGAGCTCTACCTCAAGCGGATGCTCGTCGGCGGCCTCGAGCGCGTCTACGAGCTGGGCCGCAACTTCCGGAACGAGGGCATCGACCGGGACCACAACCCGGAGTTCACGATGCTCGAGGCCTACCAGGCCTACGGCGACTACCACACGATGATGGAGCTCTCCGAGGAGCTCGTCGTCGCGTGTTGCCGCGCGGTGAACCCCGTGATGGGCCGCGACACGGAGGGCCTCGTGATCACGAGCCGGGGGCGCGAGCTCGACCTCACGCCGCCCTTCGAGCGCGTGACGATCCTCGGCGCCGTCTCCGACGCGACGAGCGACGAGGTGACGCTCGACCGTCCGGACCTGCCCGAGATCGCCCGGAAGCACGAGGTGGCGATCGACGAGGCGTGGGGCCCCGGGAAGATCGTGCAGGAGCTCTTCGAGAAGCTCGTCGAGCCGACGATCTGGCGGCCGACCTTCGTCTGCGACTTCCCGCGCGAGGTCTCCCCGCTCGCGCGCCCGCACCGCGACGACCCGCGGTTGACCGAGCACTTCGACCTCGTCGCCGGAGGCGTCGAGCTCGTGACCGCGTTCTCCGAGCTGACCGATCCGATCGAGCAGCGGGCGAAGTTCGAGCTGCAGCAACAGATGAAGGAGATCCTCGGCGACGAGGTCCATCCGATGGACGAGGAGTTCCTCCGCGCGCTCGAGCACGGCATGCCGCCCGCCGGGGGGATGGGGATGGGGGTGGACCGGTTGCTGCTCGTGCTGACGGACGCGCCGAGCCTGCGGGACCTCATCATGTTCCCGTCGCATCGCCCGGCGGGCGACCCCGAGCGGTCGTGACTTGCGCCCGGCCGGTCTTCCGTGCATCGTGACCGTGCACCGAAGCGTCGGCCCGTACGACCCGAGGCCACAGAAAGAGGAAGCCGATGGACCAGACCACGATCGTGGAGCTCCTCCGCTCCGTCCCCCTGTTCTCGAGCCTCCCGGACCACGACCTGAAGCAGGTCGCCGACCGTATGAAGGAGGTCCATTTCCCCTCCGGGACGGCCGTCGCGAAAGAGGGTGAGACCGGGGTCGGGTTCCACCTCCTCGTCGAGGGCACGGCGGAGGTCTCGAAGAACGGAACGCCGCTCGCGACGCTCGCGCACGGCGGCTACTTCGGCGAGATCGGGTTGATCGACGGCGGTCCACGCTCGGCGACCGTGACGGCCACCAGCGACCTCACGACCGTGTCGCTCGTCGGGTGGGACTTCACGCCGCTGCTCGACAACGCTTCGTTCGCGAAGGGCCTGCTGCTCGGCCTGTGCCGGATCGCCCGTCAGGAGCGCGGGGAGTAGGAACTCAGCACAGGCCGGCGGCTTCGTGCAGCGCGAGCACCAGGTCGCGCAGGCCGGTCCCCTTCGGCAGGAAGCCGCGCGCACCTGCCTCCCGTGCCTCGCGCTCGACGCCATCGTCGGCGTGCGCGGTGAGGATCACGACGGGGAGATCCGGGCTGCGCTCGTGGATCCGCTTCATCGCGTCGATCCCCGAGAGGTCCGGCATCGACAGGTCCATGATCACGACGTCGGGATGGAGCTGCTCGGCCTCGTCACACGCGGCGACCCCGCCGCCGGCCTGCCCCGCGACCTCGATGTCCGCCACCATGTTGAGCGCCGACGACAGCGCGTGGCGGAACGCCTGATGGTCGTCGACGATCAAGACGCGCACCGGGCCTACCTGTCGGGGGTCGGTCATGCTCATGCCGATCGGAACCTCCTCCGCGGGTTCTTCGGCAGCGCCATGGTGATCTCTGAAGTCTCCCGGGCCGCAGCTGGTTCTGGCATCACCCGGTCTGGGGGATTCTGTGTGGTCCCATGTGAGCACGCCTCGCCTGCGTATCGTTTCGTACTAATCCTCGAGGGGGAAGCAACCGAAGGGATGATGGAACACGGACGTCGGGAGCATGGTTCCAAGCGTTCGGAAGGCCACGGGTATACTCGGGGTTGTGCGGGCGCTGGGGCCAAACCTCGGCGCCCGAAGTACCTCGGGGGGAGGACGTGGCTCCCCTGATCCCCGGGGGTAGTGCGGTACGACGAGGGCTTCGGTCCGAAGGACGGGTGAGATGTTCGAGCGGTTCACGGATCGCGCCAGGCGCGTCGTGGTCCTCGCGCAAGAAGAAGCGAGGATGCTCAACCACAACTACATCGGC
>Ga0075425_100003726_pt1 | contig 15546 bp, 15 predicted proteins | sample SoiMethybrSBSTD4_FD_75300 | JGI IMG/M metagenome (GOLD analysis project Ga0075425, IMG submission 75300) | Bulk soil microbial communities from a Populus tree surrounding site in Tennessee, USA - Soil MetaG P. TD hybrid SBSTD4 | ecosystem: Environmental > Terrestrial > Soil > Tree plantation...
GGTCCAAGTACAACAGCTTCCAGACGCAGGTCGAACGGCGATCGACGCGTGGCGTTGGTTACAGTGTTTCGTACACGTTCTCTCGGACGACGGATAACGGGAGCGGCCGCGCCGACATCCTGCCGAATGCGTATGACGACAGCAGCTATTACGGCATCTCGGATCTCGATCGTCCGCATGTCCTCGTGTCGCAGGTGCGCTATCGTTTCCCGACTCTCGACCAGTCAGTGGCGCCGCTGCGATGGGTGCTCGGCAACTGGGACGTCTCGGGCATCTTCCAGGCGCAGTCGGGTGCTCCGTTCGACATTCGCACGCCCGCCGGCGTCGATGTCGCGGGCGTCGGGCCGGGCAGCGGAAACCAGCTCTACGATCAGGTATCGGACGACCCGACTGCCGCGAGGACCGATTGGGATCCGACGCTCTCGCGCGCTGTCTGGTTCGATCGCAATGCCTTCCGCAGCCCGGCGGCGGGGACCTTCGCCACGACGCAGGAAAAGAATTCGCTGCGTCAGCCCGGGTTCTGGGATCTCAACATGTCCTTCCGCAAGGGTTTCAATGTCGCCGGTACTCCGCATCGATTCGATCTCCGGGTGGAAGCGTTCAACATCCTGAACCGCAGGCGCCTCGGGAATGCAGTGACCAATCCGAGTCTCGCTGACTTCGGGTACATCACATCGCTCGTCGGCAATCGCACGATGCAGATTGGGATGCAGTACCTCTTCTAAAAAGACACCGGGTGTGAGTTTCGCCCTGCACCGACAACGAAAATCACACCCGGTGTCATTTTCAGGAACCCCTACAATCACGCGACAATGAAGCCATGGTGAGGCGGCCGCCCAGTGAAGGGCACAAGCAGTTGCTGCGCGAGCTCAACGCAGAGCGAGCGGCCGCGCTTCAACGCATCAGCAGTACGCTCGAATCGCTCATTCGTCAGCTTCAGGCCTCTCGTGAACGACTGCGACACGCGGCGGGCGCCGATCGCGAACGTGAAATGGCGGTGTGGCGTGACCTGCGCGCTCGCGCCGTGAAGTATCGCTGGTATCTCGAAGTTCAGCGAGAGGCGCTGGGGATGCGTCGTCACGAGGTCCTCGACGAATTCTATGCAGTCCCCACTCTCGAGTGCTGATCTCGGTAGCTCGGTAACCCAGGTAGCTCGGTAACCTAGGTAGCTGGGTAGCTGGGCCCCAATACATCAAAGCAACCTGGATACCCAGGCAACCTAGCTGCCTGGCTACCGAGCTACCGAGCTACCGAGCTACCTAGCTACCTAGATCACCCAGTTACAGTAGATTTCGACGCCCACAGTGGTATAAGCCACGGTGAGATGGGTCAGTGGTTACCGGAGATCTGATCCCACCGAAAGCGAGCGTCTCGAACCGCGCCCGGAGTCGGGTCGCTGATCGAAGCGGCACGTTGCGCGTCGCGTCCGAAGCACTCGCCAGCATCGATGCGGCGGCCGACCGGAGGGTCGTCGCACGCGCGATCTGGATCGGGCTCTGGACGTGGCCGTCGTTCACCGCGCTCGATGCCTACATGTGCTTCGTGGCGTATCCGGACGCTCCATTCAGGCTGTTCGTCGCCTACCGCATCGCCGTCGAGTTGATCATGCTGGCGGTGTATCGCGCCTGCCGCAGCGAGAGCGCCAATGTGCGTCACCTCTTTCGCGGGCTCACGGTCAGCTTCAGCGCCGCCGCGTTCACCATCGCCTTCATGGCGATCCACCTGGGAGGCGTTCGCAGCCCCTACATGCATGGAATCTCCCTGGTGGCGCTGGTGTGGGCTGCACTGATTCCGACGCATTGGCGGCGCGGCCTGCCAACCTTCATCCAGATCGGCTTCTCGTTTCCGCTCGTCATGGCGGCCGGTGCGATCGTCTCACCCGTCGCGCGCGCGGAGTGGATGACGAGCGATGCCCTGATTGTCTTCGTCAGCAACTACGTGTTCGTGCTGTCGTCTTCGATTCTGGGCATCATCCTCTCGCACCTCGTGTGGAACGCACAGCAGCAGGCGCGCAAGGTGGGAAGTTACGAGCTCGAGGAGCGGCTCGGACAAGGCGGCATGGGAGAGGTCTGGCGAGGCAGGCACTACCTGCTCGCGCGCCGCGCGGCCATCAAGCTGATTCGTCCCGAGACGCTCGGCGGCGATGCGCAGACCCGGCGGCTCGCGCTCGTCCGCTTCGAGCGCGAAGCGCAATCGACTGCCTCGCTTCGGTCACCTCACACGATCGACGTCTACGACTTCGGGATTTCCGACGCGGGGTCGTTCTACTACGTGATGGAACTGCTGGTCGGACGCGATATGCAAACGCTCGTGCGCGACTTCGGGCCGCAGCCGCCCGAGCGCGTGCTCTATCTGATCGAGCAGGTGTGCGAGTCGCTCGCCGAGGCACACGCCGCCGGGCTCGTGCACCGCGACATCAAGCCGTCCAACATCTACGTGTGCCATGAGGGTCTGCAATACGACTTCGTCAAGGTCCTCGACTTCGGTCTCGCGCGCGACCGTCGTCCGAGCAGCGTGCAGACGACGCTGCAGGTGACCGCCCATATCACCGGCACGCCGGCGTACATGGCACCCGAGGTCATCATGGGCGTGCACGACGTCGACCCGCGCGCCGACATTTACGCGCTCGGATGCGTCGCGTACTTCCTGCTGACGGGCGAGCTGGTGTTCGAGGCCGAAACGGCGATGAAGACGCTGCTGAAACACGTCGAGGACGCGCCGGTGCCGCCGTCACAGAGGGTTGAAACACGCATCCCGCCGGCGTTCGAAGACTTGATCCTGCTGTGCCTGGAAAAGGATCCGGAACGCCGGCCGCACGACGGCCAGGCGGTGCTGCGACGAGTCCGTGCGTGTCGCGTCGCGACTCCGTGGAACGACGACCTCGCACGAAGCTGGTGGGAAACGCATCTTCCGGAACTGTGCGGAACGGTGCGAGCGTGATCGATTGTCGGCGTGTGATGGCGCGCCGCTCTATCCAAGCCGCGCGAAGCGCGTCACTGGCATGGCGCCTGCCCGTTCGTCCTTCGTGTCTCCGTGTCGAGCCGCTGCCTCCGAAGGCTCCGTTTCCTCAGGTCAACGTGAACTGGACAGTCACCGTCATCAAGACAGGCACCGGCTGACCATTGAGTCGTGTCGGCGTGAACTCCCATTGCATCACCGCGTCGAGCGCGGCCTGGTCGAGCATCGGGACCGATCGCAGCACGCGAGCGTTGGTGATCTTGCCGTCCACGCCGATGAGCGTTTCGAGGATCACGACGCCCTGGACCTTTGCGTCCTGGGCGGCTGCTGGATACACAGGGTTTATGTGCTTCGTCTTCGTGGGCTGGAGGATCGCCCCGCCGACTCGGAGCGCACCAGTAGCCCAGGGCGGAGCGGTCGCGTCACCATCCGGCGGCGGCGGCGGTGGTGGCGGTGGCGGCGGCGGTGCGGATTCGGGAGCGCCGACACGTCCGCCGGCTGCGGCAAACCCGATCAACTGACCGGGCTTCGAAAGGGACCAGCCATCATGCGCGACCAGGCGGGGCTTGCCTCCGAACGGAAAGGCGAACGTCACCCGGATCGACAACGGTGCTTCGGCCGGCGGATCGTAGGTCCATTGGCGGACGGCGTCGGCCGTCGATCTGACGAGCGCGTCGTATGCGGTGCTGAGCGTCTGAGCGTCAGGTGGTGCGGGATATATCGGCGCAGCTCTGGCGATGGGCCCGACGCCGAGCCGGCGGATCTCGGCGACACGGCCAGATTGATCGAGCGTAATCATCAGCGTGACCATGGCATTGGCCTCGACTGCCGCGGCCTCGGCCGGGTAGGAGGGATCGACGGAGTAGGTCCGTCGCGGGACCGGATTCTCCGGTGTGATCGGCATGGCCTGTTTTTCGAGTGGTCCAATCTCGTTTTGCAGTTCCTGTGCGGCCACCCGCAGGGGAAATGCACCGACGATGTACCAGCTGCTGGCCGCGACGATCGAGGTCATCACCGCGCACGACCACCCGATTCGTTTCGACGACATGCTTCCCTCCCTCGCTATCAATCGCATCCGCCTGAACAGGTGCCGGCGCCTGGCGAACGCCGCCGCCGGCACGAGAGGCGTTTCGTCGGCGAACGCCGCGAGCGCCTCGATATAGCCACGGCGCGTGCCCGTGGCGAGCATCGCCAATTCGTCGACGACCTCTTCGCGCGCCAGCTGCACACGCGAGATCAGCCACCACACGCCTGGCTGGAACCAGAGGACTGCACGCACGATCTCCTCGGCGATCAACCACACCCAGTCGCGACGCTGCACGTGAATCAGCTCGTGATAGAGCACTGCCCGCTGTACATGAACGGGCTGGGCATGAAGCGAGTCGGGCAGCAGGACGATGGGCCGTCTTACGCCGAACGTGACCGGCTGACGAAGGCCGGCGACACAGCGAATCTCCGCGTGAGTGCCGAGCGCACGCTGCGGGTCATCATGCCCTTCACACCAGGGGAATATCTCGCCTGCGGTTCTGAGTCGCGCGATGCGCGCGAGCCCGACCGCAATCCATGCACCACGCGCGCAGATACCGAGAACGAGGACGACAGCGAGCGCCGTCATCCACGGAAACCCTGACGACGACGTGACGGTCTCTGCCGCCGCCGGGACCCCGATGAGCACCGCCGTAAACACTTCCGTCGTGCTGGTGCCACCAGCCATCGCTTGACGACTTTGGAGCCACGGCAAGGCGAGACAGACGGCGAGCAGCGCACGAAAGTACGCGTAACGCACGCCGGGAACGTCGAGCCGCAGCAGCCCGGGGAGCAGGCCTCCGATCGCCGCCAGGCACGCCGCCTGCGCGCTCCAGGCGATCAGATCTGTCAGCAGAATCGAGTGCGTCATTCGTCGATCTCCTCAATGAGCTGCTTGACGATGCGGCGTTGTTTTTCGGTGAGCTTGTTGTCCTTCGCGAGATGGAGCAGCAAGCCGTCGGAGGCGCCGTCGAAGACGCGATCCAGGAACTCGCGCACCATGGCGCCGACGACCTGCTGCCGCGGCTTGGCCGGTCGATAGACGTGCGCCCGATCGGCCGCGGTCTTTTTGAGATACCCCTTCTCTTCGAGGATCTTCATCATCGTCATCACGGTGGTGTAGGCGATTTGGCGCGTCTCGCGAAGGGCCTCGTAGACATCACGGACGGTGGCCTTGTCCATGCGCCAGACGACTTTCATGATGGCCAGTTCCTGGGGTGTGAGCGTGGGGTGTGGTGTTCTCATGAATTAGTACTAATAATTTAGTAGTGCCGACACACGCTGTCAAGACCCCAGCAACTGCCAGCCTCCAACTCCCAATTCTCAAGTGGTCTGGTTTTGGAAGTTGGGACTTGGGAGTTGACAGCGCGTCCGGCTGGTCGAGCGATCTGTCGCGTGAGTTAGACTGACCGCCCGTTAGCAGTTGAGTGACAAGGAGCGAACGATGGCGATTACGCGAGGGTCGATGACTGACGAGCAGCGAAAATCGGTCGCGCTGGAATACCTGAAGGCGTTCGACAACAAGGGTGTGACCTCCAGTGGCGGCAGCATCATGGACCTGTTTGCCGATGATGCCCAGGTGTTCTTCCCGAAGTGGGGGCTGGCGACGGGAAAAAAACAGATCGGACAGCTGTTCATGGATTTCGGCGGAGAGATCAAGCAGATCCTGCACGATTACGCCACGTTCAACTGGATCATGACCGGCACGGATACCTTTGCCGTCGAGGGCACGAGCTTCGGCGAGCACAAAGCGGGAGCATGGCGTGCCGGCGTCTCGCACGCGGGACGATGGTGTGACGTCTTCGAGATCCGCGACTTCCTGATCCAGCGCTGCTTCATCTATCTCGATCCGGACTATGCCGGTCTCGATACGGCGCGCTATCACTGGTTGTCGGCGGGCGGGCGTGACGCCTCGAAGCCGATGGGATGACGCGCGTTCAGGGCTCGATGCTCGAACGCGACTCGTACACGTCGGCACGCGTCCACGACGGCGGATGCGACTCGCGTGGCACGAAGACGACCTGGAACAGCTGCATCCAGCCGGTAGCGAACGCAGCTTGTGAGCCCGCGAGGTACAGTTCCCACGCGCGACGAAACGCCTCGCCGTAGGTAAGCCGCACCTGATCCTTTGCCATCGCGAAACGCTCGCTCCAGTGGGCGAGCGTCTTGCGATAGTGCAGGCGCAGGTTTTCGACGTCGATGACCGACATGCCGCACGGCCCGAGGACATCCTTGGTCACTTCCGCCAGCGTCGGCGGATACGCGCCCGGGAAGATGCGGCGGCTGATCCAGGCGTTCAGCGGGCGCGGAATGTCGCGTCCGATGAAGTGGAGCAGGCCCCGCCCGGTCTCACGGTTCAGGCTTCGACGTAGGACATCGGCGAGACTGCGATAGTGCTGAAGCCCCACGTGTTCGAGCATTCCCACCGAGACGAACGCGTCGAATTCACCGGAGACGTTGCGATAGTCGTCGTCGATGAACTCGATCTGATCACTCAGTCCTTCCCGCGACGCGCGATCGCGCGCGTATGTCAGCTGCTCACGCGACACGTTGAAGGCTTTCACCGTCACACCGTAGTGTCGAGCCATGTGCATGGCAAGCGCGCCCCAGCCGCAGCCGGCTTCGACCACCCTTTCACCGGGACGCAGCCGGAGCTTCCGGCACACGAGATCCAGCTTGGCGATCTGCGCGGCTTCGAGTGACATCCCGGGATCGGCAAAATAGGCGCAGGTGTAAACCAGTTCGCGATCGAGCCACAGCTGGTAGAACGGATTGCCCAGGTCGTAGTGATGATGAACGTTGTGGCGCGAATGCCGGATCGAGTTGCGTCGTGCAATTGCCATCCTCAGGCGCTGCCGCCAGGAGACGTTCACAGGCGCATTGGCGGTGAGCGCTTCGACAATCTGCTCGAGGGGGCCCCGAACCAGCAGCCGGCCGGCCATGTACGACTCGCCGAACCATAACTCCGGGTTGATTGCCAGACCGAGGAGCGTTCGGCGATCCAAGACAATCAAATCGCCAATCGGCGGCTGCGGCCTGGTGTAGCAGGAGCTGCCGTCCCACAGCTCGAGGCGCACGGCGGCGGCCTCGATCGAGCGCTGTACCCGTTCGCCCAGCCAGCGATCCGCCAGGCGGGTCCCCAGTCTCCCGCCGCGATCGGCGGTCACCTGGGTCAATTCAGCACTGGCGCCCATGATCGGTCGAATGATAGTCAATTTTTTAGTACCCTAGAATCCTTTACGCCAGGACCCGATCCCAAGCACGCCACATGGTCGTTCAAAAATTCGGCGGCACCTCTGTCGCCGATCCGGCGGCTATCAAACGCCTGATTGAAATCGTCCGGGCGGCGCGGACCCGTGATGGGCGCGGGCCTGCCGTCGTGGTGTCGGCGATGAGCGGCGTCACCGACGGGCTGCTCGGCCTGGCAGCCGCGGCCGGCGGCTCGCAACTCGGCGAAGCGCTGTCGAGAATGCCCCAGATTCGCGATCGCCACACCTCCGCCGCCCGTGCGCTGGTGACTGGAGCTGCGCTGGACGGGTTGCTCGGGCAGATCGACGCTCAGATCGACGAGCTCACGGACGTCATCAAGGCGCTGGCCGTGCTGCGCGAAGTATCCCCGCGTACGCTCGACGTGGTGGCGGCAGCCGGCGAGCTTCTGTCCTCACGCATCGTCGCTGCCGCACTGGCGTGCGCCGACGTTCCTGCAGAGTGGGTCGATGCCCGCCAGGTAATCGTGACCAATACCGAACATACGCGTGCAACCCCTCTCGGCAAGGAGACCAGCGCGAGGCTCCGCGCGAGCGTGTGGCCGATCCTCGAGCGCGGCCACGTGCCTGTGCTCGGTGGATTCATTGGAGCAACCGCCGCTGGTCACACGTCTACGCTTGGGCGCGGCGGCTCGGATTACTCGGGCGCACTGGTTGGTGCCGGGGTTGATGCGTCAGAGATCCAGATCTGGACCGATGTCGATGGGATGCTGAGCGCCGACCCGCGGGTCATCAAGGAGGCTCGCCTCGTTGACCGGCTTTCCTTTGCCGAAGCCGCCGAGCTCGCCTACTTCGGTGCGAAGGTGTTGCATCCGAGCACGATTCTTCCGGCCGTCGAGCGAAACATCCCGGTACGCATCCTGAACTCATGGAAGCCTGAAGCGCCCGGCACCTTGATCACGGGCGCCGGGCTGCCCGGCCGCAAAGGGTTGACGGGCCTCGCATCCAAGCGCGATGTCACCGTGATCGACATCACGTCGACACGAATGCTCATGGCGTATGGGTTCCTGCGGCGCGTGTTCGAAGTCTTCGAGCGCTTCACGACGGCCGTGGATATGGTCACCACCTCGGAGGTCAGCGTATCGGTCACCGTGGACGATGTGCGGCATCTGGACGAGATCGAGGAAGGGTTGAGTGAATTCGCCGCCGTGTCGGTCGAGCGGCACATGTCGTTGCTGTGTGCCGTGGGCGACGTGCTGCAACATGAGCCCGAGATGGCGGCCCGGGTCGTCGGCGTGCTCGAAGAAGTGCCGCTCCGGATGATCTCGCAGGCGGCATCGCGACGGAACATCACCGTCGTGCTGCGCCAGCACGATCTGCCACATGCCATGGAGCGTCTGCACGAGGAGTTTTTCCAGTGAACCGGTATTGGCGGTTCAGCCCCAGCGTGTGATGAACGCAAGCCTGTTCGTGGAGTGGTGCACATGACTCTCAAGGAGGCGCGAGGAATGCGGCTGCTCCTCGTCGGCTACGGCAAGATGGGGCGGATGGTCGAAGAGCTCGCCGCAGGCGAGGGATTCGAGATCGTCGGGCGTGTCGACGAGGGGCGGGAAGAATGGACGGACGCCGACGTCGCGATCGACTTCTCCACGGCGGACGCGCTGCTCGCCAATTTCCAGCAATACACGTCCCGACGATTGTCCGCGGTGATTGGAACGACCGGTTGGAATACGCACCTCGATCGACTGCGTGACGAGGCTGGGCAGGCGGGCATCGGCATTGTCGCGTCCGGAAATTTTTCGATCGGCGTCAACGTCTTCCAGCGTGTCGTTGTGGAAGCCGCCAGGCTGATGAGCGCTCAGCCGCAATACGGGGCGTGGATCCACGAGATCCACCACGCGGCCAAGCGCGATGCGCCGTCGGGGACGGCGTTGCTCCTTCGTGACGCAATAGCAGCGGCAGGATTCAATCGGTCGATCGACATCTCGTCAGCCAGAGCAGGTATGATCCCTGGGACGCACACGGTTGGATTCGACAGCGCTTCGGATACGATCGAGTTGATCCATCGTGCGCGGGATCGCCGCGGCTTCGCGAGCGGCGCGCTGCTGGCGGCGCGCTGGATTCACGGGCGCAGCGGTTGGTTCAACATGCAGGATGTTTTGAAGTAGGCAGTTTGTAGCGGCGGGCCTTCAGGCCCGCCTGGCGGAGATCACCATGCGTACCCCATTTACCGGTGTTGGCACCGCGCTCATCACGCCGTTCACTCGTGACGGATCCGTCGATGAGGCTGCGGTCAAGCGCCTGGCGCGCAGGCAGATCGACGGCGGGGTTCATTTTCTCTCGCCTTGCGGGACGACGGGAGAGGCCCCGACGCTGACGCATCACGACAGGCTGCGCGTGGTGGAGCTCGTGGTCGAAGAAGCCAATGGCAAGGTTCCCGTGCTTGCCGGAGCCGGCGGCTACGACACGCGTGAGGTGATCGAGCTGGCGCGCGATATGGAACGCGTGGGAGCCGACGGGCTGCTGTCGGTGACCCCGTATTACAACAAGCCCACGCAGGAAGGGCTGTATCAGCATTTCAAAGCGATCTCAGAGGGAACGCCGCTGCCGATCGTGCTCTACAACGTGCCCGGCCGCACCGGCGTGAACATGTCGGCGGACACCACTATCAGGCTGTCCGAGCTGCGGAACATCGTTGCCATCAAGGAGCATCCCGAGCTGCCGCAGATGTCCATGATCATCTCCGGCGCGCGCGAAAACTTCATCCTGTTGAGCGGCGACGATCCGGTAACGGTTGCCGCGATGGCGATTGGCGCCCGCGGCGTCGTGTCGGTGGCGTCCAATGAAGCGCCAGCGGAGATGGCGCAGATCGTGGAGCTGTGCGAGAAGGGCGATTTCGCAGCCGCCCGCAAGCTGCATCACTGGCTGCTGCCGCTGATTCAGGTCAACTTCGTGGAGACCAACCCGCTGCCCTGCAAGGCGGCGATGGCGGCGATGGGACTTATCGAAGAGAACTTCCGCCTGCCATTGGTGCCGCCGAGCGCTGCGACGCGGAACAAGGTCGTGCAGGTTCTGCAGAACCTCAAGATGCTGGGGGCCGCGGCGCGCGCGTGAACCCCGATCCAATCGCTCTCGCCCGTCGTCTCATTGACATCGATTCGACGACCGGGCGGGAAGCAGATGCCGGGATTGCATTAGCGCAGATCCTTCGACAGCTCGGGTATCAGGTCATGGAGCAGCCGGTCGCCGATGGCCGGTTCAACGTCTACGCCCATCTCGAGGCGCCTCCGTCCGTTGTGTTCTCGACGCACTTCGACTGCGTGCCACCGTTCTTTCCGAGCAGGGAAGAGTGCAGCATGCTCTTCGGCCGCGGCGCGTGTGACGCGAAGGGGATACTGGCGGCACAGGTCGCGGCTGCCGAATCATTGCGCGCGGCGGGAGAGAGACGGATCGCGCTGCTGTTTGTTGCAGGTGAAGAGCGGGGCAGCGACGGCGCGCGCGTCGCGAACGAGCATGCTCCTGCAAGCGTTCGTTTCCTGATCAACGGTGAGCCGACTGACAACCGGTTGGGCGCGGCGACCCGCGGGATTGTCCGGGTCCGTCTCCATGCCGATGGGCGCGCCGCGCATTCATCGTTTCCGGAGCTTGGCGAATCCGCCATCGACAAGCTGCTCGACGCGCTGATGGTGCTGCGTGGAGTGACGCTGCCGGACGATCCGCTGCTCGGCCGCACCCATTACACGGTCGGGCTGATCGAAGGCGGGGTGGCGCCCAACGTCGTTTCGCCGCACGCGTCCGCCGAGCTGGTGTTCAGGACCGTTGGTGACGCCGGCGCGGTACACGACGCCATGCGCGTGGTCGAGAGTCTGGTGCACATCGAGCGCGTGCTCGACGTTCCCGCCGTGCGCATGCACACGCTGCCCGGCTTCGATACCGCGGTGTTCCCTTACACGACAGACGTGCCGATGCTGACCCGCTGGGGAACACCCTTGCTCGTCGGGCCTGGCTCGATCCACGTGGCCCACACCGACGACGAGCACATCGCGATCGACGAGATGATGGCCGGAATTCAGCTCTACGAATCGCTGGCGAGACAACTTCTCTAGTCCGGCTAAAGCCGGACCGCCGAAAGGCGGACACTACGTGGACCTAGTCCGCCTAAAGGTGGACACTACGACCGTACGTAGTGTCCGGCTTCAGCCGGACTTCAGCGCTGCTTCAGCCGAACCGCCTCGGTACGATACACTCGATGTTTACCGGGCACGCCGATGGGCCCGGGGGTGGGTGCGCCGCATCGCGGCCCGGACCCTGTGCAACTCCAGCCTGCGAACCGCGTCAGGGCCGGAAGGCAGCAGCGCTAAGTAGACCCTGCAGTGTGCCGCAGGTGCACCGGGTCGCGGTGAGTCGCACCCGCGTCTCCTCTCCATGTCCTATCAGGTTCTCGCGCGCAAATACCGCCCGCAGCGCTTCGACGACGTCGTCGGGCAGGAGGTGGTCACGCGTACGCTGCGCAACGCGATTGCCAGCGGACGTATTGCCCACGCGTTTGTCTTTGCCGGCTCGCGCGGGTGTGGCAAGACGACGACGGCGCGGATCCTGGCGCGTGCGCTGAACTGCATCAAAGGACCGACGCCGGACCCCTGCGGTGAGTGCGATGCGTGCGTCGAGATTGCCCAGGGGCGCGACCTTGATGTGCTCGAGATCGACGCGGCCAGCCATACCGGCGTCGACAACATCCGCGAAGTCGTGATCGCCGGGCTGGCGTTTCCGCCGGCGCGTGACCGTTACAAGGTATTCATCATCGACGAAGTTCATCAGCTCTCGACCGCGTCGTTCAATGCGCTGCTCAAGTCGATCGAGGAACCGCCGCCTCACGTCGTCTTCATGATGGCGACGACCGAGCTTCACAAGATTCCGGACACCATCCTGTCGCGATCGCAGGTGTTCGAGTTCCGAACGATTTCTCCGAAGGCCATCAGCGAGCAGCTCCGCCGGATCATTGCGGCGGAAAATGTCGAAGCCTCGGACGCCTCTCTCGCCCTCATCGCGCGGGCGGCCGAAGGCAGCATGCGCGATGCGCAGAGCGCGCTCGATCAGGTCATCGCGTTCGCCGGCAGGGCGATCGGCGTCGACGATGTATCGACGGTCCTGGGGCTCGTCGGCCGCGATCTGTTGATGGACGTGATCGACGCCGTCGTGGCTGAAGATGCTCCGCGCGCGTTCGCCCTCGCCGAGCGGGCCGTCGAGTCCGGGACGGACTTGAGGCTCGTCTGCCGCGAGTTGTCGCAGCTGGTGCGCGACATGATGATGATGTCGGTCGATCCGGCGCGCATGAGTGAGGAGGAGCTGCCGGCGGACGAGCGCGAACGACTGACGTCGCTCGCGCGTCAGTTCTCGCGGGAAGATCTGATGCGCGCCTTCGACCTCCTCTCGACCGCCGAGCAGGACATCCGTACCGTGTCGCATCCGAGGTACTACTTCGAGATGGTGCTGCTGCGATGGATGCACCTGAGGAAGCTCGTGCCGCTGACCGATCTCCTCGAGCAGCTCGGTAGCAGTGGAACGAAGACTGCGGCACCGACAGGTAGCAGAGTCGCAGCGGCGGCTGGCAAGATCGCACCGACAAGTGACAAGCCCGCATCGGCGAGTAGCAAAGTCGCACCGACCAGCGACAGGATCGCACCAACGAGTCGCAAGATCGCACCGACCAGTGACGGAATCGTACCGACAACTGATAAACCGACGGGCGACCGGGTGGTCGCACCGACAAGCAGCTTGAAGGACTCGTTGCTTGCCGAAATCCGCTCTGGAAAGGCGTTCTTTTACAACACCGTCGTCGCCCAGGCGCAGAAGATCGATGTGGTCGACGATCGCGTGACGTTTACTTTTCTCCCTGCGCACCGCGCCCTGCGTGAGCAGTTCGAGCAGTCGCGTCCATGGCTCGAAGCGGCCGCCGAACGACTGACCGGCCGTAAGATTGTTGTCGCTGCGGTTCAGGCCACATCTGAAGGTGACCAGGCGTCTGAGTCGCGGCCGGCCGCCGCCGCGACGGCGGCTGCGCCCAAGAGGGATCTGAAGGCCGAAGCGCTGTCGTCCACGGGCGTTCAGGCGCTGTTGGACGTTTTCCCGGCCGAGATTCGCGACGTGGAGGAGATGTGAATATCGCAGCCGTGATGCAGCAGGCCAAGCAGATGCAGGAACAGATGCAGAAGCGGATGGCCGAGATGCGCGTCGAGGCGAGCGCCGGCGGCGGCATGGTCACCGTCGTCGTCAATGGCAGCAAGCAACTGCAGTCGCTTCGCATCGACCCGGAGGTCGTGTCGAAAGACGATGTGGAGATGCTTCAGGACCTGATCCTGGCTGCGGTCAATGACGCCCATCGGAAAGTCGACGAGCAACTCGGGCAGTCGATGTCGGGTCTGCTTGGTGGTCTGAAGATCCCGGGACTCTTTTGAAACCTTCGATGTCAAATCCCAACTCCCAAGGAATCAACTCCCAAGTGTCATTGCCAAAGTTGGGAGTTGGGAGTTGGAATCACGGATCGCGTTTGGGAGTTGACGTCCGTGTCTCTGCCTGAATCTCTGACGAGGCTGGTCGAGCAGCTGCAGAAGCTCCCCGGCATCGGCGCCAAGAGCGCCCAACGTCTCGCCTTTCACATCCTGCGGCATCCGCGCGAGGATGCCGAGCAGTTGTGCAACGCAATCCGGGACGTCAAGGAACGCGTCACCTATTGCTCCACCTGCAACAACATCACGGATACCGATCCGTGCGGGTACTGCACCAGCGCCACGCGGGACCAGCGGCTGATATGTGTTGTCGAGGAGCCGCAGAACGTGGCGGTCGTGGAGAAGACACGAGAGTTCCGCGGCGTGTATCACGTCCTGATGGGCGCGCTGTCACCGCTGCACGGCGTCGGACCGGACGATCTGAAGATCAAAGGCCTTCTCGCGCGCGTCGGCACCGGCAGCGTCGAGGAAGTTATTCTGGCCACCAACCCCACCGTGGAAGGGGAAGCCACTGCGTTGTATCTGGCACGGCTGCTCAAGCCGCTCGGCGTTCGCGTGACGCGGATTGCGATGGGGATTCCGGTCGGCTCCGATCTCGAATACGCCGACGAAGTGACAATGACCCGAGCGATGGAAGGCAGGCGGGATCTCTAATCGCTCAATCAACGATGCTCCCCGCCTCCTACCAGTTGCCGGCAGCGATCGTGCTGCTCCTTGGCGGAACTGTGGCCTGTTTTTTCGGCTATCGCATGTTCCGCTTTGTCCTGGCGATCTTCGGTTTCATCTTCGGCGTATTCGCCAGCAGCTCCATCGTGGCGCCGAGCGATACGACGTCGATGCTGGTTGTGGGGTTGGCCGGCGGACTCATTGGCGCCGGCATTCTCTTCGCAGCGTATTTCGTGGGCGTGGCCTTGTTCGGGGCGGGACTTGGAGCGCTCGTCGCGAATCTGGCGTTCTCGGCGAGCGGCCGCGAGCCTCATTTCCTGGTCATTGCGTTCTGTGCTGTGGCCGGTGCTGCCGCCTCGATGTACCTCCAGCGCTACGTCATCATCCTCGGGACTGCCTTTGGCGGCGCGTGGACGATCATCGTGGGCTCGATGGCGCTCATCGGCGATCGTGCGGCTAGAGCCGCGGTCGCGGCCAACGATGTCTGGGTGCTCTACCCGCTGAATCCGGCACCAGATCGGCAATGGCTGCCGATTGCCTGGGTCGTTCTCGGGTTGATTGGCACAGGGGTGCAACTCGGCTGGACGGGCGGCGAGAAAGGCCGGGTCGGTCGACGGAAACCGAAAACCAAGTAAAATCAAGGTATGAGGAAGACAGTAGCCATCCTTTCAGTGAGTGCGTTTGTTTTGTCGGTCTCGTACGCAGTCCTCGGAGCACAGGGCAAAGCCAGCGCTGGCGTGTACACCGCAGAGCAGGCGACGCGTGGCGAGGCGATTTACAAGGAACAGTGCGCCGCGTGCCACGGCGATAATCTCGAAGGTTCGGGCCCCATGCCCCCACTCGCGGGAATGGACTTCCTCACCAACTGGACGGGCAAGACGCTCGGCGATCTCTACGAGAAGGTGCAGACGACGATGCCGGCCACTGCGCCGGGAACGTTGATGCCCGCGCAGACCGCTGATGTCATTGCGTTCATGCTCAAGTCGAGCAAGTACCCGACCGGCTCGACAGCGCTCGAAGGTAAGACCGAAGCGCTGCTGCCGATTCAGATCGACGCTCCTCAGTGACTGGGTAGCTGGGTAGCTCGGTAGCTGGGATCCGGGTTATCCAACAACCTAGCTATCTAGCAACCTAGCCACCGAACAACCTATCCACCGAACAACCTATCCACCCAACAACCCAGC
>Ga0075425_100003727_pt1 | contig 15544 bp, 11 predicted proteins | sample SoiMethybrSBSTD4_FD_75300 | JGI IMG/M metagenome (GOLD analysis project Ga0075425, IMG submission 75300) | Bulk soil microbial communities from a Populus tree surrounding site in Tennessee, USA - Soil MetaG P. TD hybrid SBSTD4 | ecosystem: Environmental > Terrestrial > Soil > Tree plantation...
CCCCCGGCCGCCTGCTGCATCGCCCGGCCACGGATGCATGTGGCCCACCCCGCACCGCTAAGTCCGAGAACTCCTCAGCTAAATGCGTGACCGCGAACTCCTACGAACATGGGAGGGGCCGCGCCGGAGACCGTGGTAAAGGTGGGCTCATGTCCGTTATTGCTGCAGGTCCCGTGTTCAGGCTCGACCGTGATGCGTTCGCGGCAGGCTTCGGCAGGCGTCCAGTAGCAGTGGATCACACGCTGGCCGAGGATCCGCTGCTGTCGCTGGAGGCGATCGCCGACCTGGCCGACCGCTTTCCCGGGCGCATCGAGCGCCACCGCGCCGACCTGCCCATGGTCATGCCGGGTGGAGCGCCCGACCTCGAGCTCTCGCCATCGGAGATGGTGCGCGGGATCGAGGAGAACGGCTGCTGGATGGTCTTCTGGTACGTCGACCAGGATCCGGCCTACAAGGCGCTGCTCGATCGCTGCCTGGACGAGGCGGAGTCCTACCTGCCCGGCGGGACCGGGCGGACGCTGCAGCGCGAGGCCTTCCTTTTCCTGTCCGCGCCCAACGCGGTCACACCGATCCACTTCGATCCCGAGCACAACTTCCTGCTCCAGATCCGCGGGCACAAGGACATGAACGTCTGCCCCTTCCCCTCCGTGGAGGTGGAGCGCCGGGAGCTTGACCGCTACCACGACGGTGATCACCGCAACCTGCCATCGATGCCGTCTGAGGGCGAGGTGTTCGGGCTCGATCCCGGCCGCGGGGTCTATGTCCCGTCCTTCATGCCCCACTGGGTGCAGAACGGTCCGCGAGCCTCGGTGTCGCTCTCCATCACCTTCCGCAGCCGGGAGAGCCTCCGGGCCGATCGTGTGCACCGGATCAACTCGATGATGCGGCGGCGCCTCCACCTCCATCCGACGCCGTGGGGCGTCTCCCCCGCGCGCGACCGTACCAAGGAGGCGGTGTGGCTGGCCATGCACGGCTCTAAGCAGCGGTTGACGGCCCTGCGCCCGGCGCGGGGTGCGCGCAGCGCGGGCTCGGCGACGCACTGAGCCCGGCAGCGGACGCGGAACCGGGCATGGATCCGCGGCGCAGGCGCAACCGGCCGGGGGCGAGCCCCGAAGCCGTGGAGGCCGTGCGCGATGAGTGGGATCGGCTGGCCGATCGCACGGGTGCCGTGCCCTTTCTGAGACCGGGCTGGATCGAGGCCTGGTGGCGCGCCTTCGGTGCCGGGCGTCTTGAGGTTCTGCGTGAAGAAGGGGAAGGCCGGATCCGCGCGCTGCTGCCCGTCCGTCATCGGCACGGAGCCGTCAGCTCGCCGAGCAATTGGCACAGTCCGGGCTTTGGCGTGCTGCGGGAGGACCAGCCCGCGGGCGTGGCGCTGCTCGCCGAGCTGTTCGCTCGGCGTCCGGCTCAGGTCTCCCTCGGGTTTCTGGGTGCCCTCGGACCCGGCCTGGACGAGCTCACCGGGGCCGCCGAAACGGCCGGGTACCGCTGCCTGCAACGGACGCTCGAGCGCTCGCCCTTCGTCACCGTGGACGGTGATTGGGAGGGATACGAGCGGAGCCTGGACCGTAGCATGCGCAGTGATCTGCGGCGCTGCCGCCGCCGGCTGGAGGAGCTGGGCCGGGTCGTGCTAGACGTCGAACACGACACCGCTCATCTCGACGAGGCGCTGGCCGTCGAGAGCCTGGGCTGGAAGCGGAAGGCCGGGACGGCGATCGTCTCCGCACAGCAGACAGCGTGCTTCTATACCGAGGTGGCCCGCTGGGCGGCGGCCAGCGGCCGGCTGCGGCTGATCTTCCTGCGCGTCGACGGGCGTCCGGTCGCCTTTCATCTCGCGCTCGAGGACGATCGGACCTACTTTCCGCTCAAGGGGGGCTTCGATCCGGCCTTTCACGCCCAGTCACCCGGCCGTCTGCTGATCCACGCCACTCTGGAGCGGGCTTTCGCGGTCGGGCTGCGGCGGTACGAGTTCCTGGGCGGCTCTGATGCCTACAAGCTCCGCTGGGCGACCGAGACCTATGACCGAGTCCTGTTTCAGGCCTTTGCCCCCGCCCCGGTGGGACGGGGGCGCTGGGTCGCCTTCGCCTACGGGCGGCCGCTAGCCAAGCGCGCCGTCGGTGAGCTGCGGCGACGCCGCGCGGCGCTCGCGCCCGGCCGCAGACGCCCGGCTCGGCCCTCAGCACACCGGAAAAGCCGAGTTAGCGCTCTCACCCGAACGAGACCACACGCGGGAGCGCCTGGCGTGACCGGCTGGTGGCCATGCGACCAATGAGGATGCCCGTAACGTCACCACGCTGGGGGAGGTGGTGGGGATTGATCATCCTTGTCGGCAGCGTAGTAGTGCTGGCCAGCGTCCTTCAAACAAGCGTCGGCCATGCGATGCTCCGCGCTGCCGGACTATCCCAGGAGCCGACGGGCTATACGTCGCTGAGCTTCCTGCACGCGCAGTCCCGGCTAGGACAGCTCACGCGTGCACATGAGAGCACCGTCACATCCTTCGCCATCCACAACGCCACGAGCAGCACACACGACTATCGCTGGTCGGTTTCCCTGGTCTACCGCGGGCGGGCCCGCCGCGTACATGCGGGCAGCGTTCGCCTAGCGCCCGGGCGGGGCGCCGAGATCACCCAGTCCATCGCGATCACCTGTACCCGGGGTCGGGTGCGGATCGTGATCAGCCTGGAAAGGCCGGCCGAATCTATTGACACCTGGATGGCCTGCCGACCATCGAGGAGCTGAGTTCCTGTGACACGCCGCCCCATTGTCGCGCTCGTCTGTGATGTTGTTTACCCGTACAGCCGTGGTGGCCGGGAGATCCGCAACCAGGAGTTGCTGCCGCGGCTCGCGCAGCACGCGGAAATGCATGTCTACACGATGCACTGGTGGGATGGGCCACCTTCGTACTTCGATGACGGCGTCACCTACCATGCGATCTCGCCACTGTTGTCTCTCTACCGGGACAACCGGAGATCACTTCGCCAGGCGCTGGGCTTCGGCTTCGCCTGCTTGCGCTTGCTCCGCTATGACTTCGATGTGCTAGAGACCGATCACATTCCGTACCTTCAGGTATTCATCCTGCGCTTGGTGGCAACGCTCAAGCGCAAGCCCTTCATCGTCACCTGGCATGAAGTATGGAGCCGGGCCTACTGGTGCGAGTACCTTGGCTGGGCTGGCTGGATCGCATGGCTGACCGACCGGCTGGCCATGCGACTGCCTGATCACATCTTCGCGGCCTCACCGCAGACAGCCGAGCGTCTGCCGGGAACTCTCCGACGGCACACAGAGGTCACGACCGTGCCGAACGGCATCGACCTCGACTTGATCCACGAGGTGAGCGCCGCCGCCGAGATCACCGACCTCGTTGTCGTCGGCCGCCTGATACAACACAAGCGCGTCGACATGCTCCTAGATGCCCTGGCCCGCCTGCGGGCAAGCGGCACGCAGCTTACCTGCCGGATCATAGGTGACGGTCCGGCACGTGCGGCATTGGAGGAGCAAGCGCGGAATCTGGGGATCGCCGACACAGTTGAGTTCCGTAAGGATATCGAGGATCAGAAGGAACTCTACTCCCTGGTCAAGGCAGCCAAAGCCTTTGTCTCGCTTTCGGCCCGTGAGGGATTTGGCCTGGCTGTCCTGGAGGCTATCGCCTGCGGAATTCCCGTGCTGAGTACGTCTGCCCCCGACAACCAGGCCCAGCACCTTGTCGCGAGGTACTCGCGAGGCAGGGTATGCGAACCGACGCCGGAGGCTGTCACCGCCGCCATCCGCGACTTGGCCGCCGACGCTGATCTACGTACGCGCGAGGAATGCGATACGGACTCCTGGCTGGCCGAATATGACTGGAGCGCTATGGCAGATCGCATACAGGAGGCCTATATTCGCCAGATTTCCGTTCGGTGACATGCGCTGGATAGTGGGTGCCGCCCATGCTCGCTGCGAATCAGACGGTAGCCCCTGGTATAACAACGCAGCGACAGTCGCTGATACAATGACACAACGACGTTTACCTGCTTCGAGAAGACGGACGGCTGCTGTGGCTCGATGGCATGATCGGATACAAAATGCTGTAAGCTCCGTCGGCGGTCGTGGCGACATGCCGGAGATCAAGCACAAGGCCGAACTTGCATACTTGCGGGCTCTAACCTTCGTCAGGCGTCGTGGCGACATGACCGAGATCAAGCACAAGGCCGAACTAGCGTATTGGCGGAGCGTCTCTCGGCGCGAAAGCGGCAAGATGACCAACGACCACTACGCCTGGTTCTACACCAGCCACTTCGGCCTAAGCCCCAGCGACTACGACGGCCGTCGCATCCTGGACATAGGCTGTGGCCCGCGAGGCTCATTGGAATGGGCGGACATGGCAAGCGAGAGGGTCGGCCTGGACCCTCTGGTAGACGAGTACCAGGAACTAGGGATCGGCCAACACAAGATGACCTACGTCAGAGCCGGTTCTGAGAGCATTCCCTTTCCTGACGGGCACTTCGACCTTGTGGCGTCGTTTAACTCGCTAGATCACGTGGATGACGTGGATGCGACCATCGTGGAAATAGCCCGAGTCACCGCCCCTAGTGGCCTGCTGCTTCTTATCAGCGACATTGGCCACGATCCGACATTTACCGAGCCGTTGTCGTTTTCGTGGGACATCATCGATCGCTTCACAGACTTCGATGTGATCGAGTCACGCCATCTGGAGAAGCCCATTGACAGTGTCTACGCCAGTGTCAAGGCTGCCGTTCCCTATGACCATGCAGACCCAAGGAAGCGATACGGGATTATCTCAGCGAAGCTTCAACGCCGCTAATGTCGCATGTTGAAAGTGACTGACAGTCTGAGTTCGAAAGCTTCCCACAACATGGTCCAGACGTCTGTTACGGGAGGTAGTTTGCCCAATCTCAGTAAGCTCAGAATCATCCAAACACCTGTCAGGTTCTTCCCTGCTTACGGCGGTGTTGAGAAGTACGTACTCGAACTCTCCAAACAACTGGTCGCGCTAGGTAACCATGTGACCGTCGTGTGTGCCGATGAGCCACATGCTGAGTCGTGTCCAGTTCAGGGAGTGAACGCGATCAGGCTGCCCTATGTTGCCAAAATTGCAAATACGAACATCACTCCACACCTCTTCGGCACGCTCATGTCACAGAACTTCGACGTCATACACACACACATTCCGACTCCGTGGAGCGCAGATATCTCTGCTCTTGTGTCATTGCTGAGGCAGAAGCGACTATTTGTTACCTATCATAACGATCTGACAGGCCAAGGAGTGAGCGGCCTTATTGCCTGCCTCTATAATTTCACCCTCTTGCATCTCATCCTGTGGCGCGCGAACAAGGTTGTCATTACGCAACCGAAGTACCTTGAACGCTCAAGGCACCTGAGGCTGCACAAAAAGAAGGTAATTACGATCCCGCTTGGAGTTACCTCGCCACTAACGGTGGCCAAGGTCAAACGCAAAGCGAATCAGGTCTTCTTCATGAGCGTGCTCGATAAGCACCATGAATATAAAGGCCTCGGTATCTTGCTGGATGCCATGGCCAAAGTCAAAGACAGAAGACCTGAGGCCAGGCTACTGGTAGGCGGCGCTGGGGAATTGATCGGCAAGTACAGGCAGCTGGCGAAAATGCTTGGGATTAGTGATTCTGTCGAGTTTGTCGGCTACCTGCCCGACGAAGAGCTTGCGGAGCTCTATAGCTCCAGCTCCGTTTTTGTCTTGCCGTCACTCAATAAATTGGAAGGTTTTGGGATCGTAGCCTTGGAGGCCCTCTCTTATGCCACGCCGGTAATTACGACTCACTTTGCGGGAAGTTCGAATCTTATTACAAGAAACAAGGCTGGCCTGATCGTGCCGCCGGGCGATGCTGTTGTACTGGCAAATGCCATAACCAACCTGCTCGAAGACCACAGTGAGGCGCAGGCGATGGGGATCCGGGGGGCTGCAGCAGTAGACCGGGAATTCGGCTGGGACAGCATCGCCAGGCGAATGCTGAGTGTGTACTGATGCTATGAAAACCTCACGCATAATTCATGTCACGGCATATTATCCACCGCATCTTGGCGGCCAAGAGATTGTTGTTCAAGATTTGGTGACACAGTTGGCCCTGACCGGTGAGCAGGTTGAAGTTGTCACCTCAAGCGTTGGGGCAAGAACGGGCGTAAGCGTGGAGAACGGCGTGCTGGTTTCCCGCTTGAAAAGTGGCGAGTTTGCGCACACTGCGATCATATGGCGCTTGTTTTTCTGGCTGCTATGGCACACAAGGCGGAGCGCGATCGTCCATTTGCATGTCGGCCAATTCTTTACGCCGGAGGCGGTCTGGCTAGCTGCCAAGATCAAACGTTTCAGATATATCCTTCATTTGCACTCCGACCTCGTCCAGTCAGGCCCAATGGGCAGGTTTCTGCCCCTATATAAGAAACTCTTCTTTGGCCGCGAAATACGTGATGCGGAACTAGTCATCGTACTGAATAATGAACATCGCCAGGTTGTAAGGCGTGACTACGGCTACGATAGCAAATTGCTCGTCATGTTTAACGGTATAGGTGAGGACTTCTTCAAGGTTAGCCGTAAGCCAACCGAATCAACGACTCTCAAGCTTCTATTCGTTGGGAGATTGAGTCCTCACAAGAATTTGACTGCCCTGCTTGAGGCGCTCAGCATGATCAAGCGCAGGATTACATTGGATATTATTGGCGATGGTGAATGTCGTCGTGAGATCGAGACGCTCATAGCAGACAAGAAGCTGGAAAATGTAAAGCTTCACGGCACGCTCAGCCGCGATGAGGTGAAGAGATTTTATGTCACGTGCGACGCGCTTATTCTGCCTTCACTCTATGAAGTGCAGCCTATAGTGCTCCTGGAGGCGATGGCTTCTCGTATTCCCGTAATTGTGACTAAAGGAATCGGCATCGAAGCGACGGCTCGGGAGGCGGTTCTTATTGAGCCGACCGCCCAGGGGGTCGCGGATGGCATAGAGAGTTTCGATGCGATGTCCCCTGATGCTCAGGAGCTGCTCGTAGATGCCGCCTTTAAGAGGGCTGAAAAGCACAGATGGCACGCCTTGATAAGTTCCTATATTGACCTTTATGATGGGATCGCCTAAGTTACTCAGCTACCAAGGCGTTCGCTTCCCGGCCAGCTCAGCTGTGGTGGAGCAGGGCATGGACACTATTCGCGCCAGTGGATCCGGGGTGCATACGAGCGCGGGTTGAGCTGCTCTCAGGTGGTCCGGCCGTAATGCCGGAGGAGCCGGTCCGCGGCACGGAGCAGATGCGGATGCCGTCTGATCCGAGGGCCTACCCATCTAACTGCACTGATGCGTGCTCGATGCGCCGCCGCCGGCAACGGCGTTGGGGCTGCCATTCCTTCGGCAACGAAAAGGTCGTGGTTCTTCAGAGTCTGCTTGTAGCGTTCAGCGCCCTTGCCCAAATTGATCAGATGAATGCCGCGGTCTGCGGCCTCTTCGGCCATCCGGAGATGCTGGATCAGCCCAGGAGATTGCCTGCTGAACCGTGCATCATACGCCGGAAACCACTGCGCGAGCATTTGGCCGGACCGTAGACCGAAGTGCGCGGCGACCAGAGTCCCTCCGGCGTACAGGACCGAAAGCAAGCCCCCGAACTGGTCACTATGGGCGCTGAACAGGTAATCCACAACATCGACAATCCACGGCCGGTCGAAGACGTCGGCCCAGCCAGAGCGGTGGTACTGACCCGATTTCCAGCGCATGAGGGCGCGGAGTTCCGCTAGATCGCGTGAGTCCACGATGAAACGCAGCTCACCGGCTTCGCGCTCGAGTTTGCGCGTTCTACGGGCTAGATCCTTGCAGAACTGCGGGGACTTTGCCCAGAGCTTCTCCTGGTAGTCCGCGAACCCGTCGGTCAGGTCGATCACCGGTGAAGGCGCCACGGCGGCCGCGTAGCGTTCGAAGGGCCGCTGGCCTTCGACGAGATGGTCGAACTGCCACACGGACACCTTGCATGCCCGGAACAATTCCCGGGGGTCCCATTCCACGTCCGGCGCGTGGATAAGCCCCTGACAGTCGTTTATCCCGTAGCCGATCGGCACGCCGACGCCGAGCCGACGCCGCTGGAAAGGGAAGAACCCGACGATGTCCGGTCCGTCGGCGAGCACGGCGACGCGGGCATTGGGGCAGAAACGATCGACGGCTATTGCGAACTCCGGGCACAAGAACGGGCTCGCCAGGGATTCTGTCTCGCGTTGCATGGAATGCCACGCGGCAATTTCGTCTGGCCCGAGCTCGCTGGGCCGTGCCGTCGAGATCTGCACCCCGATATCTCCTTACACCCCGAGAACGTGAGGTGGGGCTGATGCCGGGATCACCGGCGACGCGGCTATCCCTCACCTCAACGTTGTTGCCGCACTAGTCCGCCTTCGACACTAGTCTGCCTTCCACCCCTCGACGATCAGCGAGGTGGCTGCCTCCGTCTCGCCGAGTGACGCTCGAGGTTGCGGAACGCCGGGTCGTCGGACCCGCCGGCCCCGCGGCGCGTGATGCGCACGAAGCCCGCACGGTCCAGCTCGGCGCCCAGCGAGGCGTAATCGTATACGAAGCCCAGGTGGTGCTCGGCCGCGGCGAAGGTCACCCAGAGCGGGTCCACCGCTCAGATCGACCCTCCCGGCCTCCACGGGTACGGCGTGCGGTGCCTGGGGATGAGGGGTGGGCCGGCTCGATGATACGCACGTCAAGAGATGTATTGTCGGCGGGGGGCTCCTGCACACGTAACCAACAAAGTAGCGTAAGCAAGCGAGGAGCTAGAATGAAGACAGCTGTGCTCACAACCAGCTGGGACGACGGTCACAGGTGTGATGTGAGGCTGGCACGGATGCTTAGAGAGCACGGGCTCAGGGCAACTTTTTACGTGGCACCTGAGAATCAAGAGTTCGCGAGACAGGACCTGCTAACCCTGCCGGAGATCAGAGAATTAAGCCAGGATTTCGAGATTGGCGCTCATTCGATGACGCACCGTCGGCTGCCCAGCATCTCTGAGCAAGAGGCAGAAAAAGAGATAACCGAGTCGAAGGCAGTGCTGGAGCAGGTCACCGGCCAGGAGATCAAAGCTTTCTGCTATCCGGGTGGAGCCTATACCAAGTCGCATGTGCAGCTTGTCAAGGACGCCGGGTACCGATATGCGCGGACAGTGGCCAGGTACGCATTTAAGGTAGACGACCCTTACCAGGCCGGAACTTCTTTGCACGTCTATAATCACCGGTTTGACCTATGGCAGACCGCCCGTTTCGCGAAGTTCCGGCCCATAAAGGTCCTGCGCTGTCTCGAATGGGAAGCTTTGGCACAAGCGATGTTCGATCAGGTTATAAGAGAAGGCGGCATATACCATATTTGGGGCCATAGCTGGGAAATTGATGAGCATAATGACTGGGAGCGCCTAGAAAACGTGTTTCGTTATATCAGTGCGCATCCCAAGGTTAACTACGTCACAAATGGAGAGCTTGAGGCTTAGCCGTAAGGAGCGCTCAGTTCAGCGTCACAGCCGCACGGGTAGCACAGCCATAAAGACCGGCGTTTCCAAGCTGGAACTCGAACGGCCCGTTATGAGCTTATCTGCCTTCAGGGACATTCCGGACAGCAACTCGCCCGCTGCCAAACAGCCCAGTCGTTATCGTGTTTGGTTCCATGCCCAGATCCTCTCGTGCTCAGCGGCCAGCTCTCCTTCACACAGCACCCTAACCTGATTCAGGTCGGCGGTGAGCTCGATCTCGCGGCCGGTCAGGGCAGGGTCGATGGAATAGTAATTAGAATCGAAGCGTACGAGAGGCCGGGGTCCGGCCCGCATTGATACCCGCCAGCCAGTCACTGGTGGTATCAGCGGCAGCGGCAGCATTGCCTGCCTGTCCGCGTCTATGCGCTCGGCCGGCGAGTAGCCCTGCGCCTGGCGCCGAATGTTGGTTATCGCCAGCCAGTCATGGAGCTGAGCGTTGAAGTCCACTGGTGATATAAACGTGCGACCAGGAAGGAAATAGCGTTCCATCTGATCGTATGACCGTTCGATCAACCCCCTTGTCTCAGGGTCGGCAGGCCTGCCGATAGTGACTCTCGTGCCCAGGCTGCGGCAGAACTCTGTGCATTCAGATGTGATTTCTTCCTTCCCACCCCGCCACCGGCCGACAGCGATCTCACTATCCCAAGTCAGCATGCGTGGCACTGACCCGAGCCGCTCCAGGAGCTTCCACCAGCCGGGGAAGAGATCCTCGGCCTTCCGGGTAGGGATCAGGATCGCCGAGAGCCAGTGAGAATAGCCGCTGATCATGGTAAGGACGGGCAGCTGCAATGCTGAGCGCGTCTGGCCGAAGCCGACCGGGACTTCGAGCGGTGGGAACCAGAAACCGCACTGAGCTATCTCGCCGGGCAGGTAATCAGGCACGCTCACATGGTGGTCCTGATCCAGGTATTCCACACGCAGCTCTGTCACCCTGTCGAGCAATACTCGCAGTGACTGATCCCAGCCGATCTGCTCAGCGATCAAGGTTGTCGGCATCATGGGCCACGTCGCCAGCAGCTCCCGGACCTGCGGGTCAGGAGAAGAAGCGACTGATCGCGGTGGTCGATCATGGCCCGGGGACCGCGCTACCTCTGCTGCGGGCACCCCGACCGCTTGGCGACGTCGCCCGAGCCTGGCCGTCGCGACCACGATTACCCCGAGAACGAGGGACAGGCCCTGAGCAAGCGCCCAGCCAACCGCTGTGGCGGTAAGCCCGCGTGGCACCAGTATCCCAACGAAACCAAGCACGAGAGCGGCGTTCGCCCCGTTCATGAAGATATACGCTGCGATCCTGTCGCGCGCGATGAGCAGTGAGTCGACGAGATAAGTTCCTCCCGTGAACAGCGCGCTCAGCGCAAGGACCCGCAGGCAGCCGGTCGCCGCCGTCGCATAAGCCGCGCCAAAGAGGCTGAGGATGAAGGGTGCGGCCGCGATCACGATAACTATTGCCGGTAGCAACAGCGCGTACACTCCGCGGACCGCCTTGCGCAGTTGCCTCCAGAGCGACGCTCCCTCGCGCGACGCCTCCGCGAACAGGACCTGCGCCACTGTGGATGGGATGACGTTGAGGAAACCGCCTATCAGGAACGCAATAGCGAACCGTCCGGTTTCGGCGGCACCAAGGACCACGAGGACCTGGAGCGGTACGATGCTTGCCGGCAGAATTCCCATGATCGTGGCCAGGTAATTACCCGACGTGAGCGATAGGTAACTCCGCAGTACCCGAAACGACCCGAACCTAACCCCTTTCCCCTTAATCTGGCGGTAGAGAAAAGCACCGCCGAGCACGACAGTCAGCACCAGCCCCAGGCTGTAGGCGATCAGCAGCCCCGATGATGGGAAGCTGACGAGCAGGAACACTGCGGCAACCCTGGCAATGCTCCCCGCGAGGTTCTTGATCAGCACGTCATGGCTCGACCGGGTCGCGATCAGGCCGACATCGAGAATGGTGCTAACGGCGGTGAAAGTCACTAGAACGGTCACCAGGAGCACCATCCCGCCACGCTGCTTAAGGCCCAGCGAGGCAGGAAGGTGGGGCCCGAGCACCAGCACGGTGACAAGACACAGTACGGTGCCGACCGTGGCGATGGCCGTGACTGCCACGATCATCAGCTCGCGCGCATTCTGCACACTCGCGATGTGGCGAATAATAACGTTCGGCAATCCGAGCGTCGCGATAACGGCGAGCAGGCTAGCTCCCGATGTGACGCTGGAGAACACGCCTACCGCGGACGCAGGGTAGTGGTGAGCGGCCAGTGACCAGAAGACGAACCCGAGGGCAGCCGTGGCGACGGTGTTCGCGATCAGGATCAGAGAACCGCGGTAGAGGGCATCACCGAAAAGGCTTCTCACCGCTCCGGTGGTCCGTGACCGGAAGCTGCCAGCCAGGCTGACCGGCTTCATGGAATCCTGAGCGCCCGACCGCCTGCGCCGGCCCGCCGTACGTCGCCGAGAACCGACGACATTTCGGATACCGTTCTTTCCGCGATCTCCCGCCACGTCGTCTGGGACGCATAGCTGCGGGCAGCAGCCGACATCGCGGCCAGGGTCTCGTCATCGGCACAGGCCAGACGGACCAGGGCATCGACAAGCCCTGCGACCTCGCCGTCGTAGCGGAGGACAGCCTGATCCGGGAGGTCGGTCAACCCGGCTAGATCCGGCACGATCAGCGGCCTGCCATGGGAGAGCGCGAGCATTGCGCTTCCACTGGTGCTGATCTGCCGGAAGGGCAGGACGACTACGTCGGCCGCGCCGAGCAACTGCGCCACTTCATCGCCGGGCACATATTCGAGGCGCAGCAGGACTCTCGCGCCGCCCCTTCGAGCGAGCGCGTGCAGGCGCGACCGCCGCCCCGGGTCGTCACACTGGCCAGCGATGGTGAGATGCGCCGCGACATCATCGGGCATGGCCAGGAAAGCGGCCAGCAGGTCGTCGACTCCCTTGTACTCCCGGATGCGGCCGAAGAAGAGGAATTCGCGCGGCCGGTCACCGGAGCCAGGTGTGCGCAGCGAACCTGCAGCCAGCGGTGAACCGATCGGGCCATGCCGGATGACGGCGTTCCGGCGCGGCACGGCGCCGAGTGCGGCGAGTTCGTCCAGTGTCGATTGTGAGTGAACCAGCACAAGGTCGCTGGCCTCGACCAGGGCCCGCCGTGCGGATACGTCGTCGGCGAAGACCGGCTCGTGCGGCAGCACGTTGTGCGCGGTCCACACGAGATGCGTACCAACCATCCGGCAGAGCCGCAGCACGACAAGAAACCAGGCCTGTGCCACCCATCGCATGGCCCGGGAACCTCGTGCGCCCGGAAGGGTGAAGGCGAAAACCCAGTGCAGGTGCAGCACGCGTGCTCCAGCGAGACGCCGGGCCACGACCTCCAGTGGCAGGAGCAGAAGATTGAGTGTCTGTATTGGCGTCAGCTCACCGAGGTAGATGATCTGGGCGCCAAGGTGCCGCATCTCGCCGTACAGCAGGCTCTGGTAAGGATTCGTATCGCGGGGAAGAACCAAGATCTTCATAGGGCTGCCAGTTCCGCGAGGACTCCGGCCCCGAAGGTCAGGTTCTTCAGGACGCCGACCGCGCCGTCGGAACGGTTACGCCAGGCGGGGATGAGCAGCAGGGCCGGGTAGAAAGGGTAGACAAAAGTGAGCGGCAGCCCTAGCAGGAAAACGGGATACGCGACGACGTTAAGGTCGTTCCGTAGTATATGCCTCAGCCTAGCACGGTGCTTCCGATAAAGACGCACGCGTGCCCTGCCGTATACGTACGAACGCCGCAACTGGCGGCGTAGCGATCCCGTATCATGCAGAGCGATAGCGTCAGCCACGGCACGGATACGGTAGCCGGCGTCCGTAACACGCCAGCTGAAGTCTGTGTCGGAGCCGTAGGCGAATCCCTCGTCGAACCCCCCGACCGTGTCATACACCTCACGGCGAAAGGCGAGATTGATAGTGCTGGCGGATTCTTTTAGATAGCGGTTCGCCAGAGTTCCTTCTACCATCAGCCGGTCTGCCACGCTGTCTCCGGTGTTCCCCGGCGGCGAGATGGTTATGCCAGCGGCGATGTGCTCGTCTTGGAACAGGGGTTTGACGAGTAGCGCTAGCCATTCCGGCTCCGGTCGGCAGCCCGCGTCAATGAACACGATGATATCGCCTTCCGCGGTACGCACACCCACGTTACGCTGGTGCGGGATGGTGACGGTCACCCCAGGCGGCTGATCGAATTGCACCCACCTTACCTCTGCTTGGTGTCGTAGCCGGATATCATCGAGCCGGCCGTCGGACGCGTCAACGACGACGATCTCGGCTGATTCTCCCAACTCTTGGGCCTGACAGGTCACATCGGTCAAGGTGCCGTCGAGGCTTGCCTCATCCTTGCTAATAATGACGACGGAGATCATCGGCGGAACACCTCCGAGGAGCCATTCGTGTAAACCAGATCGTAGTTGGCATCGAGAAAGCCAGCCGGGAAAATATAGGTGACGGCACTGTTGTTGAATAGCACCTCGGCCGAGTGATTGAGGACATTGGTACGGTCAGCGTAGACCCATGCGTGCTGATTGAGTGTCAGCGGGGTAACGTCGCCGATCAGGTTAAGAGTACTCCCGGTTATCGCGAAAAGACGGAGCTGCGCATAGCGGTCGGCGTACACCAGCTGTCCCGGCCGCGCAACTTTACCGAGCCAGCCGGCAGAAGCCAGTTCGGGTGCCGTCAGGTAGTAGCGGTTAAAGGCCTCACCACTGTTGGCCAGGTTGATATTCGTCCCCCCGCCCAGCGCTCCCCCGCCCAGCGCTACGTTGGCTAGGCCGCTGGTGCAGATGAGGATCACGGTAAAGGAAGCAACGGCTGCTGCGAGAACGCCGTCATGGTGCCGCCTCGGCCGGCCACGGAGCCGCAGGGCCCATCGGTCATCGAGAAGCTGCAGGGGCCAGCAGAGGGCGATCGCGAGGACCACCTGCGCCTGGAGAAGGGCCCGCTCCCAGTTGTAGAAGTCCGCCACCGTGGCGCTCAGCTTCATCACCGCGAGCATCAATACTGCCGCGAACGCGAGCAGCCCAACCTGCCAGGCCGTGACCGAGGATCTGCGCCGCAGCACCATGAGCAGGGCCCCGATGGCACCGAGCAGGTTCGCAAGCTGCTGAAGGATCAGGTAAACCGCACTGAGTGCGCTGTTGCCGGCGCGCCATCTCACCGGAGGGGTCGGCGGGGCCGCGTTGTGAAGCGCGTACCGGGGAAGGCCGGCATCAGGGAGCGGAGTGATGTAGGGCCTGTGCAACGCGTAGGACGCGTGGACGAGTCGCGCGTACTGCCTTGCTGAGATCGGCGGCGCGGTATTGCCATGCAGGTAGGCGGAAAGCAGGCTTTCTCCGCGTCCCCGGTTGGGGAGCACGTCAAACCCTCGCGTTCCGATCGTGTGGAGAAGCGGCCCCAGGCCATAGTTGAAGTGGGTCACGGGCCCGTACCAGATGAACGCGCCCGCGAGCGCCACGATAAACGCGACCGCGACCGCGCCGGTTACACGCGGTACCTTACGGAACCAGGACACCACCCACTGCAGCGGGAGCATGAGCCCGATAAGAGTGATCGCAACGTAGGTCGTAGAGTAATGCGACGCGGCCATGGCCAGGCCAAGCAAGGCAACCAGAGCCCACTGCGAGCGCCGCTGTATCCGGGCATCCAGCATCGCCGCGAGCAGCGCGGCAAAGAGCACCGTGGCAATCTCTTGCCGCGCAATCATCGGGAGGCCCGAGAATGCCTGCGCGACGACGAATGTGGCTGCTGCGAAGGCCCAGCGGTGGGAAAGGACCCGTCGTGCGAGTCCGAAGACTGCCACCGGGAGCAGCGCGCCTATCGCCGGGTAGACGACCTGGAACACCAGCAGGTCCGGTACGCCAGACAGGAAGTGCAGCTCGGCCGGCATGACGGTGACGCTGAGCATCGCGCCGTAGGCGTCGTAGTGGTGAGCCGGGTGCCAGATCCCCGTTAGCACCGTCTGGTGCAGCTTGTAGTACTCGGTTGCGATGTCGAAGCCGGGG
>Ga0075425_100003729_pt1 | contig 15543 bp, 17 predicted proteins | sample SoiMethybrSBSTD4_FD_75300 | JGI IMG/M metagenome (GOLD analysis project Ga0075425, IMG submission 75300) | Bulk soil microbial communities from a Populus tree surrounding site in Tennessee, USA - Soil MetaG P. TD hybrid SBSTD4 | ecosystem: Environmental > Terrestrial > Soil > Tree plantation...
CGACTCGAACATTGATTGGGGTCAAGACCTAAAAGGGCTGAAAGCCTATATGGAGCAAGAGAAGCTGCCGATTATCTACTTGTCCTACTTTGGCACCGCGCCGCCTTCCGAGTACGGCATTCGTTACCAAAGCGTCGCCAGAACGGGCATCCACGAACTTTGGCCGCCAAATGATAAGGTTCAGGCGACCGCGGCGCGAAAGATTTTTGCGATCAGCGTCTACAACTTGCAAGATATTTCGACGGGCTCGAGTCCGCTGTTTCGGTGGCTCTGGCTGCGAGAGCCAATTGCAAAGATCGGCTACTCAATTTTTGTTTACGACCTCTCAAATGATCCCGAAGGTTTAATGCTGCTGGAACGCGCTTACGTGCACAGCAGAGATCCAGCCCCGTCTGGCGGATCCGTCGCATTGAATTAGGCCACGTGACCTAACTTTATAGTGATTTACCCTGCCATCGTGGCCGGTTGAGCCTGTGTCGTCACGCTCGAGCCGCGTCGTACCGCATCATTCACGGTGGTCACTTCAACAATCGAGGATGGTCCTGTTCCATTGACATGGACCAGAAGGTGGCGGCTGTGGAAGCCGCGCAATGTCGCACGATGCCCGACGCTGAAGACCGTCGTTCCCTTGAGCCGTTCGCGCACCAAGCGGTAAAGGCGCGCTTCAGTGGTCTCATCCAGCGCGGAGGTGGCCTCATCGAGAAAGAGCCAATCCGGTTTCTGCACGAGAGCACGAGCAAACGCGATCCGTTGCTGTTCCCCAGGAGAGAGTTGGAGCGCCCAGTGTCCGCCCTCGTCGAGGCGCCTGGCGAGGTGGGGAAGTCCCACGACCTCCAGCGCCTCGCTCAATGTCACACGATCAATATAGTCGCCTGCCATCGGATAACTGACCACCTCGCGAAGTGTGCCAATTGGTAAGTAAGGCTTCTGAGGCAAAAATAGAAGATGGCCGTCCCGCGGTCGCCTGATCTCTCCCCGTCCAAACGGCCAAATTCCGGCGATGGCGCGGAAAAGCGTGCTCTTGCCCGAGCCGGAAGCTCCCCCTAACAGGACGGTATCTCCGCGCGAAACCGTGAGGTTCACGTCTGCGATCAGCGGCCGACCATCCGGCAAATCGAGAGCCACATCGTAAACTTCCAGATGCGTAGCGTCCGCCTCAGCGCACTGGATGCCACCATCAGTCGCCACTTGAATCTGTACCCGCACGAGCGCCTGCTCAAAACCGGAGAGACGCTCAACCACCGAGCACCATTCAGCAATTATTTTGTACGAGTCGATGAAAAAGCTCAGCGACGTCTGTACTTGGCTGAAAGCGCCAATGGTCTGTATGAGCCCGCCCAGCGTAAGATCTCCCGTGAAATAGCGCGGTGCGGCGACAAGGGACGGAAATATCCATCCCGCTTGTTGATAGCCCGAAGTGAAATAGGTCAGCCGCTTCTGGCGCCGCATGATGCCCCACCAGTTCCCCACCACGGCTGAAAACTGATCCCGAAAGCCACGGAGCTCGTCAGCTTCGCCTCGATAGAGCGCCACTCCTTCGGTATTCTCGCGGAAACGTACCAGACCAAACCGGAAGTCCGCTTCGCAACGTTGCTTATCGTAATTGAGTCGCACTAGCGGATGGCCAATCCTGTGAGTGAGCCAGGTACCGCCGATCGCATATGCGATTGCGGCCCATACCATGTAACCCGGCAACATAATGGAGAGCCAATTGTTAACCGGAACAGTGAGGGTTCCAGATAACGCCCAGAGGATCGCCACAAACGCAACTAAGGCGACGAGCGCACGGAGTCCGCCAATGAAAAGAGTGAGGGTATGGGAAATCAGCAGGTGAACATCTTCGGCAATGCGCTGGTCAGGATTATCCGTTTGATGCGCAACAAGCTGCATCCGATAGTAGGCGCCGTCGGTCAGCCAAGCGCGGAGATAGCGTTCGGTAAGCCAGCGCCGCCAGCGGATCTCGAGCATCTGGCTGAGATAAAGCTGGTAGACAGAGAAAAACACGATAAGGGTGACAAGCCAAGACAGGCCGATCAGCTGCTGCAGGAACGCGTTACGGTCCTTATTCTGGAGCGCAGTATAAAAAGTGTTGTTCCATTCGTTGATCAGTACACTCATGTGAACCATCGCCAGAGTGAGCACCAGCACCACGGCAAGCAGTCCCCAAGCCGCCCACCGATCCTCCGAGGACCAGTAGGGTCGAATCATCTCCCATGCGGTAGGGAGCAGTTGCCGCAGGCGAGTTGCGGTCGATGCTTCGGTGGGCCGAGAACTCGCGATATTTTCATTTTCCGAGCTTTGACCGTTGCCAGCAGCTCGTTGGTGATCGACAACGGTAGAGTGTTTCATATGCTTTCCGTTACTCGGCTGCCTGTGCACTGATCACCTCCGCGGGGTCCGTGTGTGTCACTTTTCCGTTTGGCGAGTCCTCGATTTCTCGCAGCAAGACAGCCAAAGTCGCGGCGCGCGCCTGTCTGTTGGAAACCACGGAGCCCGCTGTAATGCACACGGCATCCCATAAAGGATTCGTATTGTTGCCCACAGACTTTCGCCAATCGACTCTTTCGAGGAGTTTGAGTTTTCTTTGCCAATCATGAGGATATTTTTCGAGCAACGTTCTTCCGATACCTCCGAGGGCACGTAAAACGACGGCGTGCGTATTGATTTTCTCTTTGCGCAGTTCGGCAGCGCTCAGTTCTCCATCTTTGACTTTCTGCCAGTCGCCAATAACCCTCGAGAGCTCTGTCCAGTATTTGACAGCCGTCTCGAGATTGTCTCTGTAAGCGGCCGAGTCCTGTTCAGCGATTTTTTTTCCAAGTAATTCTTCATTCGCATCGTATAAAGCGGAAATGGTAAAAAGCTTGGTAGACCGACGCGGAATCGTAACTTTCTCTTTGTCCACCAAATCCCGGAAGACCTCGACCCGTTCGGCCAATTCCAGAGTGAGCACGGAAACGTTATCTCGACGATCGTAAAGCATTCCCAAAGACGTTGAGGTCTTCTGCACGGATCGATTCAGGTCCGAGAACATTTGCTGCAGTCGCTCCGTACTTTCAGTCTCAAAGAGAAGCACCGAAATCTTTTCTTTCCCAACGGCGGGATTTTCTTTGAGTGCCGCAGTGATCGCCGCGCAGCGATGCTGGCCGTCGTTGATGATGAACTCAAGGTTTTCCAGCTCCATCTCCAACGTTCCAATTTCCGGGTCATCAACCGAGGGGATAAACGTCACAGGGCAGGAGTAAGACGCTGTGATGGACGAGAACAGGTAGCCATTCTCATTCTCGAGTATGTACCTAGCGATATCGGCAACCCGCGCCTTGTTCAGAACTCTTTGCGCCCGCAGCTCCGGCGTGGATTGTTCCCAATCGTCGAATTTGAACAGACGGGGAACTTCGGAGAGTGAAATCAACAGCGAATAGTATTGTCGCTCACCCATGTTTCCCCGCATTACCGGAAAGCTAATTTTCATGGCTTATCAACCTCGACTCTTTGCGCGTCCCGATGTCTAGGAGAGCTGGAACCTATCATTATGACAGCTCTATATCAAGGAGGGTAGAGCTGTAGTTCCAATAACAGTGAACTCTGATACTTTCCGACGACAGCTGTGTAGTTAAATCCTTACAGCTCTAACTTTTGGATTATATGAAAGAATGCTTGGTGCTGTCGGACATTTACGGGCAGGATTTGAGCTTACAAAGCGAGCGAAAACGTTGACCGCAGTTCGAGGCAGGTATCGCAGCGGTCATGCTCAAGAAAGCCGAACACTCTTGTCGATGAATAGTGCTGTCAAATAAACGCTGCTTCGCGCAATTCATACTGAGGTCGCGAAAAACTCAGCGATGTTTGGACAACTCTTTCGGAGGTGGGATACGATTTTAACTATGATTGAAATTTATTTTGATCCCAAACATTGTCTCTTCGCTGGCCCTTCCTTGTCTTCTTGTTGATCTGTTAGGAAAAGTTCGTTGGCTCGTGCAAAGCTCATGAGATAGCGACCCATCACAAGCATTTGGCTCTCATACTCCATCAGTGATTTTCGCTTGTTCGCAGATTCCTCATCAGAGAGCGCCAAAGAGATCCAGGCTGCTTCTTCAGAAGAGCCATCGGGAGGATTTAACAGGGCGCCTGTACCCGCTCCACTGCCCATCGGCCACTGGCGAAAGTGAATTAAGAAGGTGACAATCTTGGGATCAAGTGTGGAATAGTTTTTCCTGTAGGCTTCTAAAGATTTGCTGAGAAAAAAATATGTTGAACAATGATCTGGATGTCTATCTCTGGGATCGGCGACCGCGATCAGTGACGGATGAAAATCGAGGAGCAATTTCTCTATCTCTCGCTTCACATCCACGCCGTTAAATTCTATGTCCGGGAGCAGGCTGTCAATGACCTGAGGACGATCTTCTAACGTAAACGGAGAACGGAAATACGGCTTCCGATCAAACCAATACTTCTGCAGAAGATTACGAAGCCCGCCATCGGGAAAGTTTAAAAACACCACATCCTGTTTCTGTATTCCTAGAACTCGAAGCGCCTGACGCGCCTCCCTTTTGCGCAGCTTCCCATAGTTGCGATAATCCTGCGCATTCGGACGGCCTATTCGGTTTTCCTTTGCGACCCCTTCAGGAAAACCGTCGCCGCTGGTCATAAACACAACTTTGACCGATCCACCAAGCTTGAGCACTCGCTGGATGAGACCTCCAGCGGCTAGCGTCTCATCGTCCGGATGCGGCGAAACGACCATGAGTCGGGTGTTCTTAGTCAGAAATGGCTCAAGATGCTCTGGCGTGTCTATTCCGTATGCGCAAGGAGTTAGGACCGTCAGACAAACAACAATGCTTAGTAAGTATTTTTGCACTGGATTCGACCACAAACCTCTCATTTGCCCCTCTCTCAAATTATTTCAATACCGCTTTCAGCGTGTGAATGCTTCATCCGACTCTCGGCTCCGTTGCAGGGTTTTTATTGGTGGAGCGAGCAATACTCGACGGTGCCTTGTTCAGGGATCGAAGGCGTTGATCGCCGGCGCAAGCTTGCTTGCAAGCTCGTCAATCGTTCGTATCAGCACGCGTTTCAGCGGCATCACTTCGATTTGATGGCGGTTGGGCATTCCCGTCTCGATCATTTTTTCCGCGCCGTATTTATCATCCAATCATATCGACGTTGAGTATTAAACTCCGAGCGAAAACTGCAAGTCATAAAAAGACGGCGCGATGCATTGAGGTTGAAAACCTAAATACGTTCTTGTGTGCGAATGCGCCCGCTGAAGGTTGCGACTGCAGACCGAGTCATTGTGCTGGTTATGCTTAACCGATTTTCGGACTTTTTAGACGGGCGAGCCAGGAAGATCCGCTCGTCGTTGATGGCCTTCGTTAATATTGTTACGGGGAAGACGACCTCAAATCCCCGTGCTTGGTGGGCGTTACTGAAGTCATTCCGTGTGATCCTGTACCTCTCACGGACGGCGGGCCGACTCGTGGTGGGTATCGGTCAGTCGGTTGCGATATCTTTGGGAGAGACCATTCCAGGGGTTGCGGGCATTCCCGCCCTACTTTGGCAGTGGATTAACTTTGCCGTCCAATTCCGCGGCGCTCTGGTGTTGGCTTCGCGGGCATGACCGCGGTGACCTGCTGCACGCTTCAACAAAAGTCGTCGAAGCCGTCGGATCTTCAATTCTGTCTTGACGGCGTTATCGACGGCTTCAACTTCGGCGGCGGCCGGGATCTTACCGGGTACGCAGACGGTACGGAAAACCCGCAGGGAGAAAAAGCGCAGAGGATGGCACCACCGATGCGCTTTCAGATTTATCTTGCCGGTCAGCGGAAACTATTTTTGGTGTCCGCCGATGCTTGGCGACAGACTCGACTTGCGAAGACTGGCCTTGTAGCGGCGCGGCAACGGCCATCGCCGACCGTGATCTCTTTCCGATCCACCACCTATCCGGTTAAAATAAGGTTGGAATAAAGGCTTCTGGATCATCGACAATGGCGCCGGTTTATATTCTGCTCTGCGCGGTCCTTCTGATCATGACCTTGGGCCGGGTAGTTTTCCGCCCGGCTCCCAAGGGCATCGATTGGGCTCTGGAGGTGGCGTTCATCCGGCTGGATTTTCCGCCGGCGCAGCGCGTTGTCGCGCAGCAACTCGCTGCCGGCCTCGCAGAAATCGTCGGCATGAAAATCAAGCAACTCAAACCGGAGCATAACTTGAGCCAAATCGCCGAGTGGGCCGATGATGGCATTTATGCGAAAGACTTGATTACGTTGTTTGTGGTTGCATTTCATGTAAAGTGCGACGCGAACACTACGTTCAGAGACTTAGTCGAGAAGGTCACAAGCAAAAAAACCGCGATCGGCCAGTCGGCCGCAAAGACCTAGTCGACGCGAATGTGTGACTTCCGAGGGTGCCAACCGTTGCCGCGACTTCCAGAGGACGGCTCAATGCAACGAGTATTGACCATTGATTCCGCCGATGCACCGTGATTAAGGCACTGATCTTCGATTTCGACGGGCTCATTATTGACAGCGAAAGTCCCGAGTTCGAAGCGTGGCAGGAGCTCTTTGCGGAATACGGGAAGGAGCTGGGGCCGGAGCTCTGGGCCGATCTCGTTGGCCGCCCGCCCACGCATTTCGATCTTTGCGGCTACTTTTGCAAACACATCGATCCCGTCCTGGATGTGGAGAAGCTGCGCCAAGAGCGGCGTGCCCGCGTGATCGCGTTAACGATCGCGCAGCCGATTCTGCCGGGCGTAGAAGAATATCTTCAGGGTGCCACAGCTCTCGGCTTAAAAATCGGTATGGCATCGAGTTCGTCCCGCGATCATGTGTGCGGTCATTTGGAACGGCTCGAGTTGCTCCACTATTTTCATTCGATTCGATGTTTCGAGGATACCGAGCGGCACAAGCCCGATCCGACGCCTTATCTAAAGGTAATCGAAGATCTTGACGTAAACGCTGACGAAGCGGTCGCGCTGGAAGATTCTCCTCATGGCATAGCAGCGGCAAAAGCGGCGGGAATTTTCTGCGTCGCGGTGCCCAATCCGATTACCTGTCGTTTGCCTCTGGGACATGCGGATCATCGACTGATGTCGTTGGCAGAGGAGCCGCTGGAGAAAATCATTCTGCGCGCCGTTAAGGAAAAGAGATCATGAGACGTTGCGCCGTATTCATCGCAGCATTTGTTTGTGTCGAGACATGCCGTGTCGCGATCTGCACGACTCCGGTCTCCGCTCAAACGGCGCTCGAGAAACTCCGGGTAACTTACAGCGCCATTGGCGGCTCGCAAGCCTCGGTTTGGATTCCCTATGAGGCAGGCATTTTCCGCAAAAACGGCTTGGACGTGGAATTACTTTACGTAGCTGGCGGGGGCCGCGCGGGGCAGGTGGTGCAATCGGGCGAAGTGCCCATAGGTATTTTTACCGGCGGCGCCGTGATCAATGCCAATCTCGCCGGCGGTGATCTGGTCGTCATTGCGAGTTCGATGAATGTGATGACGTTCGTCATCATGGCGCGCCCGGAGATCAAGCGTGTCGAAGACCTCAAAGGCAAAAAAATCGGTATCTCCCGGTTCGGCTCGGCCACTGATTTCGGCTTGCGTTATGCCGAGGAAAAATGGCCGGTTAAGCGCCAGCGGGATTTCACAGTGATTCAATCGGGCGGAGTGACGGACGCCTACAATGCTCTGCGCGCCGGCGCTTTGGATGCGGCAGTTGTTAATGCCGAGCTGGCGATCGTGGCGCGTCGGGAGGGTTACCGTGAGCTCGCCGACATCGCCAAAATGGGGATCAATTTTCCTACCTCCTCGATCATCACCACTCGCTCGTACATTAAACGAAACGAAAACACCGTGCGGAAATTCATCAGGGCGTTTGTCGAAGGCGTTCACTTCGGCAAGACCCAGCGGGCGGCGACGATCAAGATCATGCAGAAATATCTGCGCAGCAGTGACGCCTCGATGTTCGAGGAGCTTTATGAGATGTATATCGTCCGTAACATTCCGCGGATTCCTCGGCCGTCTCCGGAATCGCTCAAAACCGTACTCGATCAAATGGCCGAAAGTGATCCGCGAGTGGCGAATCTCAAACCCGAACAGTTCATCGACGGCCGATTTTTTCAGGAGCTCGATAAAGAAGGCGTTATCCAGAAACTCTGGAAGTAGCGCCGACCAGCGGGTTGCGATGAACTCGTGGGCAGTATTTCCGAGGATCGAAGGGTTTTCTGTCCATGTGTCGAATTAAACGCATTTTTGACAAAGAGGAGAAGGAAAGATTTTCTCGCGCGGCCTCATTGAAGCGAGGTTTTCCCGTGACTCTTCCTTTTCCTTTCTTATGGGAGTGATCCTCTTCGATGTCGACGGCACATTGACGGACACCATGGACGTCGATACGCGGTGCTTCTTGCAAGCATTTGTCGACGTCTGCGGCTTTGCCGATGTGGATCCGGATTGGTCCCATTACAGAAATGCGACGGACGCGGGAATTTTTCAGGAGGTTTTCGAATCTCGCCGTGGCCGCAGTCCAACGGCATCGGAAACTGTAGAATTTAGAGAACATCTCGTCGCGCTGTTTCGCGCGGCGGCCCTGGAACAACCGTTTGCTCCAATCCGCGGCGCTGTGGCATTGCTTGCGCGACTGGGAGACCGCGGCGAATATCGTATCGGCTTGGCCACGGGGTGCTGGTCCGATGCGGCTCGCGTTAAGATGGCGAGCGCCGGCTTTTGCTACGACGATTATCCCGCCGGTTCGGCTGATGACGCGCCGGATCGTGAAACCATCGTCCGAATCGCTGCGCAAAGAACAGCGGGTGAGACGGACAAGGAAAGGAATCGCGCGATTTATGTCGGTGATGGAGTCTGGGACGTGAAAATGTCGCGGCTGCTCGGGATTCCATTTCTTGGCATTGGTTCCGGAGCACAAAGAGAGAGTCTGATCGCCGCAGGCGCATCTGATGTTCTGCCAGATTTTTCCGATATCGATCGATTTTTATTTGTGCTGCATAAGTTCGAGCGCGACTGACACCGTGGGCATGATAGAAGTCGCCGCGGCCATTCATTAGACTAAAATTCTCATCATCATGGAAAAGGCCTCGCAGAGGGTGTCGAAGGTGAAACGTCCGGAACTGAGCATCTGTGTATTTACGGGGTCCCGTCATGGAGCGTCGCCGAAATATGCCCAAGCAGCGATGGAATTCTCCGAGGAGTTGGTTAAGCAAGGTATGGGTTTGGTTTACGGCGGCGGAAATGTTGGTTTAATGAACGTTGTCGCCAACACGGCCCTGGAGCATGGCGGTTATGTGATCGGAGTCATTCCGGATGCATTGGTCAGCAAAGAAGTTGCCCACAGCGGTTTATCGGAGTTGTGCGTGGTTCAGTCGATGCACGAACGAAAGGCTCGCATGGCCGAGTTGGCCGCGGGTTTTGTCGCGCTCCCCGGCGGAATTGGTACGATGGAAGAGTTTTTCGAAGTGCTAAGCTGGGCCCAACTCGGTCTTCACAACAAACCGTGCGGGCTTCTCAACATCGGGGGATATTACGACTCACTGATCGAATTTCTTGATCACGCGGCGGCGGAAGATTTTGTGAAACCAAAGGACCGCGCTCTGCTGATCGTCGAAAATCAGCCCTTGAAACTGCTTCATCGATTCGAAGCAAGCATCGCCGCACCGATCGCAAAAAAATTCGACCCTTCTATAACATAATTTTCAGCACGTTCCTCTCTGTTTCGAGCAATTTCCCCGTAGCATGTCGAAGTCCCGTCCCGCATGCTTTAGGCGGGAATTCAGGCCGTTGATGCGGATAGGCTACTCAAGGATGCAGGCTTGACGCTTCGATTGACGGAGTTCTGCCCGTCCAATCGCGCGGCACAGCGTGAGGGATTGACTCGGCGAAATCGACTACGCTACAGATCGAGTCACTTACCGGCGTCTTGTGAGCCTCTTGCGATCAGCGGGGTAAAATGCAACAGGAACCCATGGTGCGCCGCTTTTCCTTGATGGTACTGTGCGGGTGTTTTGCGTCGGCGTGTTTGATCAACGAATCCCCCGCTCAAAGTCCAGCGGCTTCGACGGCATCCATCGAGGCGGCAAAAAGAGAAGGCCAAGTGGTCTTCTACACACCACTCAACATCAACGATTCGCGCCCGCTGCTACAGCGCTTCGAGCAGCGATACCCATTCCTCAAAACCGACCTCTTGCGTCTCAGCGCCGAACCGCTGCTCAATCGGATTTTCACCGAGGATCGAGCCGGGCGGAACGTTGTTGATGTGATCAACAATACGATGATCAATCCGCTCAAGAAAGCGCGTTTGCTGCAATCTTACCGGTCGCCGGAGCACGCCGCCTATCTGGAGCAGTTCAAAGACGCCGACGGGTATTGGGCGAGCGTAAATAACAACTATTACGTTATCGGCTACAACAATCGACTCGTGAGCGCAAAGGAAGCGCCGGCCGACTGGCAAGATCTCTTGAACCGCAAGTGGAAAGGCAAAATCGGCATGGATCGGGAGGAATATGAATGGTTTGGCGCCACTTTCGATGTCTGGGGACGGGAGCGGGCACTGAGGTTTCATCGGGCGCTCGCGCAACAAGAAATCGAATGGCGCAAGGGCCATACTCTGATTTCTCAGCTTATTGCCGCAGGCGAGTTCCCGATCGGCATTGTGTATGCGCACCGGATCGAGTCTATGAAGAAGGCCGGCGCGCCGGTTGATTGGGTGAAGACGAGCAATCCAATTTTTGTTGCGCTATCGCCCACGGGCTTGGCCGCCAAAGCGCCTCATCCCAATGCGGGGAAGCTGTTACTCGATTTCATGCTTTCATACGAGTCGCAGCAGCAGTTGCGGAACGCAAACCGCCTCTCAGGCCGCGTAGACATCGAGCCTTTGATGCCGGAGATGCATCATAGCAAGCTTCGGCTCGCGGCCATCGATCCAAAAATCTCGGCCGAGATCAACCGACACGCGCAGGAATTCCGGGAAATTTATGCCGCCGGACGCTGATGACCTCTTCTGCAATCCTACAAATCTCTCCTGACCTCCCTTTGACAAAGGGAGGGATGATACCAGCCATACGACACTAAATTGTTCAGCGAGTTTCCGAGACAGAACGACCGAAGAACTCTACACATTGAACCAAAATTTCTGTTATCTACGAGAGAATTTCTCACAGGAGCGCAACGTGGCGGAACATGACAGCCGAAACGTTTTGACGGCCGACGAAAGTAAAATTCTCGCAGCAATTGCGGATCGGATTTTTCCTCGCACGGAAACACCGGGTGCCGTGGAAATTGGCGCGCTTCAGTACATTGAAGTCGCTCGGGCGTCAAGCACTGGGGTCAAATCTTTTGTTAATAGATAGCAGCGGTGAGCCGTTCTATCTGATCCCTAAACTTCTTCTCCCGTTCCATCCTGGCCTTCACTCCGTGACACACCCAGCCGACCGCACCGTAACTGCCCAACCCAAAGAGCCTCGCGGTCTCACTTTGCGTCCGCTCACAGCAGCGCGCCACCAGATACATCGCCACCTTGCGCGCATCGTTCTCTTGGCCTCGGTGTCCCTTTAATAGTTCCCCTTCGGCCACGCCGTACATCCCGGCCACCTTGGCGATCACCCGCTCGGGATTGATCCCTAACACTCGGCGCTGGTATCGCGGGACCTCCCGGTCAGGTCTGGCACGGGCTAGCCTTACCCTCTCCAAAAACCCTTCTCTCCCCAATACCGGACTCTGACGCTTGGATTGATAATATCTCTCCAGGGCCGCTTCATTGCCCGATAGCACGAATTCATGAAAGCTCTGGCTCGCCCCAAGCTCTTCCAAAACCTCTTGAGTATTAAGCCACTTAGGGGCCCCTTTGGGTTTAAGGTAATGGAAATGACTGCTCCAGCGGTATTGCTCGGGCTGTTGGGCTACACCGGCAGTGATCGGATTTAGATGGATATAGCGCACCACCTGAGCCAGGTATTCGTCTTTATCGACCAGGATCGCCTTATACCGGCCGCGAAACAGCGCCCCGTCGCGCCTGTGATAACGATTGAATCTCTGGGTGTAAAGCCCGTCCACATGGCGCATGACCCGGGAGAGATTACCCCTGGGGGTCACTAAGCAGACATGATAGTGGTTTTTCATCAGGCAGTAGGAAAACACTTCGATGGCCCAGAGCCGGTGGGCCTCGCTAAGCGTGCTTAAAAAACTCTGATGGTCTTGCTCGTCTAAAAAAGTTGCTTGCCGGGCGATGCCCCGGTTCATGACGTGATACACCGCTCCGCTAAACTGGATTCGTAAAGGCCTTGACATGGTGCCATCGATATCAAAAGAAGAAGCGCCTTGCCAACAAAAGATTTGACCCCTCAGGCATCTTATCAGGCATCTTTACCGGATTGGATCTCAACATGCAGCCCGAAACCCTGCCGCACGGAGACAATCGGGTCGATCTGGATCCACATCATCGCGATCGCTGGGGCGTGCCGCTGCCGCGCGTCACCTTCGATTTTCACCAGAACGAACAGCGCCTGCAAAAATTCATGGCGGGAGTCGGAGAGAAAATCATGCGCGCGACCAGCGCGAGCAAAGTCTGGACTGAAGAAAAAGGCAGACCCAATCGCTGGGCGGGCGGGACAAGAATGGGCGCCGATCCAAAAAACTCGGTGGTCAACGAATTTTGCCAGAGCCATGATGTGCCCAATCTCTTCATCGTCGGATCCTCGGTTTTTCCCACGATGGCCGGGTATCCGCCGACCGCGACGGTTGCGGCGCTCACCTATCGAACGGCGGAATATATTCTCGCCCAAAAGCATTGGTTCGACTGAATTGTTGAAGCGTGTGTGCCCTACGCGAACCAATCGACAACGCTTGCGTTGTCATTCCGGCGTACGCCGGAATCCAGGCGGGTTTTCGACCGATTTTAAATCTGGATGCCGGTTTTCACCCGCATAACGAAAACCACTCATTACCGGCATTCGCGTGGGACTTGCAGTGAAACGAAACTCTTCTTCGCAACGGAAATCGGTTACAATACGGGTCCTGCAGATGCCACTTATTATAAGGGAGAATGCATGAAACGAATTGTGATCTGTTTCGATGGAACCTGGAACAGGCCGGCGGACGAAAAATTGCCGCCGGATCGACAGGTGGAAACCAACGTCTGCCGTTTCTATACGGCGGTGAAAGAAACCGGCGTGGACGGCATAAAGCAACTGAAATGGTACGACGAAGGAGTGGGTACGAAATGGTACGACCGCTTCATCGGCGGCAGCGTCGGCGCCGGTCTCGAATTGAACATCGTGCAAGGTTATGAGTTCCTGGCCAAAGAGTACGAAAACGGCGACGAGGTTTACGTCCTCGGGTTCAGTCGCGGCGCGTATACGGCGCGAAGTCTGGTCGGGATGATTCGCAATTGCGGCTTGATTCTGCCGAAGCATCTCCCGCTACGAGTACCGATGGCGTACGGTATTTACCGCACGCGCGGCGATAGCGTCGATTCATTCACGGCGAAAGCATTCCGTGCCGCCTTTTCGCGCGAGATCAAAATCAAATTCGTCGGTGTGTGGGATACCGTTGGCGCTCTCGGCATTCCGTTGCACTTGCTGCAAGATGTCAACATGAAATTCTACGAATTTCACGATACCAATCTGAGCAGTATCGTCGAGAACGCGTTTCATGCCATTGCAGTTGACGAACATCGAATCGACTATCAGGTTTGTTTGTGGAATCCCGATGCGCCCGCGCCACAAAAGTTAGAACAGCGTTGGTTCGTCGGCGCGCACTGCGATGTGGGCGGCGGCTATCCCGACCGGCGGTTGTCGGACATGACGCTGCGTTGGATGCAAGAAAAGGCCGAAAGCATCGGGTTGGCCCTTAACCCCATAGCGCTCAGAGCGCAGAATTACCTCGGCGGGCTTACCGACTCATATGCGCAATTCCTCAACGGGATCTATGCGCAAGAAAAGCCGCGCTTTTACCGCGCCATCGGCACGACCCGTTTTGGCAATGAGATCGTCGATGAATCGGTACAGCGGCGGCGCAAAGACGATCCAAGCTATAAGCCGCAGAATTCCGGTCTGCCGCAATTGACCTGAACGAAACGGTCAGCTTGGTTTGTCTCCATGGCAACTCCGCTCGATATACTCATCACAGGCGGCACCGGATACATCGGCCGCAATCTCATTCCGCCGTTGATCGCGCGCAATCATCGTGTGCGCGTGCTCGCGCGCCAGGAATCCGTTGCGCGTGTCCCCGCGGGAGCCACGACGGTGATCGGTGACGCGCTCGACGATCAATCGGTCGCAAGCGCGCTTCGGACGGGCGATACGCTGATTCACTTGGTCGGAACGCCGCATCCAACGCCCAGCAAAGCCGATCAGTTCGAAAAAGTCGATCTGGTTTCCATCCGCGCGAGCGTCAACGCGGCGCGCCAGGTGGGAATCGATCATCTCGTTTATGTGAGTGTCGCTCATCCGGCGCCGATCATCCAAGCCTATCTCTGGGTGCGTACGCTCGGCGAAACGATGATTCGCGAGGCCGAAATTACGGCGACCATTCTGCGACCCTGGTATGTGCTCGGCCCGGGCCGGCAGTGGCCGAAACTGATCTTGCCGCTCTACAAACTTGCCGAGTGGTTTCCCGGGACGCAGGCGACCGCCGAACGATTAGGTCTCGTGACGATCGAACAATTCATCACCGCGCTGATTTCCGCCGCAGAAAATCCGCCGATACGGGGCCAACGGCGAATCATCGACGTCCCGGCGATCAAGCGCGCTCGGCTGGTAAAAGTCTGATTGTGCCTATCGAAGTGAAAAATATTTTTGCCGGTTTGCCTCAGGAGATTCGTGCGGAAGATTTTCTTAGGCTATTTCATAGCGGTTCCACCACGATCGAGCGCATCGTGTCGCATTCGCACCGTAGCCCGCCAGATTTCTGGTACGATCAGGCCGAGGACGAGTGGGTGATTGTGCTTCGCGGTCATGCCACTTTGGATTTCGAGGCGGGTGAATCCGTGGAACTGAAAGCCGGGGATTATCTTACAATCCCACGTCATGTGCGGCACCGGGTTGCGCGCACGAGCGAGGAAACCATTTGGCTCGCGGTGCATTGCAAGTAGAGCCGGTCCTGAACGAAGCGAAGGATCTTTTAGTTTGCGACAGATCCTTCGAAGCTCAGGATGCGCTTCGCACACATTGAACTTGGAACTTTGAACTTGATCTAAGAAGTTTTCGGCTGCGCCCACGGTCTGCCAACCAGGCTATAAAAGATTGCCGAAATAAAAAACATCGCGACCAGATTCCACAACATCGGCTCATAGGTTTGCCAGCGATCCCAGATCGCGCCGGCAATGACCGGACCGAGCACGCTGCCCCAAACATAAAACACGCTCATGTAGCCGCGGATTTTGGCGAAATGCTTGCGGCCAAAGAGATCTCCGACCAGTGCCCAAGCGATGGGATAAGTCGCCTCCACTGTGGTGAACAGCAGAATAAAAATCCAGAGCATGCCGATGGAGCCGCCGAAAATAAGCACCAATATGGAAATGCCGGCGGTGAAAAGAATCGATGAGACGAG
>Ga0075425_100003730_pt1 | contig 15543 bp, 17 predicted proteins | sample SoiMethybrSBSTD4_FD_75300 | JGI IMG/M metagenome (GOLD analysis project Ga0075425, IMG submission 75300) | Bulk soil microbial communities from a Populus tree surrounding site in Tennessee, USA - Soil MetaG P. TD hybrid SBSTD4 | ecosystem: Environmental > Terrestrial > Soil > Tree plantation...
TACTACGAGAACCCCTGCGAGTGAACTGCCGCCGAGCGCGGAAAAAGTGCTTTCCTTGTATGTAAGTCCGCGATACAAACCGAGCAAAGTTTCCTCGCCAATTCTGAGAACGCCTAAGAGAACCGCAAAATAGCCGACTCGAAAAGAATTGTACAGATAAGCGGCAATTCCAATTCACTAAGCCATTCACGAACAAATCCTTGGGCAACGAGTATTACTTTCGCGAGGACCAGTGCGTTAACCAACGCGAAACCGTGAGGAGCGAACGGGATATGGTACTCGGACAAAATGACAGACCTGTATAAAACGAACAAGGCAAAGACCACCCAGAGATAACATGCAAGGGTGAGATAGCTGTTCGGTCCCTGGTCAGCCTTCTGCTTCACGGTAGGTTTTGGAGCGCTCATCTTGTAGGACTTGCAGACTTGAATCGCTTGCGTCGTCCTCACAATGCCCACCCTTGACACCAGCGACAGCATCACGTCTTGTTACTGAACGGATGGACTTTGAAAAGCCATTCCTCCGAGGTGGTTTCTGGCGCCGAATCCTCCTGTTCATTGTAGTTCACAGAACATAGGGCCCCCCAAGCTGCGCCGGGAACTGTCAAAAGTAGCAGTTTCCCACCTCAAAATAGGACATGGGCCGAGGGCTGGCTGGATCCCGTATTGCTCCGGCGCCGCAGGTTGCGATGGTACTTTTGACAGTTCCCGACACTGTCATACCGCTCTAAACTTCAATCAATAGTCACCTAACAAGAGGATCCGTGACACCACTCACCCCCGGAAGAATGGCCTCCAGGGCTCAATTCTTTCACGAGACCGAGCGGATTCTCTTGTTCTAACAAATAAAAATAGGCCGATTTTTGGCCTTTATTCGTTTGGTAAGCGGGTCAAATTTCGATGCAGAATGCCGGATTATCGAATCGTGTCAGCGCGAAGTTATTCAGCCTGTGCTGCTGCTTCTACGAGAACTGCCAGACGTTGCAACATGACTCTCCCGCCGAAGGATTTATCATGAAGGAGACCACTTCCCACACGCAATCCTCTAGCGGTCCATATTGCGGCGGCAAACAATTCTTCCGGTCGAGAAGAAGTAGAGTCAAAGACTGGTTCCGGCACCTCATGATGTTTAAAAATCGTTATCGCTGCGCGGCCTGCGATGGACGTTTCTTTCGCGCTCGTCGCGGCCATCATCACAAGGAACACCACTGCTAAGCTTCCACCCTTCCGGAGTTGGAAGAGAGGCTCTAGCTGTAAGGGGCGTCAGCTTGGGCTGATTCAAAACGAAAGATTACTGCTGGCTAGAGTTTAGTCGAGGATAGTCAGCCAGATCGGCGTCACTTTGGCCTCGTTGAAATGCTGTTCAAACACCTGCAAGTCAATAACTACTGGTCGTATCTCTGGTCCTGCTCGCGGAAGCGTCTTTGGCGATCATCGTCACCTGCGAGTAGGAAGGCCGCATGGTAGTTCCCATAGGGAACCACATGCGCTCCGCCTTCAACCAACACCGGCTTGAGGCGTCGATGAAGCTCCGGTAGTTCTGACCAATGGACTCTTGGATACTCGTGGTGCTCCAGATGAAAACCTATATTGAACATTGTTAGATTGAAAAAGTTTGACATAAATACGGTGGAATGACTTACCGGCTTGGCAGGACTCTTCGCAACGCATCCCGCATGCTGGACGTACATTCCCGAATTCATCACAAAAGCGTTGGCGATCCAGTGGGGCAGCACCCAAAGCCATAAGCCCATGAGCGGGTCAATCCAAAAAGGAATGGACCAAAGCGCGAGGAAGATGGCGAGTTCACGCAGCGATCGGTAGCGCAGGCTCTGGCGCGCGCTCAGATCCTTCCAAAGATGCATCGAAATGCGCCACGGCCAATGTGTGAACAGGTACCGTTGAAAGTTTTCAAAAGTTCCGTCGGCCGTATGGTTGGGCAGAGTCCAGTCTTCGGCACTGAGCAGCTTGGCATGATGAATTGTAACGTGACAGTACTCCCAGAAGAACGATGGCCACCCGCCCGAAAACGTCCACATTCGACCGAACCAGCGATTGACAAACTGCGACGTGAAGATAGGCCGATGGGAATGGTTGTGGAAGTTGACACCGACATCGATTCCAGAGATCCAGCCAAGCACCAAGGCCGAAGCCAAGACGAAGGCGATCCGGGACCAAAGGCCGGTGATGCCGGCTACAGTCGGATGCCGATACAACCAAAACGCGCAAGCATACGCGGTAAGGCAAAGGACATGAAAGATAACGCAGTGCCGGTCCTGCGGATGGGAGAGAAGACGCCAGCGCCTCAGCTCCGCCGATGCAGTGGGCAGAGTGGGAATCACAACTGCCTCAGAACAGCCGCTATTGCAACGACGGTGACTCCCAGGCTCACCCAAGGCCCCCAGACCGCCGCCCCGGCGATCATCGCGATAGCAAAAAGTGGGAAAAACGATCTTCCGAAGACAAGACCAGTTGGTGACAAAAGCGTGTGTGATGGACGATCCATGCTGCGCTCTTTTCCACTGCGGCTTATCGCAGCGATTACTCAAATTTGTTGAACACGGCGGAGATCGCATCTGAGTCGAGCACGGTTTGAATTTCCTTGCCCTGTCTGACCTCGCTGGTCTAACTAAGCCGACAATGAGACAATTCGCGCGGAACCTTCGTGAGGCGCGTGTCAGGAGCGCGCCGGGACCTAGACTCGTTTGGACGCTAAGCTTTTCAGGAGTAGCTAGTTCGATCCCTGTTTGTATCGCGACTCCGACGACTGCGCTTGAGAGAACAGCTTGATGAAATTGTCTCCTGCAGGAATCTGCGCAAAACCGCATTGTCTGGCATTTTGCATTGACCTCCTCGGTCTTGGTTCAGGTACTGATTGCTTCATCTGGAAGCACAGCCGCCCATTGTCAGCGGGGCAAAATTACAAGTAGTTAGGCCCGAGACCAAGGTTGTCATTTAATGGAATATCCGCGAGCGTCCATACATGCAGAGAATGGGCGCTTAAATGTGTCAATACCCTGTTGGTATGCCGCCTTTGCTTGAGCTTCCTGCTGCTGTTGTTGTTGAGCAGTGGCTTGCGCCGCTTGCTGCTTGGATGCTTTGTTGGCTCGTCTTTGCTTTGCTCCACCCACCATTGTCCCGGCTGCAGCTCCAGCCGCTGCTCCTTTACCCGCTTCATCGTCGGCAATCGCGCCGACCGCGGCGCCTCCAGCAGCTCCCCTCGCAGCACCCTTTACACGGCCTCCTTTTGCCTGCTTGGCATTGTCCGCAGCTGCCTCTTGTTCTGCCTTCTTTTGCTCTTCGGTTTTGGCGGCTGGGGGCGGAGCCTGAGGGTCAATTCCCGATTGTTGTTTGGCTGAAGCGAAGCACTCGTTTTCATCCTTCAGCTGTTGGTCCGCGCTCTGCTGGTTCTTCGGGTACGCAAACATGCCAATACTCTTGGCAGGGGAAGATGCGGCATCGGATTGTTTGGCCGTGGTAGGGGCTGATGCTGTACCGCCACTTGGCGGGGATTGTGCCAGAATAGGTGTTGCAAAGCCGAAAGCTGCTACTGTAACTGTCAAAAGAGGTCTCATCATCGGATGTCTCCTTTGGACTCGCTTTGCGGACCCTCTGAGCGTACCCATCGACACTTGGATGATGGCGAGCGACTGTGCCGTAGTCCCCTCGTAAAAGTACCAGTGCCGCCTGACGAATTCATCGTGGGCGAGGAATGGAAGCCACGCGAAGGGGCAGGTCAACTGGGCTTCAGCAAGAAGCCGGGCACCAGTAGACTGGGCAAAGCGGGATCAGGCTTCTCCGGAGTTCCTAGATGCTAGACCAAGGTGTTTGGGCCGAAATCAAAGTCGGTGATGACCATTTGCGACTATTCTCAGAGCAAAGTGGCGCAGGGCATTTAGTCATCCGTTTGAAATGTAACCGCAAAGGATTGGGTCGCGCCTTCCGAGCCAATGAACGATTCCAAACTTATCCTACTCCGACAGACTAGTGCGGATCCCGTCAAATTCTATTCCCCGTTCGATGTTCCACATCGTCGCCTGGAGGAAGGAACCAATAGCCTCACAATTTCTCTTGCGAGTCGTGTTTCATGTAGGAATCTCGCAGGCTTAGCGGGGAGCTGGCCGGGACCACCTGCGTGCTCTCTCAGCACTCTCATCACCTTCCGCAGAGTTTCCCGGCCGATGGTTGTCATTCAAGTCGAATTTGTCCGTGGCCTGTATGCACTGACTAACAGAGCGACTGTAATCGCGATATAAAGAACGCCGGCAATCCCCTCGAGTGCTGCCAACATGCGCGCTACACCATGCAGAGGGACAACATCGCCGTAGCCGATCGTTGAGAGAGTTATCAGGCTGAAGTACAAGAGTTCCGCGTGACGATCGGCTGTCACAGAAGCGCTGCGCTGGATCGACCCGGGACTCAGGACGTCGATGGCGCTGTAAAGCGCGAACCACTGCATTCCGAGCAACAGGTAAACGCTGGCCGCCGTATAGAGATGACCATCGTCGATAGTGCGAGCATTTTTCAAGTAACTAAACAGGGCAATGACGCTTAACCCGAGGAAAGCCGCTAAGACTCCCCATTTCAGTCCAATGAACATTGGACTAGGGAACAGAGAGCTGACTGATGTGGAGACTATAACGGCGGTGATCAACAGAACTGCAGGCCACACCCACGCTTTGGTCTGCACCATTCTGACGGTCGCCAAGAGGAGTGGCACAAACATCAGTCCTCCAAGAACCAGCCTCCGAACCTCGCCGCGGTCCAGCAAGGGGTAAAGCACAATGACCAGCAGCAGGGATACGAGGAGGAAGAGATCCCGCCATGCTTGTGAGGAATGCCGCATCAGGACGCCAAGACTAGTGCTCGAACATTTGGCCTCGTCGGTAGGCTCATCGCGACCATCCTAGACCTCGAGCTTGGAATAGCGGCTGCAAAGACTGGAAGTAGATTGCATTCCACTTCCCCCAGTCTTGAATGCGATGACAATTGCCAAGACAACCTTCGCCACCAGCCTTCCGTTCACGCCGCTGATCCCAATGGTGTTATGGACCTGGGGAGACGCGTCGCTACTTAGCTTGGGCCGTGGACGGAATCCTTTAAAACTGTCAAAAGATGCGGGCTCTTGGCCGAATTACAAAATGGCTTTAATTGGCCGAGATGGATCGATCCTCTTTTGGACACTAAGTGCGTCAACAGGCGGAGAGGCCCTGGAGGTGTTGCTGCTAAGCTCGGCCCGAAAGCGCTAATAATTACCTCCTGGTATTCCCTTTGGAGGGGCTATCGCGCGTAAAGACTCTATACTCTCCGCCAGGGTAAGTACGTTAAAGACGACCGGATTCGCAGTTCTACTAGCAGAAATGACAGTTCCAGAAGAATGGGTTTGTGAAACAAATAGTAACTATCTCGCTTAAACGCAAAGGATGGGCTTTTCACACAATGATGGAACCCAACCTGCCTGAGGAACCTTACGATTTTTCTTTGGTGCTAGGCGGGCCGCTTTTCCAGCTCTTCCGGAGGTCGCATCTTACCGGAGATAGCTTAGACCTCGTTTATCGCCGGCTGCTCATTATCACCTTGGTCGCGTGGCTGCCCCTGTTGCTCCTCGCCACCCTCAACTCGTCAGCTGGAAACCTCGCTCGACTCTCCTTTCTTCACGATGTTGAAGTGCACGTCCGATTCCTTATTGCACTTCCGATCCTCGTCGCTGCGGAGTTGATTGTTCATGCAAGGCTACGTCCCGTTGTGCGTAGCTTCGTGGAGCGACGTATTGTTCTGCCTGAGGACCTGTCCCGCTTTCAGCGCGCAATCGAATCAGCGATAGGGCTGCGCAATTCCATCCCAGTCGAGGTCGGGCTTTTGCTTGTTGTCTACACGGTTGGCCTGTGGTTCTGGCACCATCGGATCAGTCTCGACGCTTCGACCTGGTATGCAATGGCGGGTGGAACTTGGCACCTGACCCCAGCCGGCTTCTGGTACGTGTTCGTTAGCATACCGGTTGTACAGTTCCTCTTGCTGCGCTGGTATTTGAGGCTCTTGATCTGGTTTCGCTTTCTCTGGCACGTCTCCAGAATCAACCTGAATCTCATTCCGACTCATCCTGATCGCGCCGCTGGTCTCGGCTTCCTGGGCAAGAGCGCTTACGCCTTTGGTCCGCTCCTTTTTGCGCAAGGCGCCTTGCTCGCCGGTCTGGTCGCCAGTCGAGTCCTTTACAGAGGGGAAAGCTTGCAGTCCTTCAAATTACAGGTCGGCGGCTTTATAGCCTTTTTCGTCTTGGCCATTCTCGGTCCTCTCTTGATGTTTACGCCCCAGATGGCGCGCGCGAAAAGGAAAGGATTGGCTGACTATGGCGTGCTCGCGCAGCGCTACATCGAGAGCTTCGAACAGAAATGGGTCCTCCGCAATCCCGCCCGTTCTGAGGAACTTCTCGGAACTGCTGATATCCAGTCGCTCGCCGATCTCGGCAACAGCTATGCCCTGGTGCGCGATATGCGTTCGGTCCCCTTCGGACTCGAGGACATCACCCGTCTAGCCGCTGCCACCGCAGCTCCTCTCTTGCCTCTCTTGCTCACTATTTTCTCTCCGGAGGAACTCATCCTTCGCATCATCAAGACCGTGTTTTGAAGCCTGTCAGCGACGTGATGACTCCTGTGTACTCGCATTATCTGTGCCTTTCGGCCGATGCGCGGTAAGCGCTTAATCAGGCGGCTTGGCTGAACGGCAAAGAGAGAGAAAAACTCATAGAAAGAGCAGAACAATCTTGACGGGGGCAGGCCTTCTCATGGAAGGCACTTGCCGATCTTAGAGAGAAACCGGTCGTAGCGATGCAGCAATTGGGTACGAGCAAGCATATTTCTTGCGCTGCGATGTAAACTCAAAATCCTGTTTGAAACCCCTGCGCTAGTTTTTGCAACATTTTCTAGACAGTTGGCAGTATGGGCTGATCAAGATATTTGACAAGCACCACTTCGTTGCCCTTTTCGTTATAAATCAGTTCATCGATGAGCTTTTTCACCAGCAGCATGCCGAACCCGCCTGGTCGCAGACCCCGCTCCTCACGAACCGCCATATGGCTAAACAAATCCTCGGGTGAGCTGCCGATTGCTGCGTGGCGAAGTTCTGAGAGAGAAAATCCTTGCCCGGGATCCCTGACGCGGCAGGCGATCGCGCGACGAGAACGGATGAACGAGATTTCCACGTGCTGGCTGGAATCGAAATGCGCGCCGTGCTCCATGGCGTTGATCAGAATTTCCCTGAAGGCAGAAATGACCTGGTCTTTGTCAGCCTGTGGAATGCCTCCGAATCCGTGCAGGAATTGGACAAGGCGATCGGCGGTGAGTAGATCACATCTGGCTGTCAAGCGAACCCACGCAGGCGTGGCAGAAAGGACTTCGATGCCGTCATCCCAGTAGGGCTCGGCCATGGCCGCACGCACCATTTCGGCGAGCGCAGAAGTCTCAAACGGAGCCACGAAATAACTGAAAGCCCCTTCACGCATGGCCGCGATGATGTCTCCTGGAGTCCACTGATTGGTCAGAATGATGAGGCGGAGGTGAGGACGAGCGCTTCTGATTTTGCGAAGAAAATCAATATCCTCAGGACCGCAGGTCTTCAGTCCAGTGATGATCAAGTCGAACGGTTTTGTCCTTGCAAGAGAGAGCGCATCTTGATTGTCAACCACGCGTTGCATGTTCCAGCCTTCGGCGGCCAAAACACTCCTAAGCAGTTCGTCGATATCGCCACCGGAAGCAACTATTAGCGCGGTCTTTTTAGGAGTAGGAGCAATTGCACTGGTAGGAGAGGTTGTCATAGGGCCCCCGACGAGGAAGAGTACCCAACGCGGCTAGGCTTTAGGCTAATGCGAACCATGACCCGATGTCGCCATTGCGTTCTCCTTCAGCGCGGTATTGAGTTTTCGACTCAGCTCTAGGCGCCCGCCCTTCCGACCGCAAGCGCTCACTGATAGAAGCGTTCCTTACTTGCCAGGCTCGGTTCGGGAGAAATATTCGTTGAAGCAGGATGAGCGATGGTCGGTGAGAGGCCAACTGGCATTCTTTACAGGACGGGAGCCCTTCCGGAACCTTGGAGGTGCAAATCTACAGCTTTGTGTTTCCGGTCGCACTCCAATGCGGGCTCCCGATGTCGGTTTATCGGACATGAGGAACCGGGGATCGACACTTGATGTCCGGTAAGCGCGTCCTATAAAGGGGACAGTCAAGAGGAAAATCCCCGCGACTGGCGAAAGCGAAGTTGTTCGCTGTGCTTCCAGCCTAAGTAATGTTGAGAGGCTCTGGGGGTTCTCTTTTCGCGGATTCATGTTGCTGTCGTGACGACGCCTTCAGCTTCTGACTCAAACAAGCAGTGTGGTTGCAAGGTGTCAACCATGGCTTTATCGGCTTTCGTTTTGAGGATAGCTTCCATCACCAGCTTGCCGGCAGAATCCAGAACTGCCACCGAGATCATTGCTTGATGAACATCCCGCCCAATATACTTGGCATCATCCATGAGGGCGCTCCTTGTTGTAGGCGTTGATGCGAACGATCAAAACCTAGTCTAAACGGGCGCCCTTTTTAAAATGCGTTTATGAGGAGTTGGCATTATTTTCTGCGACGAATCACGTTCAACTCAGTTCATTTTAGAGTAGTTCACCGGGCGCTGGTAATTCTTACAGTGCGACTCGGTTCCCTCGTTGACTATCCTCGGTTCACCTAATCGGACCGGTTCGCAGAAGGAGCGAGCAATGGCACCGCACCGCAGGCCAATTAGCCTCTGACCGTAATATTTCGAGATAGGTAGAGCGAGGCACTGCGGGTACTTCTTATTGAGCGAGAAAGGATAAGCATGACTGTGCAAATAACCAGCCGCGAAGTGGATGGCGTGTTCGTGGTAACACTAGAGGGTCGCATTGTTCTTGGCGAAGAGAGCCATTCTCTTCGTGAGAAACTTAAGAGTCTGCTTGCCGAAGGAAAAACGAAAATTGTCTTGAACATGGCTGACATCAAATACATTGACAGCTCGGGCCTAGGGGCTTTGGTCGCCGCGCACTACAGCGCCAAATCTCAGAGCGCCTCTATGCGCCTTTGCAATCTGGGGGCGAAATTCTACGAAGTTTTGCAGATCACCAAGCTACTCACTGTCTTCGATGTTTATGATTCAGAAGCAGCTGCAGTAAACAGCTTTCAAGGGTCATTAGCGGCAAGAAACTAGCGGCGAATATCATCTAAACCCTTTCAAGGCTTGAAACTACCTGGCTAACTCCTTACTGGACATCGGCGATTCGGGACTTGTCCGATTAAGCGTTAGTCAGGAGGTGAGCGTAGAACGGTGTGCCATTTGTTCTTGAGAAAGAACCCGGGCACGAAGGTCAGGAGCGCGCTGTGCCGGCCGAGCGATGGCCAGGTAGGAGCCTTCGTTCACCAACCAGATATTCGGTCGGAGGCAACCACCCGATTTCCGGTGGACTTGGCAAGGCGCGCCCATCTGAGTCTGTGTTGTGGATGAAGTCCCGAACATTGGCAAAAGTAACAGGGCCACATCACAGGACATGTACGCGTTTAGCCGATCCATTTGATTGCATAACAATGTTCGGTAACCGCGTTACCCCAAAAGGCAGAGGCCTGCGCAGTACAAGCTTCTGTCCGTTTTGACAGTATCGGCGGAGGAACTACAAGGATGTTCTCAGGAGGCGAAGGGACTGGATCGCGGCATGAAGAAAATCGCCGAGTTTGTCTTGAATCTGCTGGTTGCCGGGGCGCTCGTTGTCGTTCCAATTTACCTTGCCTCGCTGCTGCTGCTCAACGCAGTGAACTCGTTGATGCATCTTGTGCAGCCTTTCGCCAAGTTGCTCCCGCGCTTTTTGCCTGCTATACAACTCCTTTCGTTGGCGTTCTTGTTAGTGCTTTGCCTGCCCGCGGGATCTGCGGTCCGAACTCCCGTAGGGCGAACTACGTGGGAGCGAATCGAGAAATCTCTATTCCAGAGAATGCCCTTCTTCGGACTGTTCAGAAGCCTTTCGTTCGCGCCCCATCTCGTAAGCGGAGCATACATGCACTTCCAGAAACCATCCATCATTCTAATTATTCTTATTGCTGGTTTCGCCCGCGCCGATACGACCTTCGGCCCATCCAGCTCGGAACAACAAGAAGCTAGCGCTCCGATGACAAACGCCAAGCTAACTAGAGAGTTTGGAAAGTCTTATGACACATTGCGGCCCGAACAGAAGAAGCTCGTTGACGATTACATTAGAAGATACAACCAAACCAAAGGCAGCACGATTGTTGCTCGCGAAGCTTATGATAATGCGCGCATTTCCGTTAGGACGACCTTCGATGCGGTCACCCACGCGCTTATACAAGCTAAGATGACCAACACAAAAGGCACAAGCCTTGGACGCGCATTTGACTTAGTCGACGCAGTCGACGAGATCCTAGGAGAAGAAGCCGACGTTGGAGGTGATCGCCAATTCCGTCTATACGTTTATCTCAAACCGGAAGCTCTGGAAACCCTTAGCCAAAGTCGTGAGTTTCATCGCGACCGCGACAATACGGTATATCACAAGGGTTTTCCCGCTTGTTTCCGGCTAAAAGACGGTCCCCCTTCTATACAGATCTCTATTTCCCGAAACCGGCGAATGGCGGACATTGACGTGGACTATAGATCATCAACTTTTCCGAAAGCTCTCTTCAATGGACATTTGACGGCTTCAAACTCGGATGTTCGTGCGGGCGACAATCTAGATCGCCACGACAGACGCTGGAGTGGACTGACAGGGTGGTGGCGCGAATTATTTGGATCCTTTGGGGGAAAGGAGTCTCAGGCGAAGGATTCTTCCACTGTCAAGAGAAATGACGTGCCGCTCAATCCGCCGGTAAAAGCGGAACAAGGCATCGATGAAAGTGCTCATGATTTCTTGAAGTCCTGGGTTGTCGACAAGCATTCGAATCTTGCGATCGCTTATTTCGCAAAACGGAGTTACCCGTGTTTGGAGGCCATAGCAAGAAGAGACCGTAAACCGATACTTCCAGGAATGGTGCGGGTACGCCTCAGACTCTCTATGGATACCTTCGCAGCGAGTCTCACCCCTTCAAAAGAGGTTGGGGAAGTGTTCGAACCAGACACCAGTTGGTACCCCAACCTCAGGGATGCGAAAAATGCTTATGCGAGTGAATTCCGTCTGGTGAGCGTGCCCTCCGGCATGGGTCAAGATTACGAATGTACTCCCATTTCCGACGAAGAGAGCAGCAAGAAACACAAAGAGAAATACTTCGCGACGGTAGTGCGAGGAAAGCAGGGCGATAGTCGGAACAAAGTTATGTCGCTGCTTTGGGCTGAGGAAGGACGATACTGGAAAGTCGTTGCCATTCGCATTGAGGATGGCAGTACAGCAAGTATCCTTCCCAAAACTGCTTCGAAAACCCTATCCGACCAAAATACATCGCCGGAAGACTTTACGGGTGACCCAAATGCGGTGAACGATATTACGGATTTTTACAAATCATGGCTCATATCGCGCAATCCGGCAGAAGCGGCGCATTATGCTTCGGAACGGTCCTACAGCTGCATTGGTCCGGCGTCACAAGCAGAAAGAAAAATGAAGCCCGTCGACAGGATTCGCATAGGATTGGAACGGCCGCTAGCAAAGATTCCTGAGGGGAAGAAGCTTTCAGAAGTGATGCACGGCTCCCGACCCGTTAACGAATTGGTACGCGCCGTCGAGCACGTTAATTCCGAGGGCTTCAGCATTATGGCTGTGCCAGAACAGCTGGCGGACAGCTTCCTTTGTCAAGGGCGAAAGAAGGTGCCACCGGAAATTCAGGCTAAAGATGCTCGGTATGGAAAATACTATCTGTCTGCGAGCCAACTCAACCTAGACGGCGAAGAATCACCGGCCTTGCTACTGCTATGGGCACTGGAAAGGGAGCGATGGAAAGTCATAGCGTGGGCAGTTGAGGAACCATAGCGGCCCACTAACGTAACACATGAAGTTGAGGATCGGTTCCGGACCGAGCTCGCCTCGACATATAGCTGAGCTCACAGACTGTTTCCCTTTCCCTAAGACCACCAATTATTTCGCTCACTTCTCCCCTACGAAATGTCTCGGCTTCCAGCTTTTGTCGAATTGCCTCGGATGCTGCCCTCCATCTCCGAGATGCCACATTGCCTAATTAGCCGCTTAGGTAGAACGGCCGCTTTGCCGGGCACAAATCCAGTTGTCCGGTAGAGCCACGCGCAAGTTCCTGTTTATTCAAACAAATGCGTTTGTCGAAGAATCTTATATCCCCGTTTAGTGAGTTCTTGTGCCCCTAACGCGTTAATTGTTATTTGCCTGATTTATTTTTTGGAGATGCCTTATCGAGCGTGGTGAGCAACTTCGTTGAGCTCGGAGGCGGCGTCACCGCGTCATTCAGCACCACGTCTTTTGCCTCGATTTTCTTGCCGTACAAATTCTTGTTGGCATCGTTGTCCGGCCGAAGAGTTGAACCCGCCAGGGAAATTCCGGCGAACAGGCCACGGGCGCGCGAGTAAGAGAGAATGTCCGCACGCAAGGCCACATCCGTCTCGGCCGAAGCGGTGCGCCCGACCGGACCGGCAGCAGCCGAAGCGTCACCGCCGAGCTTCACCTTGCTAGAGAGGATACTGGACGCGGAGCGTGAATTCATCAGCAACAAAACAAAGTCGGTTGCTTGACCGCCCAGTTGCAAACCGGCGCTGCCACCTTCAAGGGCCATCATAGTTGGAGCACCCCATTTGCCTTGAAAGTCTTTTCCGCCACGACACGTCATTACGCCGCGCCCGTAGCTTCCGCCGATACCAATGGCGAATTTCACGACTGAGGGCAGCACGACAACGCAATCAGCCTTGTCCAATACGTCCTTAGGGATACTGTCCGGCGCGTTCAAAATTTCCTGCATTACAGTTCCGGCATTTTCCAAGCGTTCTTGCTCCTTATTCTGCGCAGAAGCTGGCAATGCCAGCACCGAAACCAATCCAATACTCAGCAACGCTCTTTTCATGAATCCTCCTCTCGATTCGTCCAAGTCTCCCGTTTGCACCGCCGCGGCACAAATGTCGGACCGCCGTTTACGAGCCTGCAAGTTTCTGGTGCGTCGAAACGGTTTGCTCTTTAACATGTGATCGGGGAGTGCGTGTTCCCTGATGAAGACGTAGCCAGGATTCCCTCCCGCAGACTCCATATGTGTGGAGGTGATGTTGGTTGCCATCATGTAGCCCAAGCAACTGTCAATTGTGGCAGGGGGCAGCCCGCGACGCCTTTGGCGGTGCTCCTTCCACGGGGTGCGCATGGAATCGCTTGCTAAGCGCATTTCGGTCCTACAACATGAACTATGACATTTCCCCGTTTCACGCGTCGTCTAGTCCTTTGCTCAACGTTTCTGAGCCTCTTTTTGCTGGTCATTCTCGCTGCCGTTAGCGGCAAGTCTGTCAAGATCATCACGAGTTGGTTCAACCCAAATTATGAAGGGCACACCTTCCACAAAATTCTGGTTATCGGCGTCGCTCAAAACCTGGAGGTGCGCGCCGATTTCGAAGATGGAATGGCCGCCCAGATTGCGCGTCCGGGTATCGAGGCCATTCCCGGCAACCATATCCTGCTCCGCCCAGATCCTAATGTGAAACTTGATCTCGATTACCTTCGTGGGCAGATTCGCGACAATCACATTGAAGCTGTTGTTGTCTCGCGTCTGCTGAAGGTCGATAAGAAAGTGACATCCATCCCAAGCTCGACCTACCTCGCCCCATACCCCTACTACTATTCTTTCTATGGCTATTTAGGCGCTGTGTATCCCCTCGTCTACGATCCTGGGTATACGCGGGAAGACACGACAGTCAGCGTCGAGACCAACGTTTACGCTACAAGCAAGCCAGACGGTGATTTGGTGTGGAACGGCGTCAGCAAGTCGTTCAATCCGAAGTCCGCGAAGAAGATCGCCGATGGCCTGGTCAAAGAAGTTCCGAAGCAGATGGAGAAAGACGGGCTGCTACCGAGAAAAGCCCCATCGAACTAGCGAGAAGTTCGGAGTCCTGGAAATAGCGAGCCGGAAGCCAAGTCATGATCGGCATGCACGGCCCTCCGCCGATAGGCGGCATACGGCGCCAACGGCAAAGATGCGATCGCCTATTGGCCTGCTCGCGTCCACAGAGAAGAGCCTCGTCGCAGGCCTTTGGCTAAGGCAATGGCCTACAGCGCATTGTGTATTTTGACGCGCAGACGCACCCACTGATGTCGGTGACGCAATAGGGCCCGCAGGTCCAACAGTTCTTTCGTAGGCAGCCAGATCGCCGGAAAGCGCTCTTCTACCAGTAGGGACAGAAGTAAGTCCGCGTCTCGCCGACTATATTTCTGCTTTCGTGGTTCGGCCGCTCGAATCTCGGCCGGATGTCCGACCAAACATTCGATTCCGAGTTCTTCCATGAGGTTCAAAAACGCATCGATCCAGTGAATTCGATTCCCAGACGAGCGGGTCGCGCGAGGCTGGAATAGGACTCTCCCACGTTGTTGTCTTCGCGCCTCAGAGTCCTCTTCACCACCTCGCCCGTGTCGGTTTCCAATATCGCCAACGTCTGCTGGCGAGCATGTAGATCGCATCCTATAATCTTCACCTTGGCCTCCTTCGGCCCGAGCTCTGTAGGGTGAACACCGTAAAGTCTACTCGGGCCGTCGCGAGGCCAGCGTCGTTAAGACATCAATCAGCAGTAAAGGAAAAGCCTGAAGAGTAACCCGCGCTCGGAGGATGCTTACCTCAACGGTAGATAGATTTACTTGCTTGAAATGGTTCAAACGCATACAGTCTTTGCCTTACGCCCGCCGCGTGTTCCTTTCCCTCGTTTATTGCCAGTTCGTGTGGAGGTCATTTATGTCTTGTCGACTATGCGAGTCGAGCAATGAGGCAGAACTCGCAACGGAGATGGTCATCCGTTTCCCCGGCCTCAAAAATCTAGACAAACCCGGAGTCTGGATATTCTCGAAGCTTTTGGTCTGCTTGGATTGCGGCGGCTCCCACTTAAAGATTCCTGAGAGGGAATTGGCGGCGGTAGCGAAAGACACTCCGGCAAATACATCCTCTACGTTGGAGTAGAGTGCTGCCGATGTCGCACTCAGTAGTGGGAGCGCGCTTTAGGTGGTTAGCTCAAGTTGTCAAGTGCCTGCGGGCTACTGACAAACCTCATTCCCGAAAGGACCGCTTCCACAGCAGCGACAAGGTCGGTTCCCGCCTTGTTTTTTACAACGTAGCCCCGCGCGCCCAGGCTAATGGCCAATTGCACCACGTCAGAAGACGATTCTTGAGTCAAGAAGATGATTTTAGCTTCCGGGACAAGCTTGCAGATTTGTCGAGCTGTTTCGATTCCGTTCAGACTTGGGAGGCCAATGTCCAGCACAATCAAATCCGGTCGCAATTCTACTGCTTTCTGAATCGCTTCCAATCCGTCAGAGACTTCGCCGACGACCTGTAAGCCGCACAGGCTCGCTAGTGTCGAGCAAATGCATCGCCGATACGGGACGAAATCCTCCGCAACGAGAACACGG
>Ga0075425_100003731_pt1 | contig 15542 bp, 15 predicted proteins | sample SoiMethybrSBSTD4_FD_75300 | JGI IMG/M metagenome (GOLD analysis project Ga0075425, IMG submission 75300) | Bulk soil microbial communities from a Populus tree surrounding site in Tennessee, USA - Soil MetaG P. TD hybrid SBSTD4 | ecosystem: Environmental > Terrestrial > Soil > Tree plantation...
CGGCGGATGCCAGCCGGCGCGCGGCGAAGGGGGAACTCCTGCCATCGGTCCGGCTGACGGCGGATTACGGCGACATCGGTTTGACGCCCGGCGACGCACACATCAGCTACAACCTCACGGGCGCCGTGAACGTGCCGATCTTCGCCGGTCGAACCAGGGGTCGCGTCATCGAGGCCGAGGCGGAGCTGCAGAACCGGCGCAACGAGCTCGAAGACCTCAAGGCCGGCATCTACTACGAAGTCCGGACGGCGATGCTCGACATGCAGGCCGGCCGCGAGCAGCTCGAAGTGGCCACGCGCGGCCGCGACCTCGCGGGCCAGCAGCTCGCGCAGGCGCGCGATCGCTTCGCGGCGGGCGTCGCGGGGAACATCGAAGTCGTGCAGGCGCAGGAAGCCGTTGCACTCGCCGCGGATCAGTACATCTCGGCGATGTTCACGTCGAATCTGGCGACCGGCAATCTGGTCCGCGCGCTCGGCATCGCGCAGGACGTCGTCAAGCTCTATCTCGGAGAGGTGCGCTGATGGCCGGCGAGAACGTGCAGGAGGCGCCCCGGCGGGTTTCGATCGTCGATCGGCCAGGCGTCCGCATCGGCGCCGCAGCCGTCGTCCTGGCCGCGATCGGCATCGCGATCTGGATGTGGGTGACGGCCGGCCGCGAATCGACCGACGATGCGCAGATCGACGCGCATCTGACGCAGATTGCGGCGCGCGTGGGCGGAACGATCCAGAAGGTCGACGTCGACGACAATCAGCTCGTCGACGCGGGCGTCCTGCTCGTCGAAATCGATCCGCGCGACTACCAGGTGGCGGTCGACAAGGCGCGCGCGGAGCTCGCGGACGCCGAAGCGGCGGCGGTCGCCGCGCAGAGCAACGTGCCGATCACGTCGACGGCTGCGGCAAGCAACGTCGCGACGGCGCGCGGCGGCGTCGCGCAGGCCGAGAGCACGATCGCGGTGGCGGAGAAAGAGATCGAGGCGGCGCGCGCGCGGGTGTCGGCGACGCAGGCCCGTCAGCGCGAAGCGGACGCGAACGCGGCCAAGTCCGCCCGCGACGTCGAGCGGCTGCGCGGACTGCTCGCGAAAGACGAAGTTTCGCAGCAGCAGTTCGACGCGACGGTCGCGGCGTCGGAGGCGCAGAAGGCCGCCGCCGATTCCGCGAAGTCGCAGGTCGCCGAAGCGGAGGCCGGCATCCGCGTGGCGGAGAGTCATCTGGCGCAGGCCCGCGCGGGACAGACGCAGGCGCACGCCGAGCTCGAGAGCGCGCAGACGGTGCCCCAGCAGATCGCGGCGATCAAGGCGCGCGCGGCGTCGGCCGAAGCGCACGCGCAGCAGGCGCGCGCGAATCTCGCGCAGGCGGAGCTGAACCTGCAGTACGCGACGGTCAAGGCGCCGGTGCGCGGCGTGGTATCGAAGAAGGGCGTCAACGTCGGACAGGTCGTGCAGGCGGGACAGCCGCTGCTCGCGATCGTGCAGACCGAGCAGGTGTGGATCACGGCCAACTTCAAGGAGACGCAGCTGCGGGACATGCGACCGGGACAGAAGGCGAAGATCGACGTCGACGCGTACGGCGGCCGCGAGTACACGGGGAAGGTCGACAGCATCGCCGGGGCGACCGGCGCGCGCTTTTCGCTCCTGCCGCCGGAGAATGCGACCGGGAACTACGTCAAGGTGGTGCAGCGCGTGCCGGTGAAAATCGTGCTCGATCCTGGGCAGGATCCGGATCATCTGCTGCGGCCGGGCATGTCCGTCACGCCGACCGTCTACACCAAGTAACAAGTAACAAGTAACAAGTCTCAAGGCTCAAGTAACAAAGCATTGAGACTAGAGTTTGTTACTTGAAACTTGTTCCTTGAAACTTGTTGTTTGAGATTTGATCCGTGACTGAGCACCGTCATGTGAACCCGTGGATCATTGCGATCTCGGTGATGTTCGCCACCTTCATGGAGGTGCTGGACACCACGGTGGTCAACGTGTCGCTGCCGCACATTGCGGGCAGTCTCTCGTCGACGATCGACGAGGCGACGTGGGTGCTGACGTCGTATCTGGTCGCAAACGCGATCATCCTGCCGATGACGGGCTGGCTGGCGAGCGTCTTCGGCCGGAAGAACCTGCTCATGGCGTCGGTGGTCGGCTTCACGACGGCGTCGTTTCTGTGCGGGCTCGCGCCGAACCTGCCGTCGCTGATTCTGTTCCGCGTGCTGCAGGGGGCGACCGGCGGCGCGCTGCAGCCGCTTTCGCAGGCGGTGCTGCTCGAGGCGTTTCCACCGCACGAGCGCGGCAAGGCGATGGGCTTCTGGGGCCAGGGCATCGTCGTCGCGCCGATTCTCGGTCCCGTGCTCGGCGGCTGGCTGACCGACAACTACAGCTGGCGCTGGGTCTTCTACATCAACATCCCCGTCGGCATCGCGTCGATCGTGATGACGAAGATGTTCATCTTCGATCCGCCGTACATCCGCGGGGGCGAGAAGCGGAGGATCGACTACTGGGGCCTGGGCATGCTGTGCGTCGGCATCGGCGCGCTCCAGTACGTGCTCGACAAGGGTCAGGAGGACGACTGGTTCTCGTCGCGCACGATCGTGATCCTGACGATGGTCGCCGTCGTGACGCTCGTGCTGCTCGTGATCCACGAATTGCGTGTGAAGGATCCGGTCGTCGACCTCCGCGTCTTCAAGGCGCGCAGCTTCGCGACCGGCGTGTTCCTGATGACGGTCCTCGGATTCGTCCTGTACGGCAGCATGGTGCTGCTTCCGATTATGCTGCAGACGCTGTGGGGGTATCCGTCGCTCCAGGCCGGCATCGCGATGGCGCCGCGCGGGCTGGGCGCGTTCGTGATGATGCAGATCACCGGGCAACTCGTGGGGCGCGTCGATCCGCGCAAGCTCCTGGTCGTCGGACTGATCATCGGCGGCCTCACGCTGCTCTGGCTGTCGCAGTTGAATCTGAACGCCGGCTACTGGGACGTCTTCTGGCCGCAGTGCATCCAGGGCTTCGGCATGTCGCTGCTGTTCGTGCCGTTGACGACGGTCTCGATGGATCCGATCCCGCGCGAAAAGATGGGCAACGCGACGAGCCTGTTCAATCTGATGCGGAACCTCGGCGGCAGCGTCGGCATCGCCATCACCGGCACGATGCTTGCGCGCCAGCAGCAGACGAACACGGCGCTCCTCGGTTCCAACGTGACGGCGTATTCGCCGACCGCGCAGCAGATGTTCAACGGCCTCAAGGGCGCGATGATGGCGGCGGGCGCCGACGCCGTGACGGCCACCGAGCGCGCGCAGGCGATGATCTTCGGTCTGGTGCAGCGCCACGCGTCGATGGTCGCCTTCGTCAGCATCTTCCAGATGATGGGGATCGCGTTTCTGGTCCTCGTGCCGCTCGTGTTCCTGATGCGCCGGCCGGGACGCGCGCCGGCGCGGGACGCGGCGGCGGCGCACTGAAGGGCCGCCCGACCGCTGTAAACTGCTGGACGTGTCCTCCCGGACAAGCCTGCCGCCTTCGCGCCGTGTGCTCCGTCGAGCCGGCGCGTGCGCCGTGCTGAGTGCGGTCCTTGTCGCGCAGCCCTTCAGGCCGGCCATCGTCGCAGACGTCGCCGCGCAGACACCGGAACCGACGCGTCCGTCATTCGCCGACTGGCTCGCCGGCGTGAAGGCGGACGCGCTCGCGCGCGGCGTCCGGCCCGAAGTCGTCGACGAGGCGCTCGCGACCGTCGAAGAGCCGGTGCCGACGGTGATCGAGCGCGATCGGTCGCAGGCGGAGACGGTCCTGCCGCTCGAAAAATACATCGCGCGCTCGATGACGCCGAAGACGAAGACCGCGGCGCGCGAGCGGTTCCAGCAGCATCGTGAGCTGCTCGACGAGATCGGCGGCGCGTACGGCGTCTCCCCGCGCATCCTCGTCGCCATCTGGGGCATCGAATCCAACTTCGGCCGGTTCAGCGGCGTGCGTCCGACGATCCCCGCGCTCGCGACGCTTGCGTGGGATCGGCGGCGCGCGGCGTTCTTCCGCGGCGAGCTGCTCGACGCGCTGGAGATTCTCGACCGCGGCGACATCGACCTCGAGCATCTGCGCGGTTCGTGGGCCGGCGCGATGGGTCAGGTGCAGTTCATGCCGTCGAGCTATCTCGAATGGGCCGAAGACTTCGACGGCGACGGCCGGCGCGACATCTGGTCGACACCCGCGGACGTCTTCGCGTCGATCGCGAACTATCTGCTCGGGCACGGCTGGACCGCGGGGCAGCCATGGGGACGCGAGGTCAAAATCGCACCGGAGGCGGCGCGCCGCATCGCCACGCAAATCGAGCGGCGCGACGGCGGCTGCCAGGCCACGCGTGAAATGACCGTGCCGCTGCCGATCGCGAAATGGAACGAGCTCGGCGTTCGGCTGATGAACGGGAAGAAACTGCCGGCCGCGGCCGATGCGTCGGGAGCCCGGGCCCCCCGGAGCGAAAGTGACGTGCGTGCCTCACTCGTGTCGGGGACGAAACGGCATTTCATCGTCTACGGCAACTACGACGTGCTCCTCGCCTACAACTGCGCGCACTCCTACGCGCTGACGGTGGGTCTCCTCGCGGACTCGCTCTCTCAAGTAACAAATAACAAGTAACAAGTAACAAACTGTCAGGCCAGGGTCCCTTCCTTGTTCCTTGTTACTTGCTACTTGTTCCTTGTTACTTGTGATCAGTCCGCCCGCAGTGCCCTGACCGGATCGACCCTCGCCGCCCTGCGCGCCGGCAAGTAGCTTGCCCCGAGCGCAACCCCGATCATCGCGGCCGCGATCGACGCGAACGTCGCCGGATCCGTCGGCGCGATCGCGAACAGCAGACCGGTCATCAGCCGCGTCACGGCCGACGCCGCCGCCAGCCCCACGACGACGCCGAGGATGGACCAGCCGAGCGCGCTGCGCACGACCAGCGCCACGACATCGTCCGGCGCGGCGCCGAGCGCGATGCGGATGCCGATTTCGCGGGTCCGCTCGCCCGCCGCGTACGCGACGACGCCGTAGACGCCGACGATCGCGAGGCCGACGGCGAGCGCGGCGAAACACGCGAGCAGAATCAGATTGAACCGCCGCTCCGCCATCGACGCCGACAGCACTTCGTCCAGCGTCTTCACGTTCGTGATGGGCTGATCGGGGTCGATCGCCCACACAGCATCCTGGATCGACGTGATCAGTCCGCGCGGATCCCCGCCGACGCGGACGGCCACGTCCGCGAGCTGTACCGGATACGTGTTCGTCTGTGCCGCGCTCAGATACACCTCCGGCTCAATCGTGGCCGACTTGCCCGCGCGCCGGATGTCGCCCACGACGCCGACGATCGTGACGATCGGAGCGTCGCGGCCGCTGCGCGAGAATCGAACCCCGATCGGATCGGCGCGCGGGAGGAACTTCCGCACGAAGGCCTGATTGACGACGACCGCGCCCGGCGCCCCGATGCGGTCGTCCGCGGCCAGCAGTCGGCCGCGCACGAGTGGAATGCCGAGCGTCGCGAAGTAGCCGGAGCTGACCGCCTGAAAGTCCGCCACGAAAGAGTCGTCCGGCCGGGAGCCCTCGAAGTTCGCGCTGCTGCTCCAGCCTCCGCGCATCGGAAAGCGGTTCGCGAAGCCCACCGATTGCACGCCCGGCAGCGCGCGCACGCGCTCCGACAGACGCTCGAAAAACGCGAGCCGCTTGTCCGGCGTCTCGTACCGCGTCCGCGGGAGCGCGATGTTGAGCGCCAGGACGCGGTCGGTCTGAAACCCGAGATCGACCTGCGTGAGCGTCGCGAGACTCCTGACGAGCAGGCCCGCGGCCACCGCGAGCACGAGCGCCGCCGCGACTTCCGCCGCCATCAGCACGCCGCGCCATCGCAGAACCGACCGGCCTCCCGAGGTCGCGAGCTCGGTCGCCTTCAGCGCCGGGCCCGGCGCGGTGCGCGACGCCTGCCAGGCGGGCAGCAGTCCGGCGACGAGCCCCGTCGCGATCGCCAGCGCGAGGGTCGCGATGAGGACGTCGGCGTTCAGTGTCACGTTCGCGAGGCGCGGCATCGACGCGGGGGCGATCGCGATCAGCGCATCACGCGTCCACACGCCGCACAGCAGCCCCGCCGCGCCTCCCAGCACGCCGAGCACGATGCCGCGCGTGAGCATCTCACCGACGATCTGCGCACGCGACGCGCCGATCGCCAGCCTGATGGCGGTCTCGCGCCGCTGCCCCACCGCGCGCACGATCAACAGGTTCGCCACGTTGACGCAGGCAACGAGCAGCACCAGGCCGACGGCGCCGAGCAGCACGACGAGCGATGCCGAAACGTTGCGCGCGACCTCGTGCGAGAGCGGCTGCACGAGCGTACGCAGAGTCGACGACGCATCCGGATATCTCTTCGCGAGACCGCGGACCGTCGTATCGAGGTCCGATTGCGCCTGCTCGATCGTCGCCGACGATTTGAGGCGGCCGACGACGCTGATTTCGTGGTCGCCGTGGTTCGCGAGCAGCTCGTCCGGATATGCCGCCGGCACCAGGAACACCACCGGCGTGCTCGATGCGAACTGCGACAGCGGCTGAAATCCCGGCGGCATGACGCCGACGACCGTGCGCTTCCGGTCGTCGAGATCGATCGATCGTCCGAGAATCGACGGATCGGCGCCGTACCGGCCCCGCCACAGCGCGTCGGTGAGGATGACGACAAGCGGCGCGCCGGGTCGATCTTCCTCGGGCCGGAACGCCCGTCCGAGCGCCGGCTGAACGCCGAGCGTCCCAAGATAGTTCCATGTGACCGCCTCGCCCAGGACCTGCTCGGGCGGTCCGGCGTGGGTCAGGCTCATCGAGGTGAATGCGTAGCCCGCCAGGCTCTCGAACGATCGTCCTTCACGGACGTAGTCCACGAGATTGGCCGGCGAGACCGCCGACTGCGGTCCGTGTGTCGTCTCGATCGTCGACTTACGGCCGGTGTCGCCTTCCCACAGCGCCAGCAACCGATCGGGCTCGGCATACGGCAGCGGCTTCAGCATCACCGCGTCGACGACGCTGAAGACGGCGGTATTCGCGCCGATGCCCAGCGCAAGCGTAAGAACGGCGATGGCCGTGAAGCCGGGCGATCGCCGCAGAAGACGAAGCGAGTAGCGGACGCTCTGAAGAACCATCACGGAGCGCTGAGGCGAAGACCATGCCAGGAAGGAGGACGGCAGAAATTGGTCAATTGGTAAATCGACAAGCGGTCAAAAGGACACGGACGGACGGTTGTGGGACGGCGCAATCCCAATTTCGGACAGTCGTGTCGTACAATGATTTCATGAACGTCGCGCAGCTCGACGATCGCGGAATCGTGACACCGTGCCCGGCGTGCGGACAGAAGAATCGATTCCTGTACGAGCGGCTCGCCGACACCGTGCGCTGCGGAAAATGTAAAGCGGCGCTCGCGCCGCTCGCGGAACCGATCGAGATGAGCAGCAGCGCGGATTTCGATCGACTCGTCGCCCGGGCATCGGTACCCATCCTCGTCGATTACTGGGCGCCATGGTGCGGGCCGTGCCGGATGGTGGCGCCCGAACTGAAAAAAGTCGCCGCCCGCCGCGCCGGCCGCGCGCTCGTCGTCAAGGTCAACACCGACGTGCTCGCCGATCTCGGCGAGCGGTTCGGCGTCCGCTCGATCCCGACGCTCGCCATCTTCGCCGACGGACGCGAAGTCACGCGATCGGCCGGTGCGCGGCCCGCCGCCGACATCGAAGCGATGCTCGAACAGGCAAGTCACAAGTCGCACGTCTGACGTCTCAAATCATTCTTGGAGACCCCGGACTACACTGCGGGCCCCGTACGAATCGCGCGGCTCGCGTTTCTGTGCCTGCTCGCGTACTGGACGTTCGTGTTTCTGTGGTGGCCGATGCGGCAGGACACCGTCGGCTCGTCGTTCCTGCATCTGATCAACCTGCCGTTCCACGAAGCCGGCCACATCATCTTCTCGCCATTTGGCGATCTGATGACGTCGTTCGGCGGCAGTCTGATGCAGGTCCTCGTGCCGATCGTCTTCTGCGTCGCGTTCCTGACGAAACAGTTCAATCCGTTCGGCGCCGCGGTCACCGCCTGGTGGGCCGGCGAGAATCTGCTGGACGTCGCGATTTACATCAACGACGCGCGCGATCTGAACCTCGTGCTGCTCGGCGGCCACACGGGCGCCGAAGTCGAGGGACACGACTGGGAGCATATCCTCCAGGGCCTGAACCTGCTGACGTGGGACCACCGCCTCGCGTGGGCGACGCACATCGTCGGCGCCATCGTCATGATCGGCGCAATCGTCGCCGGCCTCGTCATCGCGTTCCGGCAGCCGGCCGAGCGGTAAAGCACGAAGCCGCTACAAGGGACTCTGCCAGACGGCGCGGCCGACGAAAAACGGTCCAAGCCGCTCGAGATAGAGCGACGTCTGCTGCGTCTTGCGCATCGTCTGCACGATCGCGGAGAGCGGATACAGGGCCTTCCCGATCAACCCGACGACGAAGTCGTTGTCGCCTTTGTCGAGGCCGTGGCACGCGAGACGGATGTCGTGCGCGAAGTCGCCCGCTCCGAAGGACATGCCGATGGCGCCGTGTTCCGCGAGGATGACGCGCTGCTCTTCGCCGGGCAACTGCGCGAACTTGCCGCTGCGGCGGAGCGGATACCAGACGGCCCATTTCCATTCGGGGTTGAGCACCGTGCGCCGCGGCCGGTGCTGCAGCACGTCGACCAGATCGGGTTCGTACCCGAGCGCGTAGGTGCGGCCGAGCATCGTGTACTCCGGCTTCTGCACCAGCGACCGGAACGCGGGGCCGTTCAGCATCCGGCGGACGCGATCGATGAAGAAGTTCGGGTCCTCGTCGAGCGTGAGCAGTCCGACGCCGCGCGGATCGTTGACGTCTTCGTACAGCACGCCGGCGATATGCGCGGCGTCGATCGCATCGATGAGCGCCTCGGTCTCTTCGCACCCGCCGAAGGCGAGGAACTGCATGAACAGACGGACGTCGCTGCGCTGCGGCTGACCGTTCTTCATTCCGCCCTTCTCGCTCAGATCGGGCGGCTCGGGGCCTTTTCGTGCCGGCGTGTGGACGGCGTCGCTCATGCGCTGAGTATAATTCGCCCTTCATGGAGCGCGAACCCGCCAGCCGGGCCGACGAATACCGCGTCCGTCCGGCGACGATCGCCGACGCCGACGTCCTCGCACGTCACCGCATTGCCATGTTCGAGGACATGGGCGTGCCGGTGGATCGCGACGGCCTGTCGGCCGGGTTCCGGACGTGGCTCCAGGCGCAGCTGCCGGCCGGCGTCTACCGCGCGTGGCTGGTCGAAACGGCGGACGGCCGCAGCGTCGCCGGCGGGGGCCTGACCGTTCTGCCGTGGCCGCCCGGACCGCGGTCGATCCACGATCGGATCGCGTTCGTGTACAACGTCTACACCGAGCCGGAGTTCCGGCGGCGCGGGCTCGGCCGGCTCGTGATGGAGACCATCCACTCCTGGTGCCGCGACGAGGGCATCGCGCTGGTCGCGCTGAACGCGAGCAAGGACGGCCTGCCGATGTACGAGGCGATGGGCTACGCCGCGAGCCCGAGTCCGATGATGTTTTTTGCGTGCGTGGAGGGCGCCTAGGTATAATCCGTCGGCTTAAGTACCTGCGGACCAGTCCGGCTGAAGCCGGACGCTACGTTACGGAGAATCGCGAGCATGCCGTTCATCATCACCGACCCCTGCATTGAAACCAAGGACACGGCCTGTGTGGACGTGTGTCCGGTCGACTGCATCCATCCGCGCAAGGACGAACCCGAGTACGCGACGATGACGATGCTCTACATCCATCCGGAAGAGTGCATCGACTGCGGCGCGTGCGTTCCGGCATGCCCGGTCGCCGCGATCTACGAGAGCATCGACGCGACGCCGCATCATCAGAAGGATCTCATCGAAGCCAACGCCGTGTATCGCAACGGCGACGCCGACGCGATGGCGAAAGCGGAAGAAATCGTGAAGGCGCACGTCGCCTCGCACGCCGACATCATGGCCGTCCCGGCCAACGAGCGGCAGGCCGCGCACGCCCGGTTCTAGTGCGGAATGCGGAATGCGGAATGCGGAATGATTGGCGTTCCGCATGTCTCGTTCCGCGATGAAACTCGCAACCTGGAACGTTAACGGCATCCGGGCGCGCCAGGCGCAGATTCAGGAATGGATCGGCCGCGAGCGCCCGGACGTCTTCTGCATCCAGGAACTCAAAGCGACAACCGATCAGATTTCGACGGCCCTCTGGGAGATGGAGGGCTACTGCTGCTACTGGCACGGCGGCAAGGCGTACTCCGGCGTCGGGTTGATGGTCCACGAATCGCTCGCGTCGTTGATGCCGGCGCGTCCCGTCTTTTCCCATCCGGACTTCGACTACGAAAACCGCATCGTCACCGTCAATCTGGCGACGCCGATCGGCGCGCTGACCGTCGCGTCGATCTACGTCCCGAACGGCGGAAAGGATTTCCCGGCGAAGATGCGCTTTCTCGAAGCGATGGACGGATATGCCGGCGCGCACGCCGGCAGCGGGATCGTGCTCATGGGCGACCTCAACGTCGCGCGGACCGAGCGCGACGTGCACCCGAAGGAGCGCAAGCCCCGCGCGATCGGACAGCTGCCGGAGGAGCGCGCGCTCTTCGAGCGGATCATCGGCCGCGGACTCGTCGATCTCGGGCGGCAGTTCGATCCGGACAACGACGGGCTGTTCACCTGGTGGGCGCCGTGGCGGAACATGCGGCAGCGCAACATCGGGTGGAGGCTCGACTACGTACTGGCCAGCGAGATGCTCGCCGCGCGCGCGACATCGTGCATCGTCGATCGCGAGTTCGGGACGAGCGATCATGCGCCCGTTGTCGCGACGTTCGATTAGGTCCCGAAGGCACGAAGACACGAAAGATGGTCCTGGGCTACAAATGTTCTTCGTGCCTTCGTGTCTTCGTGGCTTAATCCTGTAATCTCATGTCGATAGTCGTCCAGAAGTACGGCGGCTCCAGCGTGGCGGACGTCACGCGGCTGAAGAAGGTCGCCGACCGCGTGATGCGCACGCGCCGCGAAGGGCATGACGTCGTCGTCGTCGTGTCCGCGATGGGCGACACGACCGACGATCTGCTCAAGATCGCGAAGGACGTCTCGCCGAATCCGGATCGCCGCGAGCTCGACATGCTGCTGACCGCGGGCGAGCGGATCTCGATGGCGCTGCTGTCGATCGCCATCCGCGAGCTCGGCGGCGACGCGATCAGCTTCACCGGCAGCCAGTCGGGCATCATCACCAACGATCGGCACGTCGACGCGCGGATCATCGAAGTCCGCCCGCATCGCGTCGAGGACGAGCTCGCTCGTGGCCGGATCGTCGTCATCGCGGGCTACCAGGGCGTGTCGTACCGGAAGGAGATCACGACCCTCGGCCGCGGCGGCAGCGACACGACGGCGGTCGCGATGGCGGCGGCGCTCGGCGCCGAGTACTGCGAGATCTGTTCGGACGTCGACGGCGTCTACACCGCGGACCCGCGCGTCGTGCCCGACGCCCGGCGCATCGGCGCGCTGTCGTACGAGGAAACGCAGGAGCTCGCCGAATCCGGCGCAAAGGTGCTGAATGCGCAGGCGGTCGAATTCGCCAAGGACAGAGGCATCGCGATTTACGCGCGCGCGACGGCGTCGCCGCTGCCCGGCGCCGATCCATCGGCCGACGGCACCGTCGTCCGGAAGTTTGCCGGGCGGGCCCCCGGCAGCGTCGTCGGCGTGGCCAGCGAACGCGACGTCCTCGTGTTCGACGTCACGGGAGCGACGCCGGGCCCGGCTGATGCGACGCGAATCCTTCCGGTGCTCGACGAGTTCCACGTCGCCGGCAAGCAGCTGCACGTGCGCGGCGACCGGTTGACGCTCGTGGTCTCGCGCGAGAACTTCCACGACGAAGCGCGCGTGCGCGAGGCGATTCGCCGGCGGCTCGGCGGATCCGTGCAGATTGTCGAATCGCTCGGCGCCGTCAGCGTCGTCGGCGCGGGGATCAACGCGTCGTTCGCCAACGTCCGCCGGGGATCCGACGCGCTCGGCTCCGCGGGCATGACGCCGCAGGGCGTCGCGACGTCGTCGTTCCGCATCACCTGGATGATCGATCGCGCGAGACTCGACGACGCCGTCCGGCTGCTTCACCGGACGTTCATCGATCCCTCGGCCATCAGCCATTAGCCAACAGCCATGTCAGAGGTCCTCGAGCGCTTCCTGCGCTACGTCCGCTACGACACGCGCTCGAACGAGAAATCGACGACGTTCCCGAGCACGCCCGGCCAGCTCGTGCTCCTGAACGATCTCGCGACCGAATTGCGCGCACTGGGGCTCGCCGATGCCTCCGTCGATGAACACGGCTACGTCATGGCGACCGTGCCGCCGACGACGAAGAGAGCCGGCGTTCCCGCCATCGGATTCATCGCGCACGTGGACACGTCGCCGGAGATGAGCGGCACCGACGTCAGACCGGTCGTCCATCGCGCGTACGACGGACGCGATCTGTTCCTGCCGGACGATCCGGCGGCGGTGCTCCGCCTGGCGGACATTCCCGCGCTTCAGGAACAGATGGGCCGCGACATCGTCACGGCGTCGGGACAGACGCTGCTCGGCGCGGACGACAAGGCGGGCGTCGCGGAAATCGTGTCCGCGGCGGCGTATCTCGTCGCCCACCCGGAGATTCCGCACGGACCCGTGCGCATCGCGTTCACACCCGACGAAGAGATCGGCCGCGGCACGAACCATTTCGACGTCGCGCGGTTCGGCGCGCGGTGCGCGTACACCATGGACGGCGGACGCCGCGGCGAGATCGAGAGCGAGAGCTTCTCGGCCGATCAGTTGATCGCCGCGTTCCAGGGATTCAACACGCATCCCGGATACGCGCAGGGCAAGATGGTCAACGCGATCAAGGCGGCGGCGGCGTTCGTCGACCGGCTGCCGCGCGACCTGTCGCCCGAGCGGACCGGCGGCTACGACGGCTTCGTGCACCCGTACGCGATGGAGGCGAGTGTCGATCGCACGACGGTCACGCTCATCGTCCGCGATTTCGTCACGGCGCGCCTGCGCGAGAAAGAGGACATGTTGCGGCGGCACGCGGCGGAGGCCGCGGCGGAATTCCCGGGAACGCGCGTCGACATCAGGATCAACGAGCAGTATCGCAACATGCGCGAGGTGCTCGACCGCCATCCCGAAATCGTCGAACACGCGCGCGCCGCGATCCGCCGGGCCGGCCTCGAGCCGCATTCCTCGCCGATCCGCGGCGGCACCGACGGATCGCGGCTGTCGTTCGTGGGGCTGCCGACGCCGAACCTCTTCGCCGGCGAGCACAACTTCCACTCGCGCCTCGAGTGGGTGTCGGTGCAGGACATGGAAGACGCGGTCAGAGTGATCGTCGAGCTCTGCCGCGTGTGGGAGGAGTCCGGCTGAAGCCGGACACTACCGAGCCGCGCAATCGGGAGTCACGCTGCGCGGCCGCCGCTGATTCCATTTCTCGACAATCCGCTTCAGCTCCTTGATCGGCTCGTCGCTGTCGTCGACCTGCAGACGCAGGATCGTATCGTTGTGCAGCCAGACGCCGCAGTTCTTCTTGACGATCACGAGCGCCGCCGACTGCTGTCCACGCTTGTCGCCGCCGCCGGCCTGTCCGCCCTCGAGCGCCGCGACGAGCCGCTGCGACAGATGGCCTTTTGTATTCTCGAACGCTTCGACCATGTTCGACACGACCGCGGGTCCCGCGAGGATGTTGCCCTGCGCCGTGCAGAACTTGCCGCCTTTGTGACCGGCCCAGTCGGTCGCCTTCGGTCCGGTGTACGCGGCGTACTCGCCCTTCAGATTCATCACCGCGAACTGCCGTCCCTGTTTGCTCCAGTTGTCAGGCAGCGGATCCGGATCGTCGTCCCAGATTTTCTTGATAATCGCCGCCGGCGCCAGCCCCTGCTTCAGCAACTCGAGCGCTCTCGGTCCGTAGCCGACGTCGACGATCGCCTGCGTCGCCGCAACGCCGACGTTCGCGTCGGCCCACAGCACGCCGTTGCCGACCGAAAACACCCGCGACTGCACCGCCGCGCCGATCTCGCCGGAGGCAGGATCGAATCCCAGAATCGAGAACGTCCCGGTGTCCCAGAGCGGCGCATCGGTCGTTCGGCCATCGCTCCCAGGGGCCGTCTGGACGGCTGCTGCGCATGCTGCGATGGAGAGCGCCACGAGAACGGTTTTCAACACCCACCTCCTGACGCGTTGACGACCGCCTCCGCCGTTTTGGAGTCGACGGAGACGACCGCGTAGCGTTCGTGATCCCAGCCGGAGAACTGCGCGATCCAGTACGTCCGGCTTCCGAGGTGCATCGCGCCGAAGGGCAACATGTACGTCGCGCCGTATTTGTCGCACCGCACGATTCGAACGGACATGTCGAGAGAGTGAAACCCTTTTTCGTCGCGGCTGAACCAGCCGGTGCCGAACGCCATGCCGCATCGCGGCGAATCCTCGAATGGAAAGCGCCCTTCCGCCGTGAGCACGTCGTACTGACGATGACTCTCGACGTAATAAATGCGCGGCGCCTGGCCGAACGCATAGACCGCTTCGATCGACGGCTCCATCTGTTCGCGGACTCGCTGCGGCACCGGATGGTTGAACGTGCCGGCCGTGATGCGCTCGGCCTTGTCGAACGCTTCGTGCAGCACCGGCAGGAACCCGTTCAACTGCGGCGCGCGCACCTCGATCGTCTCGATCGGCTCGAGCGTCTGCGGCGGAGCGATCGCGAGGCCATCCTTGGGATACGGTTGTTCGTCGGGCGGCGCAATCGGCAGACGTGACGCGTAGTCCGTGCGAAGCCCGACCTGCCTCACGCAGTGCACATCGACGACGTCGGGCCGCAGGACGTTGACGGCGGCGCCGGCGCGGCCGTCAACCCACGTCGCCCAGGTCGTCAGCGGACTCGCGGCCCACCATTTCGACGGGATGCTCCGGAGGTTGATCGGGATTTCGGGCTCGCGGGCGGGCGCGGGCCACCGCATCGTCCAGTTCTTCCCGTCGTAGCTCGCGAAGGGAATCACAACGCCGTCGCGCCGCAATGCGCCGATGGTGAAGCCGGACGAATCGGCCGCCGCGGCTACGACCGTGCACAGCACCAGCCCGACGAGCGTGCGCATCGGGCTGGAGTATACGGCGAGTGCCTACTTTTTGCGTCCCGTACGTTTGCGCGGGACCTTGCCGCCTGCGCGTCGCGCTTCGCTCAGGCCAATCGCGATCGCCTGTTTGCGGCTGGTGACCCTCTTGCCCGACCGACCGGAGCGCAGCGTCCCGCGTTTGCGCTCGTGCATCGCGCGCTTGACCTTGCTCTGCGCCTTCTTGCCGTACTTCGCCATCGCGCCTCCTGGATAACGCGAACCGTGCAAGCGATATGCCTCGGTACGCCGAAACGGCGACGCGGCGAGCGGGACCATTTTCGCGCTCCGGGGGCGAGCAGGCAGGATCCGCGATAGGATGCTGTGTGCGTCTCGCAAATGCCGCGCGTTCAGTTCCGCCGTTCGATCACCGACTGGTGGCGCTGATTGTC
>Ga0075425_100003732_pt1 | contig 15540 bp, 12 predicted proteins | sample SoiMethybrSBSTD4_FD_75300 | JGI IMG/M metagenome (GOLD analysis project Ga0075425, IMG submission 75300) | Bulk soil microbial communities from a Populus tree surrounding site in Tennessee, USA - Soil MetaG P. TD hybrid SBSTD4 | ecosystem: Environmental > Terrestrial > Soil > Tree plantation...
AGCGGCTGAAGCTTGTGCAAGGCCCGGAGCAGCGCTTCGGCCGCGGGCCGTTGCAGGAATGCGCGCTGCTGCGTATAGACCGGCATACCGAGAAAATCGTTTGTCGTAGCATATCGGACGTCAAGACGGATATCGCGATCAAGTGCCGCCAATTCGACCAGGTCGGACTTACGGGATGGTCCTTTTTCTTCTGGCGGCGTAGCGGCCAGAGCCTCCTTGCGGATTTCGGCGAGAGGGCGCGTCGGCTTAACCCTGACAACGTTTGGACTCCCTGTGGGCACTGAATACGGAAGTCGGTGATAGGGGCCGAGATGAGTGAACACCTGCCAAATCGGATCGGTTTTGTACTGCCCAAAGGCCAGCACCCAGGGGTCGGATTCGTTGCTGACGTAAGTAAACGACGTCTGGTCGCCCTTTTTGGTAAAAGCAAGGGCACTGATTGCATGTTCCGTTCCCACCGAGTCCCGTAAATACAAACGGCCAGTGCGTTCCAACAAAATGAAAACGTCAGTTTCACTCTGATTTCCAAAATCTCCCGTCCTGTTGCCAATGTCCCGTGCCAAATGCGTCGGAGCCGGGCCTGGAAAGGGCGCGGGAGAACGAAGCGGTTCGCGTGCGATGCTCGCCGCGAGTGTTGAGGCGGGGCCCCGGGAAAGCTCCCGCAGGAAAGTATCTCCAAGGAAGTTGACGCCAGTTACCCGCTGCGAGGTGTCGCGCAAAAATCTGACTTGCTGGTGGGCATTCGTTTCCTCGATCTGAAACAGGTCGCCAGGAGCCGGCTGGATGAGATGGAACAAAGTAACGGACAAGCCGTCGGCCGACTCGCAGATGAGCCGTCCGTCCTTCTCCAGTACGCGCAATCTTTTTTCGGTCGCTTGTTCCTTATACGTGCCAATCAGATCGCGCCACGTTGCGCCCGTCGTGGCGGAGTTCTGGGACAAAGCGCGCGGAGAAAACACCAACACCAGCGCCATCAGGAGGCTGAGAAAGCCAGTGTCTGGATGAGCAGCCTTAGGAGGCGCGAAACGTCTGCTTTTCAACGGTCCATCTTTCGATGAGGTCGTGGCGGATATGATAGCCGAGACCGGGGGATTGCGGGACGCGGATTGTGCCTTGCGGGGTAACGGTGACTTCGGGTTCGATGATGTCCTCGACCCAATAGCGAGCACTGGCGGAAATGTCGCCTGGCAATGTGTAGCCGGGAAGGGTGGATGCGGCGATGTTGTGGGCGCGCCCAATGCCGCACTCGAGCATGCCTCCGCACCAGACAGGAATGTTTTTGCTGAGGCAATAAGCCTGGATGTCTCGCGCGCTGGAAAAACCGCCAACACGGCCCAGCTTCACGTTGATGATCCCGCAGGCGCCCAGTTCGACGGCGGTTTGTGCGTCGCGCAGATGCGCAATGGATTCATCGAGACAAAGTTTCGTTCTGATCTGTTTTTGCAGTTTGGAGTGAGCGTAGAGGTCGTCCCACCACAGCGGCTGCTCGATCATGAGCAAGTTGAATTCATCGAAGCTGCGCAAGTGCTCGAGATCATCGAGTGTATAAGCGGAGTTGGCGTCCACCGAAAGAAGGATGTCGGAATGCGCTTTACGCACGGCCGCAATGAACTCACGATCTTTGCCGGACTTGATTTTGATCTTGATACGTTGATAGCCAGCCGCCAGCTCCGTGGCGACTTTTTCCAGAAGTTTTTCTGGTGTGGATTGCAGGCCGAGTGAGACACCACAGGAAATGTCTTGCTGTGTGCCGCCGAGCACCTTCCAGAGCGGCAGGCCGCGCTGCTGTGCTTCGATGTCCCACACTGCGTTTTCGATCCCAGCGCGGGCCATTTCGTGTCCGCGAATGGCGGCGAAGGCATCGCGTACTTGTGAGGCCGTGGCGAAGGACTTGCCGAGTACGAGGGGCACGAGAAACTCACGCAACACGAGGGCGGCTATGGCCACCGACTCAGCATTGTAGAAGGGGCCTTCGGTCGCGGTAACCTCGGACCAGCCGGAGATGCCGTCGCTCTGAAGTTCTACGAGCAGCACCGGCCGGTTATGAGTGACGCCGAAGCTGGTTTCAAACGGTGCCTTTAGGCGCATCTGCAACTTGCGCAAAATAATGGAGTCGACGCGCATGAACAATCCTTTTGGGCTAAGCAACCGCAACCGTGGCCGAAAGAGGCGTGGATTGGACGCAAGAAACACAGCATTTGTTTCACGAAAGAAGGAGACATCTAATCGTGGAACCAGCGGTAGCCGTGGCGCTGCTCTTCAGAGATTTCGCGGACAATCTGGAGGGTTTCCGAGGAACGGATTTGGCCGCAGGTTGCAAGCAATGAATTAAGAAGAGCCACGGGAGCCACGTAGGAAGCGCCGAAAGAAGTGGCTTCGATACCCGCTAGAAAGGTCTCGTGAGCAATCCGGGCAAGCGGCGAGAGGAAGGTATCGGTAATGGCCACCAGGTGGGCGCCGCGATCCTTCGCAAGTTTGGCGCCTTCGACGGTTTGCTTCAGACCACGCCGAAAAGAGATAGCGATGGCCAAATCGCTATTTGTCAATGAACGGGCCAGGTGGACAGTTCGCCCGGCGGAGGTGGCGGCAAAGGTGGGCAGACCCAGTAGGGTCAGCTGATATTCGAGGTAATCGGCCAAGAAGGCCGCCAGGTCGCCGGCGAGAATGACGATTCTACGCGCCGCATAGATTCGTTTTGCGAGTTCCTCCAGACGAACTGAATTCAGAGTGTTCTTTAGCGCATGAATATTTTTGAGGTCGCGTTCGATGGAATCGGCAACATAGGAGTGGCGGCCAACGCGAGTGGAGTCGCCGGTTGGCATGGTGTCAGCGGAAGTGGCAAAAGCGATAGAGAGATCGTGCAGATGCTGTTGAAATTCGCGGAAATTGGCAAAGCCGAGGACCCGGACGATGCGGACGATGGTAGCCGGGTCAGTGTTGAGTCGCTTGGCCATATCGCGCACGCTGAGCAGCACGAAACCGCGCGGCTGTTCGAGCACGGGACGGAGGATCTCCTGGCGTTTTGCAGTGAGCCTGCCGAGACGTTCCTGCACGTTGACAGGCAAAGAAAAGGTATTAGAACGTTTCATGTGCCCAGAGATTTCGCAGGAGCCGATGCGCAGAGTAGTGTAGCCCGATGCGGCACCAGAAACCAGAGAGCACAGGAAAGCAGGACCGAATACACGCTAAGAGAGACCTCCACAAGACTCTAGACGGACTGCGCACGGTGCGTTTGACGCGGACGTGCAATTATTGAGCAAAGTCCGTGCCCTTAGAAAAGCCAGCGGTCAGGCCGCGGTGCTATCCGTGCTAGCGGGTTCGGACGGCGCGGGTTCCCGCGGGGCTTGTCTCTGATTGATTGCATAGAGAGCCAATTCCAAGCGCGATGAGGTGCCGAGTTTGTTGAAGATCCGAAACAGATAGTTACGGACGGTGTGTTCGCTCAAATTCAGCTCGCGTGAAATGTCCTTATTAGAGCGACCTTCGGTGACAAGCTGAACGAGCGTCTGCTCGCGTTTAGTCAGCAGTGGCGCACCTTTCGCGTTGGTAATAGGCGGCGGCGGGGCGGCCAGGGCGTCAATGAGATAACGGATTTGCTCGTTGCTGGCCCAAATCTGGCCTTCGTGAACTTTGTGGACGCTCTTGCACAAAATGTCGAAGGGCTGTTCGCGGGAAAATACGCCCTGCGCACCGGCGCGAAAGGCCTCTATAACTGAATTCCGTTCGGCAACGTCCAGCAAAAGGATTGCGCGTGCGTCCTTGAATTTCGCCAGCAGTTCGCGGAGTGCGCTGAATCCTGCATTGGCGCCTTCTTTAAGCTGAGCGCTGATGATGCATACGTCCGGCTGTTGCTGTTCGTAGGCAACCTGAAGTTCGCCGGAATCGGTGGCGGAAGCTACGACGGTCAGACGTTGCTTGTAACGCTCTAGAGCGGTGCTCATCAATTCGCAATTCATTGGGCAAGACTCCGCGACCAAGACGGAAATCTGCGGGGTGTTGCCATTCGCTTTTTGCATAGCGGTCCTTCCGCGTGAAATTGTTGGCGTGGGCGCGGGCTGGTGAGGCTGGGCGGTGGGTTAACAAGGGCCGGAGAAAAACGCGACGTGCTGGGTTAACCTAAAATGTCTACCTCTAACGATGCTTCAAAAAACTCACCTCGTGTTCCAATCTGGATTAGACATTTCACTGAAATCAAGAACCATACAAACCTGCGTATTACCCTTTCGCCTTAACTCTTTTTTTCATGCAAGGGTGTAAAAGGTTCTGGAATCGAGCTCGCCAAGGTGCAGTGATCAGTGTACTAGTCCCCCGTAAATTAGTGTCCTCTCGCGTGTTACTAGGAGCAGGAAATCCTCGCCTAGTGTGAGTCATTTGTTTCCACCAGTGCCGGAGTGCATGCAGGATGCCAAATGAACCAGCGCAATAGAGAGTTTTGTCACCAGGGCGCTACATAGACCGTAGTGAAAGGTAGACGGAGGATTTCTAGCCCTGGCACCCGCATACAATCAAACACCGAAAATATTTCTCTCTCAACGGAGAACACTGCCGGGTCGTTTTGTAAGGAGACATTGAGATTCTTTGCGCCCTCCAGCCGCGATCCTAAGCTATCAAACGGGCAAGCAGGCGTGCATGCAAGACCAAATGAGTTGTAATGGCGTCGAATGACATCTTGGGGTGAACATTAGGCGAAGCAGGAGGGTGGACCAGACATGTTCCAGACAGCGTCATCCTCGGAAACGCGTGAAAGATCCAAGGCTATGGAGGATCTAAACAAAACGGGAGGCCGGGCGGACACTAGGATTTCTCGGGAAGGAATTATGAAACAGAAAAACCTGCCTGGCGTTGACCTCCGGCAAGCTGTCGCGAATGGAAGTGCACGCGCAGTGGAAAAGCCCGACAGCAGGATCCCGTTCGCTGGGTTAACTGGCGTCATGTGTGTAGCTGCTCAGAAGTAGAAGAGTTACAGGGTAAGAATCGCGTACGGGTAGCGAAGGCACGGAAACGGGATTTCCAGCCCGGTACAAACAGAGATGTGGTCAGTATTCACATTGGGAAGTTGAGGAGATGTGAGTCACAGGGCGAAGCTCTGTGTCGCTAGCGCAATGAATATGGGAAGAGCAACGAATCTATCGGACCGGAGCTGGTTTGCGCTGACCGCAAAGCACCAACACGAAGCGGCCGTGACGCGGATCCTTGATGCAAAGGGTGTCCGCGTTTTCCATCCGACATATACAGTGCTGCGCCGATGGAAAGATCGTGACAAATTGCTTCAAATGCCGGTGTTTCCCGGGTACGTATTTTTCACGGGAGGATTGGACAGGCGGCTCGAGATTTTGTCGACGCCCGGAGTGTTTTCACTAGTTTCCTTCGGTGATACGGCAGCGGAAATTAGCGGCGAAGAAATCGAAGCAATTCGCCGCGCGGTTGAGAATGGGATGCCGCTCCAACCGCATCCATTTTTGGCCGAGGGCGATCGGGTTCGGGTTACACGCGGCCCGCTTGCTGGTGTTTGCGGCATTCTGCGGCGCCATAGGGACGCTTGCCGGCTGATTTTGTCCATCGAATTGCTGGGCAGGTCAGCGGCGGTGGAAATCGATTCGGCCGTCGTCGAGCGGATTTCAGTTGCGCAGCAGCGGTCAGGTTATGAGCCATGGGCAGAGCAAACGTTGAATCTTTCGAACTAGAGCAGCCTGGAGCCTTTCGCGACAGCGCGATGTTTGTGGAGTACTACGGCCTTCACGAGCAGCCGTTTGGTGTGACCCCCGATCCGAAATTTCTTTACTTGGGCGAGGGGCACCGGGAGGCGCTCGCTGCGCTTTTCTACGGAATCGAATCGGGACGAGGTTTCTCGGCCTTGGCGGCAGAGCCGGGCATGGGAAAAACTTCGCTGCTGATGAGGCTGCTGGAAAACATGCAGGAGTCCGCGAGGACAGCGTTTTTATTTCAAACCGAAGGAAGCTCGCGAGAATTTCTTCATGCCCTGCTGCACGACCTCGGGATTGTTCCGCGTGGAAAGGATCTTGCGGCCACGCATCAGGCATTGAATGAAGCGCTCTTAGCAGAGCTTAACGCAGGTCGACGCGTGATCGTGGTCATCGATGAAGCACAGAATTTGAGCGAAAAGACGCTGGAGTCGGTTCGTCTACTTTCGAATTTCGAGACGCCCGCCGCGAAGCTCATGCATATCATTCTGGCGGGCCAGCCCAAGCTGTCGGAGAAGTTGGCCAAACCTTGCCTCACGCAACTACGCCAGCGGGTATCAAACGTGATTCAGTTAAAGCCGTTTCGTTCCGAAGAAACAGTGGATTACATCAAGCATCGGCTCCGTACGGCTGGACTCAGGGGGCAGGTCCCTTTTTCGTCCGATGCTTTGCTGCTGATCGCACGCTCGAGCAAGGGTATCCCGCGTAACATCAACAACATTTGCTTTCAAGCACTGTCGCTGGGTTTCGCAACCCAGGCACAGGTCATTGGAGCCGATGTCATCAGGGAAGTCTTGCAGGACCTGGAAATCGAGACCGCTGACGGTTCGGCGAAACGAATGGATTCGCCGGTGCCGTCCGCGCCGAAGGTTGCGCCACACTGGCCGTACATTCCGCCCCCCCCGGATACTTACCAGCGGGAGTATTACGGCGCGCCCCGTGGGCGTTCGTTTGGAATGAAAGTGCTGGGCGTGCTGGCCGGAGCGGGCCTGACATTTCTTGTGTTAGTGCTATTGAGCGTGAACAAGGCGAACGCCGGCTTCAACCCCGCACAGTTGCGGGATGTGTTGATGGGAACTTCGAATGGAGATTCCGACCGGCCGCCACCCCTCCCGTCACGATTGAAACCGCCTGCACCTCCTGCAATTGAGAAGTCCCAACCTGCGGCGCTGGAGACAGAGACCACGTCCGCAGCCGACAACGATCGGGATGACGAATCCACCGGCACAACTACGAAGCCTGATGGGGTCGACGGGAAGGTGAGCAGTAGGGACCGCGCTTCCGATGCCCACATCGTTCAGATCAAGCGTTCACAAACTGCGTTTGAAATTGCACGCAATTATCTTGGTCAATCGAATTGGAAGGCAGTGGACCAGATTCGCGCCCTAAATCCGCAAATTCGCGGTGGGTATCAATTGTTGCCAGCGGGAACCCGCGTTGTCTTGCCGGGGCCCGACCCTTCCGATGGCCGGGGACGTGGCAATCAGGAAGCGGACGCGAACTCGCCTTCGGCGCGAGTGGCCTTCACCGGGAATTCGAACTTGGTTCGCGTGCATCGGCAGGAGACGTTGTTTCAGTTCGCAATGGACCAATACGGGAAGTCAGGATGGGAAATCGTTAGCCGAATCCGGTCGATGAACCCACAATTGCGCGATCCGTACCAGGTTTTGCAGGAAGGGCAATGGATACGAGTGCCAGAACTGGCGCAGGAGCGCTAGCCGAGCGAGTGACTCAGTTAAGTAGCGAGGTGTCGCGATGAAATACGCGATGAAATATAGGTTAGCCGGGAAACGGTGCATATTTGTGCTCGCCGCTGTGAGCATGGGCCTGGTTGTGAATTCGGCGGCACAACAAAAGCCTGCGGGACAAACTCCGTCGCAAAGTGCGCCCCCGGCCCAGCCGCAAGCTGCCGACGCGAACGCCACAACTGACCAACAACGGCCAGCGCTGCATCAACGATATCCCCGCTATCGAATTCGTTCGAGCGACGTGATTGACCTGTCGTTTCGGTTCACGCCGGAGTTCAACCAGGAGGTCACCGTTCAGCCAGATGGCTACATTCAGGCGCGCGGTCTGCCAAATGACGTTTACGTGCAGGGTCTGACGGTCGCCGAGATGATGACCGCACTGCAGAAAGCATATTCCAACATCCTCAATGAACCCGACATCAGCGTTACGCTAAAGGATTTCGACCGCCCGTACTTCGTGGCCGGGGGGCTTGTGGGCAAGCCAGGCAAATACGATTTGCGCGGTACCACAACGGCCACCCAGGCGGTTGCCATGGCCGGCGGATTCGCGGATGGTGCGAAGAATTCGCAGGTGGTGTTGTTCCGCAAAGCGAATTCCGACGACTGGATGGAAGTAAAGGTCCTCAACCTGAAAGAAGTGCTAAAAGGGAAGAATTTGAACGAGGACACGGTACTGCAGCCGGGCGACATGCTTTATGTGCCGAAGTCCACCTGGTCAAAGATCGAGAAATTTTTGCCGCGGTCGTCGCTCGGCGCCTATTTCAGTCCCGCAGTTCTCTAAGATTCCACGACTGCTCGTAGCGCCAAGTTCCAGCTCGCACCAGCTTGAAACGTAGGTTCCGCCCTATGCGAAAAAAGGCTCTCATCGCTCTTGTCGAAATCGCGTTGCTGGGTTTTGCAGTTGTTGCATTTGGGCAGCAAGCGAATCCTGTTACTTCGGCAGCGCAGCCGGTGGAAGTGCGGCCAACGGCCGCACCCGGACAGCGTTACGTGCTGAGAGCCAGCGATGTGCTCGGATTGACCTTTCGGTTCACGCCGGATTTCAACCACGACACCATTGTGCAGGCCGACGGCTTTGTGCAACTGAAGGGATTACCCAATGCAGTCCACATCCAGGGAATGACATTGCAGGAGGCGCAGCGGGAAATCATCAAAGCTTACGGAACGATTCTGAAGGACCCTGACGTAACCGTCACGTTGAAGGATTTTGAGAAACCCTATTTCGTCGTGACCGGATCGGTTAGAAATCCGGGCAAGTTCGACTATCGCGACCACACGACGGTGATGCAGGCAGTAGCGATTGCCGGAGGATTCGACAATGCGGCGAAGCACTCGCAAATCTTGCTGATGCGGCGATATTCGAACGATCTGGTACAGGTAACCATGGTGGATTTGCGCCAGGTGATGAAAGGAAAGGATCTGAACAAGGACCTCGAAGTACGTCCCGGTGACACGATTTTTGCTCCGAAGAGCGCATTTGCGAAATTTGCTCCGTTTATTCCTTCCAGCTCCATGGGCATGTATCAGCATTAGCGATTTCCGGTCGAGGGGAAGTGACTTATGAGAGGCAATGAACTTGTAGTTCGCGATCGAAGGGACATTCAGCCAAACGTTTTTACGCCCCGCGACTTTATCCTGGTCGCATTTCGCCGGCGCAAGACGATCGGCTTTACATTCGTGGCGATCATGGTGGGCGCGGTGTTGGCTGTGATCCTCCTGCCCAGCAAATACGAGTCGCAGACCAGCATTCTTGTCCATAGAGAACGTGTCGATCCCCCGCTGACGGCCGAACAAACCGGGACACTCCAGCAGATGGCTCCGGCGCTGACTGAAGAGGACATCAACTCCGAGGTAGGGTTGCTGCAAAGCCAGGATCTTCTGGAAAAAGTGGTCGTCGCTTGCGGACTTGAAGACAGAATGCATCCTTCCATCTTGAGTACGATTTTTCACATGAGGAAGCAGACGCCGGAAGAACGGCGCGCTGCTGCGGTCGACAAGCTGCGCCGTGATCTGCGCATCGAGCCGATCAAGAAGTCTTTTCTGATTTCCATCTCCTATGCCTCCACTGATCCGCAGCTCGCCGCCAATGTGTTGAACACGCTGGGAAACGACTATTTGGAAAAGCATGCAGCGGTTCGCCGGCCTGCGGGAACACAGAAGTTTTTTGAAGACGAAGTGGACCGTTACCGCCAGAAACTGACTGACGCGCACAACTCGTTGGCCGATTTCAACCGCAAGGAAGGTCTGGTGACGGATCAGACGGAAAAGGACGCATCGGTGCCGAAGCTAGCGGAATTTGAGTTCAACATGCGGCAGACCCAAGCAGCGATTCCGCAGGCGGCAGAGCACGTTCATAATCTGGAGCGCCAGTTGGCCAGCACGCCGCCGCGGATCACTACAGAATTGCGCAATAGCGACAACGCGGTTCTGATGCAGCAACTCAAGTCTTCGCTGGTGAATCTTGAATTGCAACACACCGATTTGACACACAAGTACGCGCCTACCGATCGGCAGGTAAAGGAAGTGGAGCAGCAGATTGAACAGGTTCGCAGCACGATAGTGGCTCAGGAGAAAGCGCCGGTAAAAGAAGAGACGACCAACGAAAATCCCACGTTCGCACTGGTTCGCGAAGAGCTAGTCAAGGCGCGAGCGGAACTGGCTTCGCTCAAGGCGTTGTCGTCGTCCTACACCAAGGTGGGGGCCGCCTACCAGACTTCGGCCATCGAACGCGATCAAAAGCAGCTCGAGCAGCAGGAATTGCTGCGCAATGTAAAAACGGCCGAACAGAACTACCTCCTGTATTTGAACAAAAAAGAAGAAGCCCGCATTTCCGACGCGTTCGACCAAAAGAGAATCGTGAACGTTTCGATTGCTCAGGCGGCGAGCGTGCCGGCGTTCCCGTCGAACCCCGCGTCCCTTGTGCTTTCGATCGCGGCAGTTCTCGGCTGTCTGTTGGGGGCCGGAGCCGCGTTTGTGCACGAACAGATTGATTCTTCGATGGGGTCGCCCGATCAGGTCGAAGCGTACTTGAATATGCCGGTTCTTGCGGCGATGCCCGAAGACCTGCCTTTAAGACGATTGCGAAATGTCTAGCCAACCCGCGAATTTCATCGAATTCGCGCAACCCGCAAGGGCCTAAAGATCAAGGAGCGAGCAGACCGTGAGCAGAAACTTTGAAATTCTTCAAAGAGCGGGCAAAGTTCGCGGTTTGTTCGCAACCGATCCAGAAACGTTGCCAAACTTTGCGGCACGCCCGGCACCCGGCGGGCTGCCCGATCCTGCGCCAAACATTCCTCCAGGCCGTCGTTTGCAATTGGGTTTGGAAGGAGCAGGCCGTGAAGAGGCGATACGCCTGGTGCATCGGGTTTTTCTCGCGCCTGGTGTGGATGGCCCTCGAGCGGTCGTTTTTTCGGGAGTCGACCGTGGCGTTGGTTGCACGTGGAATTGCGCTTGGGCGGCGCGTGCACTCGCAGCCCATGTTTCGGGTCGCGTTTGCGTCGTTGATGCCAACCTCCGCCATCCTGCTTTGCATCGCGAATTTGGGCTCGGCAATGCGCGCGGGTTGGTGGGCGCTTTGTCCGAGAAGGGACCGGTGATCAGTTACACCAGCCAGTTGGGTGACACCAACCTGTGGATTTTGCCAGCCGGGACGGACGGTTCCGATCTGTCTCGAGTCTGCACACCGATGGAAATGGACCTGCGGGTCAGCGAACTCGAATCGCAATTTGAATTCGTTCTCATCGATTCACCGGCTCTGAATCTATACGCGGATGCGTTGGCGCTAGGGCAGATGTCGGACGGAATCGTGCTGGTACTCGAATCTTCTTCAACGCAACGACTTTCCGCACGCCGGGCGAAACAAAACGCGGACGCACATCGCGTGAAGGTGTTTGGTGCCGTGCTGAACCGATTTTCGCAAAACGTTCCAGACCTCGTTACCCGGATACTGAAATGAACTCACCTACGTCAAATTTCGGTTCCAATCAGGACGAAGCGCAGACGGTCCTTGCGCCCGGCAGTCTCAGTCCCTTCGAACGCCTTATCGCTCTGCTGCAGAGGAACAAATCCCAAATTGCGATCTCCGGCGCCGACCTGGTACTCGCCATGGTTTCTTACTGGGCGGCCGTCAACCTGTTTCGCGATATTCGCGGCCAGGCGTGGTCCACTGAAGTGCTGTCCGCCACGCTCGGCATCCTACTGGCATCGAGGCTGGTGGGATTACTGTCGGCCGGCCTTCCAAACTCCTCGCTGCGCTATCCGAGTTCGTCCGATGTTCTGCGCGTCATTCGCGGTGTGTCGATCGGCAGCGTGTTGTTTTTGATTGTCTCCCGCGTCGCCCATTTCCGTCATGAACTCCCCGCAGCGCTATTTGTGCTGGATGCGGCGATCCTCGTATCTCTTTGGGGATTACTGCATTGCGGGGTTCGCTTGCTCGATTCGTTGCGTGCCGCGCTGCGCACAAAAGGGAAGCGGGTTTTGATTGTCGGTGCGGGTGACGCAGGCATGAGCCTCGCGAAGGAATTGACATCCGATCCGGCGGCTCCCTGCATTCCGGTTGCACTGGTAGACGATGACAAGACGCGTACGGGCCGCAATGTTTATGGCGTTCCTATTGCCGGCGCGATCGACGATTTGCCCGCGGTGGCCAGTCAAAGTCACGCGGATGAGGTTCTAATTTGCATCCCGAGCGCCACGCGCCCCGAGATGAGCAGAATTCTGTCTGCTTGTCGGCAAGCCGACTTGCCGGTTCGCACATTGCCCACGCTCACTGAATTGATCGATGGCAGAGTTTCGCAGAATGAATTGCGTGCACCGAACATAAGCGATTTGCTCAACCGCGAGGAACTGCATCACGACGCGGAAGAAATCGGCAAAATCGTCCGCGGCAAAACGGTTTTGGTCACCGGGGCGGGCGGTAGCATCGGATCCGAGCTGTCCCGTCAGATCGCTTCCGGCTCGCCGGCCAAACTCCTATTGCTGGACAAATCCGAAAATAGTCTGTTCTACATCCATCGCGCATTGCGCGAACGGTATCCCGACCTTCTGCTGCGTCCTTTGCTGATCGATCTTACTTGCCGAGACTTCGTGGACGAGTTCATGCGCGAAGAGAAGCCCGAGGTGGTGTTTCACGCGGCCGCCCATAAGCATGTCGGATTAATCGAGCTTCATCCGCACGAAGGGATTCGCAACAACGTGCTGGGCATTCGCAACATTGCGCTGGCGGCCTTGCGCTGCGGGGCGGCGCTGTTCGTGAATATTTCCTCGGACAAGGCGGTAAACCCGCGGAACTTCATGGGTTGCTCCAAACGATTGACGGAGATGTTCATTCAGGATTTGTCGCGCAGCAATGTCACCCGTTTCATGAATGTTCGCTTCGGAAACGTTGCGGGAAGCACTGGGAGCGTTTTGCGGCTTTTCTGGGAACAAATCCAAAAAGGCGGGCCGCTGCTGGTCACCGATCCTCGCGCTTCGCGCTATTTCATGACCATTCCTGAAGCGGTTTTCTTGATCCTGCAGGCCGCCAGGCTCGGTCGCGGCGGAGAAACGTTCGTGTTCGAAATGGGAGAGCCAATCAACATCTACGAGCTGGCCAAGAACATCAGCCTGCTTGCTGGTATGAAGCCTGGAAAAGAAGTGCCGATTCATTTCGTGGGCCTGCAAAAGGGAGAAAAGGTGGCCGAGGAACTTTGGGAGGAATGGGAAAACCCGGTGCCGACTGAACAGCCGGGAATCCAGATGGTCAGTGAACCCGATCCGGAAGCTGTCAACATGCTCGAAAAGATCCAGCGCATGGAACGGCTGATCGCTCGCAACGACCGTGAAAGTCTGCGGCAGTATTTGTCGATTCTGGTTCCCCAGTTTGAAAGGAACCGCCAGGAAATGTTCCTGGAAGACGAACCGCTTTCGATTTTTGTGGAAACGCAACCGGGGATTCAACCATGAGCATGAAAGTCCCGCTTTCGGCACCCGACGTGGGTGAGCATGAGCTGCGCTATGTTGAACAGGTTATGCGCTCGGGGAATTTGAGCCTCGGACCGATGCTACCGAGATTCGAGGAGAAATTCGCGTCAACTATTGGCCGAAAGTACGCCATTGCCGTGAACAGCGGTACTTCGGCTCTTCATCTCTGCGTTCGCGCCGCCGAGATCGGCGCCGGCCACGAAGTCATCACTTCGTCCTTCAGCTTTGTGGCATCCACAAACTGTTTGTTGTACGAAAACGCAGTGCCGGTTTTTGTGGATATCGATCCGGCAACCCTCAACATTTCGGCGGTTAAAATCGCCAAATTTCTGACCAAGTGCTGCTGGCGAGACGCGCGAGGGCGCGTGATCGACGGGGGAACCGGCAGGGAAGTGAAAGCAATTCTGCCGGTGCACGTCTTCGGCTTGCCATGCGATATGACCGCCATTCGAGAGATTGCGGATAGGTATGGTCTGGCAATCATTGAGGATTCTTGCGAGGCCATCGGCGCCACTTTCCACGGGCAGCAGGCGGGAACCTTCGGCGACATGTCTTGTTTCGCCTTCTACCCGAACAAGCAAATGACCACTGGCGAGGGCGGAATGATCGTGACCGACAGCGAACACTTCGCGCGATTGTGCAAAAGCATGCGTAATCAAGGCCGCGGCGAAGATGGCGCCTGGCTGCAGCATGAACGAGTCGGGTACAACTACCGCTTGAGCGATATTCATTGTGCGCTTGGCCTGGCGCAGATCGAGCGTCTCAGGGAAATGCTCGAGAAGCGCGACCGAGTTGCCCGTGCCTATCACCAGGCGTTGCGAGGTCTTCCGCATCTGCGAAGGCTAGAGGACTTTCCCGGCGCAGAGCGTAGTTGGTTTGTTTATATCGTGCAATTGGATCCGTCCGTGGAGCGGCACGCGCGAGATCGCATCCTGCAAAGATTGCGCGCCGCCGGAGTGGGATGCCAGGCGTACTTTCCGGCTATCCACCGGCAGCCCTTTCTGAAGGACCGGATTCATTTGCCACTTGGGCGACTCCCGGAAACGGAGACGGCCGCCGACCGTTGTCTGGCACTTCCATTCCACTCCAACTTGGAGCATGGCCAGATTGAATACGTAGCGGAAGTACTTGACCGGGCTGTCGCTGCAGAGTGTGACGAAACAAGAGTGTCAGCTGCGACGCAGGACAAATTTTCACAAACCGACTCGGTCTTACGGGAGCGTGTATGAACAGCTCAGCTGCGCAGATTTCTTTGCAAGACGCCCACATAACGACCGGCCGGATGCCGCAAAGGCACGAGGTTCCGCAGAAGCGGCAAGTGACCGGGATCCACCTTGGACACAACGCCGCCGCCGCGTTGGTCGAGGACGGACGGCTGATATTTGCGATGCAGGAAGAGCGGCTGTCGCGCGTGAAAAATCAGGGTGGCCTGCCCGTACTTACGCTGGACTACATCAGTGGAGTCACCAATGTCGCGCGGGACGGCGATATCTACCGGAATGTTGCGCTGGGGGGAAAGAATCTGTCGCTTTGCTATTGGCGGCGCGACGATATTCTTCGCTCCGCCGGGAGCGGCGCGCCCAACCTTGTAGGCCGGGCAAAGAACCTTGCCCGCAGCCACCCCGCGATATCCGACTGGATCAATCACCGGAAGTGGAACGGAATCGCGGAGAGTCTTGAATCCGTCATGGGTAGTGCCGAATTGCCGGTTCATGGCATGGACCACCATATGTGTCACGCAGCGTCAGCATATTTTGGCTGGGGAAAGATGGACGAAGAGGTCCTCGTCCTTACCTGTGACGGTGCCGGAGATCGTTTGTGCGCGACAATTAACGTCGCGCGGAACGGCAAGATCCGGCGGGTTGCTGGAGTCGACGAAAGTCATTCCATCGGAGCGCTTTATGGAAAGATCACCTACCTCTCCGGCATGGTGCCGATGGAGCACGAATATAAGCTGATGGGTCTTGCTCCATACGCGGAAAAGGCGCGCGAGTCCCAGACCATCAGCGAGGAATTCGAAAGGCTGTTTGCCTTCGATCGCGAGAATCCGATGTTGTGGACGCGGGCCCCTGGCTGCCCTCCACTGCAATACGGTGCGGAATTCCTTTCCAACCTGTTGCGGCGCAAGC
>Ga0075425_100003733_pt1 | contig 15540 bp, 12 predicted proteins | sample SoiMethybrSBSTD4_FD_75300 | JGI IMG/M metagenome (GOLD analysis project Ga0075425, IMG submission 75300) | Bulk soil microbial communities from a Populus tree surrounding site in Tennessee, USA - Soil MetaG P. TD hybrid SBSTD4 | ecosystem: Environmental > Terrestrial > Soil > Tree plantation...
GCCGCGCAGAAGATGTTCGCGTCGGCCGCACAACTCGAATCGGAGTGGCGCGCGTGGCTGGTGTCGGCGAGGTCCATACTGCTTGAGGGCGACCACTCGACCGCATACGATTACGCCACCCGCGCCGAGTCCGGTCGAGCGGCTCTCCAGGTTCGCTGGGGCGACGACAACTATCGGGGATACGTGCGGCGGCCCGACATTCAAGTCCGCTTGAAGCAGCTCGGGCAACTGCTCGCAACACGGAAGTAGCTCCGCGCACAGGAGGAGGCTGAACATGGCTCGAGAAGGGGATCCGGGAGGCGGTCAGGGCGGAGGCGGAAAGAGGAAACCCGCCAAGAAGACGGCCAAGAAGAAGGCGACTAAAAAGAAGTAGCGCGATAGCCGGCACCAAGAATCCTTGTGCCGGCTATTTTTGTGTCGCGGTGGCGACGGCGCGGCGGGAATGCGTGGAGGACCATGGCTGAAGTCGAGGTCGGCAAGAGGCTGGAACTACTGGAAATCGCCAATTCGCCCAAGGCCCGAGCGTCAGCGAAGGATCTCAGCGACTTCCTCTATTCGGCTGAGCGAAACGCGCGACTGTCCCGGCCGGATCGTCTGCGCATCGTCGAACAGGCGCTGTTGTTGATGGAGATGAACTATGTGCATCTCCCGATGAAGCGGGCCATTCACGCGATCGATCCCATCCAGCAGCTCAAGATGCTCCGATTCCAGCTCGCCGAGTGGAACGACGAGCTCGAGAGCACCATCGGCTTCCATCGGCGCATGCTATCGATCTTTGGTTCGACCCGCGATCTCCATACGCTCTATCTGCTGCCCGAACCGTACAGGGATTGCACCGCGTATCTGCCATTTCTCATTGAATTGTGTTTCGAGCGTGGTGTTCCACGATTCATCGTGACCCGGACCGCGAGTAATGGAGACGAGCCGACAGCCGACGACAGTGGAGGTGCCAGGTTCGAGCGTGGAGTCGAGGTGCTGGGATGGAACGGCGTACCTATTGGGAGGGCGATCGAAATCAACGGGGAGTTGCAGTCCGGCAGTAACGCCGATGCCCGGTTTGCCAGGGGGCTCGACAATCTGACCATCCGACCGCTCAACAGCTCGCTGCCCCCGGATGAACATTGGGTGGACGTCCTCTACTGCGCGAAGAACGGAGTGGTCGCGAGCCACCGGGAGTACTGGCTGGTTCACAAGACCAGTGACGCCGATGAATCGTCCACTCCGCACACCAGGAAGCGGGCGGCGATGGACCTGCAGCGGACGCGCATCCTCGAGGTCAAGAAGAAGCTGTACCCCCGCGACGACAGCGGCACACTCGGGTCGATCAAGGACATCTTGTACGCATTGAAGAAAACGGTGAACGGCCAGGCGTTGGGCTATATCCGGCTCTTCAGCTTCGACGTCGACGATGCGTCTCGATTCCTCAAAGCGTTCACCAGACTGATCACGAAACCGGATTTCCCTCAGGACGGTCTCATCCTCGACGTTCGCGGCAATCCGGGTGGCAACATTCGTGCGGCGGAATCGCTGCTGCAATTGTTCACGCCGAATCGAATCGAGCCGGAGCTGTTCGAGTTCATCAACACGCCGCTGAACTTTCAGATCTGCAAATCTGCTCCGGCTCACTGGGATCTGAAGCGCTGGCTTCCGTCGATCGGTGAATCGGTGTTGACGGGTGCGACGTATTCAGCCGGCTTTCCGCTCACCCTCGAGCCGTTGTGCAACGGGATCGGTCAGGTCTACTACGGTCCGGTCGTGCTCATTACCGACGCGCTGTCGTACAGCGCCACGGACATCTTCGCCGCAGGTTTTCAGGACAACGAAGTGGGATTGGTGCTCAGCACAGGCGGCAACACCGGAGCGGGGGGCGCCAATTTCTGGTCGCTGGACGATCTGGTGCGGGCGCAGAAAAAAGATCGGAAGTCTCCGTTCCAGACACTGCCGAAGGGAGCCGAGCTGATCGTGGCGATGCGCCGCAGCATTCGCGTGGGTGTGCGTGCGGGTTCGCCGCTGGAAGAATTCGGCGTCGCGCCAGATGTACTCCATCTCATGACCAACCGCGACATACTCGAGGACAACGTCGATCTCCTGGCCGCAGCCGCGGGCATCATTCGCCAGCGGCCATCCTTCAAGCTGTCGGTGACACCTGTAAAAGGGAAGGGCACGGGCGGGATTATTGTGAGTGCCGCGTCGAAGCCGCCGTCGTCGAAGGCGGCGCGGGCGATCTCCCGCGTCGATGTCTACGCGAACAATCGGCCGGTGCGTTCCATCGACGCTCACAGAGGCGCGGTGCCATCGACTCAGGTGGCGATCGGTAAGACGGGGAAGAAGCCCGCGCTCGTAGAAGTCCACGCGTGGGACCACGCCGGAAGACTCGTCGCCTATCGCCGGACAACGATCGGACGATCGTAGGCGCCGGCACGTAGGGGCCGCCTTCAGGCGGCTCCGCCGGTACGTAGGGGCCGCCTTCAGGCGGCCCGCTGGTACGTAGAGGCCGCCTTCAGGCGGCCCGCTGGTACGTAGAGGCCGCCTTCAGGCGGCCCTGTTGCGATCTATTTCAGTACGGAAATCAGAAAGGCCAGAACGACAACAACGACGGCGATGAAAACGAGACTGCGCCACCACATGCCCGCAATCGCCGAGGCGAAGAAGGCGACGGTGACCGCTCCTCCTGTATCCATATCGGAAGACGCCGCAAGCATCATCCAGGTGATGAGAAAGGCGACGCCTCCAATGATGAAGTCGATCTTCGTCAGTTGCCGTTTGACACGAGGGCAGCGCGGAATCGTCGGCGCGTGGGGAAGATCCGGAAACTCCGGGATCTCGGACGCCGGCGGGGTCGGGAATGTCGGCACACTGGCTTGAATCTGCTCGAGCCTCGCTTGCTCGCCGCCCGGAGTTCCCGGTCGTTTGATGATGTAGTCGTCCCAGTAGCCCATCACATGCGTTCGCGCGCGAATGATACCAAAGCCATCACGCGCGCGCCGTCATTCCCGCTGTCGGCGGTGCTGACCAGCATAGTGTAGGTGTCCGTTGCCGGCGCGGTGATGTGGACAGTCGGCGACGCGGGACTAGTGTTCGAATGTGCCCCGGCGCACCGTCTCCAAGGGCACGACTCGCGCTGCGGCGGGAATCGTGGGGGAAAACGTGTCGGGGCCGAGCCGCGGGTTGACTGCGATGCGAGTGAGGGAAACGCGCACATCGAACGCGGCGCTTTCAGCGCCGCTCGACTGGCGGCTCACGATCCGGAACTGTTGATGGATCCCGCTCACTCGTTCGTCCACTTCCATGCGCCACACGAGCATGCGACTCGGCACGCTGCGTGACATCGCATAGAGGGTCCACGGTGATGTGATGTTCTCTCTTCGCAGCTCCACGTCCAGGGGGCGCGCATCCTGCAGCGACACTTTCATCAACGTCGGTCCAAATCGCTGTCCGATGAGGAGGTGACCGCTCATGTTCGGGGAGCAGCCGGTCATCACCCATAAGAATTCGTCCGCCGACAGCGGAACGCTAACGATCGTCTCGATGGCCGCACGCGAGTCGTCACCTCGCACAACCCATTTGCCTTGTGGAGAGACGAGCGTCCAGCCGGGATCGCCCTCCGGTCGGAAGGTGTCTTTGACGGTGAACGTGAACGGCGCCCGCGTCGGCTCGACCGACTCGAGTCGGAGCGAACCCGAGACCCGGTCTGCACTCAGTTCGACACGCCGATCGAGGAGATGACCCTCCACGGAACCTCGCACGCGCATCTGCGCCGTGAACGCAAGCGCCACACATCGGCGCATCACACCCTCAAAGTAGGCCTGGCTCGTTTCATCCTGCACGTACTCGCCAGGGCGGCCCGGCGGAATGGTTGGCGCAGAGGCGCACCCCGAGGCAATCGCGAGAGCAACCACCAGCATGATGCGCGCACGATGTCGCGTCATGTCCGGTTTGCGAGGCAAGAGCCAAACCCTTTCGACAGGGGCAGTGACCCGAGCGAAAGAGGGCTATCCCTGATTCCGACGTCCAAGAAATGTGATTGTGATCGACGTTGATGGATCCGGGTCAGCGTGAGGGGGATTTGCGTGCGTCGGCCACTTGGGCGAGCACGATGCCCGGTCGTCGGCGGGCGAACTCGAGCAGGTAGGCGATCGCGTTGAGCCGTTCGTCCTGCGTGAACGGCGTGTTGACGTCGACCGCGGCATCCGCCTCGATCAACGCCGCGCCGGTGCGGATCTGATTGTCGAGAAACCCGCCTTCAGCCGCGGCGCGCGCCGTCTGCTCGAGTGCATCGAGATAGTAGGTGTAGAGATCCGGATACGTGAGCGCTCGCCGGACAAGAATGTTCTCGTCCGTGCGCCGGAAGATCGACGCATCGACTTCCTGAAACGCGTTGTCGCGATCCCACGGGAAGAACTGATGCCTCGTCGACCCCGGCGGCCGATAGATGTAGAAGTTATTCAGCCCGGCGTAGCCGAGCAGTCCGTCGAATTCAGAGAGGAAGGTCTCGACGGCGACATGCGCGATCAGCTGGGGCAGATCGACGTACTGCTCCACTCGGGATCGCCACAAGGTGTCCGACGGCTCGTTGATCGCCGCGATCATCTGACGAATCGGTGTGTAGAGCGACGACAACGCCTCCGTGTCCCGCGTTCGCGCCTCGAAGAACGGCGTGTAGGCGTTGAGGTCGTCGCCGAGGTCCTCGAAGTAATACGGCCGCAGCCAATGAAACTCGAACAAGTACCCGTCGCCCGCACCGATGCGGGTCAGGAATTGATCGTCGAGCGACTCCACGATCGAGTACACGCCCTGCGACGTGCCGTTGATCGAGACACGCGTCGGCGACTCGAGGGGTGCGGGCACGCCCATCCTCGTGAACAGCGCCATCGCCACCCGCTCGCGAAGCATCGGCGGGTCTTGCCACTGGTTGTCGAGCACGATCGCGCGGCGCCCGTCGAGCGTCTGACTGGAAGCGTATCGGGCGAATTCGACGAGGAGTCCCAGCTTCGACGCGTTGCGGCTGCCACCACCACGCGACCGCACCGACACGTTGCGAACGCGTGTACCCGCCGTCTCGACATCCACCGGATAATGCGTGTTCAGGTCATAGTGCAGCCGAATCAGTGCAAGATCCCGCGAGTTCATCCACATGCTGATGTCGTGCATCACCGTGGGATCGAACACGTTCGTACCCGACTGCGCCTCCACGTGCGGCGTCGCGGCGACCACGACCGCGAAGAGCACCAGGCCGGGCCAGATCGCCGACGATCGCAGGGCGGCCATCAGAGCACCACCTGAAATCGCACAACGCTGCTCCAGAACACCGGACGCGATGGGACGGGGCCGCGCGCCGGGTCCTCGATCGATTCACGGATGATGTTTCCCAGCACCTTGACCCACCGGTTCACGTACCAATTCACGCCGAACGTCGCCACCTGATCTCTGTTGCGAAGGATGACGTCGGATCGAGGGCTTCGCGATCCCTCTCCGGCCGCCGCACCACTGCCGAATGTCATCGCCTCGATGCGCCCCGCGAGCTCCAGTGCGCCAAATCCGCCTCCCGGCAGCGGTCGATTCGGCGACTCGAGTCCTCGCGATTTCGACTCGCCGGTGATCGCCCAGGTTCCGCTGACGTACCACCCGTCGGCGGTCGCATCAGGCAGGTCGCCGTCGGTGACGCTCTGGCCGAGGCGCTGCTGCGACATGCGAATGTATTCCGCCTTCAGCGAGTACGGTCCGGGCCGCCACTGCAGTTCTCCTCCGATCCGTCGGCGCGCGCCGCGCACCCAGAGGTTCGACGGAAAGAAGTGGCTGTGCAGCGCGGTGTCACCCGAGATCGCGCTCATGCCCTCGGGCACATCGCTGTCGGTCCACGCGACGCCGAATCGCAGATCGTCGTCGCGCCCCTTGCGAGCGGAGATCGGTTCGATCGTGAGACGCAATGCCGTCGTCTGATCGCCCTGCACTTCCTCTGGATCGTTGGCCAAGGCGTTGTCGCCGTCGTGAAGAAACACGCCGGCCTCGTAGCCGATCAGCCTGCCGCCCACCCGGCCATGCACCATGACGCCCCGATCGCGGCCGGGCGCCAGCGTCGATGCCGCCAGCGATCGGTAGATGAAGTCGAGGTTCGTCGCGCTGGTGTTTTCGTCGAGGCTGAACGGCATCTTGAACTTCCCGACTTGCACGCCGAGCTCGCGCTTCGGTCGGACGTCGATGTAAACGTCTCGCCACGGTACGTCGTTCTTGAGCTCGCGCTCGACCTGAAACTCGATAAGGTTGCCGAACGATCCAGCGACGCCGATGCGGCGCCGCGCGATGTCGAAGCGCGCATCGTCCACGTCGTCCGAGAGTGAATCGGACCAGCGCTGGTCGGCCGTAAAGCGGGCGCGGAAATCGATGCGAAAGCGGCCGCTGCGAATCGACGGGTATTCGCGCCACACGAACTTCGTTTCCGCGGCGGCCACCGGCGCCTGTGTCGCGGGCAACGCTGGGGCGCTGGCAACGATCTCTTGACCCGCGAGGACGGCTTGGGACAATCCCATCAGCGCCGCGATTACGATTACCCGTGTCGTCATTCAGGAATCGAGGCTCCGTGAAGGTGAACGATCCTTACACGATCGAAGGCGCAATGAGATGCAGCGCCAGCACGACGAGGAATACGGCTGTCAGCCCGAGCAGAATCATGACGCCCCCATAGACCTTTCGCAACGCCGCATACTTCTCCGCGGTTGTTCGAGCCAGGAGGTGAACCTGCAGCGCCATTTCGCGATTGATCGCGCCGGCTGGGGCAGAGCGCCAGACCTCGTAGTAGTCATCGAGCGGGTGCTTCAGAATGTCGTCCACCAAGCGGAGACCAACCGCGCCGGGTGCGACGACATCTTCGTTGGCCAGCCCTATCTGACGTGCGCGCGGCTTGAGCGCGTTCACGGCATGGATGAGGAAATAGAGCGACAACACCAGATAGCATCCGACATAGAGGCGCACGAGCGTCGGATTCACGAGCGTGGCGGCCAGGATGTCGCCTCGCGCGATCACCAGCAGGTTCGCCGCGTTCAGCGATCCGAGCAGCAGCAGCGCAAAGCGAGTGCGCCGATCGGCCATCTCGATCACGTCGAGCATGTGGTCGACGAGGTCGTTCAACGCGCGGTAGCGTTCCCAGGGATCGAGCGGCTTGCTCTCGGCCGCCTTTTCGGCTTCCTTGCGCAGCCGGCGCTCGGCCTTCGATTCAGAACCGGTCTCGTCAGGCTCCAGCAGGTGCGCCATTACCGTTTGAACAGCCGCTGGTAGTCGACGGTGCTCTCGCACACGAACTCCGAGACGAACTCCAACTCGGGACGAAGTGCAAAGGTTCTCGCCGGAATGACCCATGGCGTCTCCCATACGTTGGGATCGTCCACGGTCACGCCGTATTGAAGGTTGCCGTTTTCGAGCTTGGTGAACCGTTCGACGACATGAAGGGCTTCCGTGTGCATGAAGCCGTGGACCTCGGTCTTGTCGTTGAATCCGATCGCATCGATCACGAGCGTGTCGCCGTCCCATCGCCCGACGGATGTGCCCATCCACGATGGATCCGGATCGACCGCCTGCGCACGGCCGTCGAGCGGCACGAACCGCACAGCCATCGGGTACTCGTACACAATCACCATGAACGTCGGCGTCTGCACGATCTGAAACGGATACGGCGTGATGTAGGTCTGCGGAATGCCCAGCGGCTTGCAATCGTTTCCGGTGGTCAACGTCGTGCGGCCCCGCACGTCGTTTGGACCGCGAACGATGCGGAACTTCTCGGCACCGGGTTTCAGCGGAGGCGGCGTGGTCCCCTGCGGAAGACCCGCATTGCCGTACACACCAGAGAGATCGGGTTTGCCATCAGCCACGCGCGGAATGCCGCCGCTGCGCGTGCCGGTGCCGGCGGAAACGGCGGGCTTCGAGGCCGTCCCTTCGACTGTCACCGTCACGCTCCGCGTCGGTCCGCCCTTGATCGTCAACGTGTAGGTGGTGGTCGCCGTTGGTGTGACCTGCCTGCTGCCGCGCGGCGTGACCGGACCGATGCCAGGCTCGATCGCGACACCCGACGGGTTTTCCGTGTGCCACACCAGCACAACGGGCTGGCCCGCCTTGACGGTGGTGGGCTTGACCTCGAATGTGAGAATCCGCGGCTCGAGGCCCGGTTGGGCGCCTCGACCCCGTCCCTGGCCCGAGAGCGCTGCCGACGACAACAGGATGAAGCAGACCATTGCGCGTCGCATGTCGAACCTCTCGCGTGATTCTAAGTCAGCACGCCTGACGCCGAGGATACTCGGAGCGTCACTCTGTTGGTGGATTAGAATCGGCCGGTCCCGCCCCCATGAGGTCTTGCGCCGTCGCGATCGTTCTGATCGGAGTCATGTCCGGCTGTGGCGGGAACCCGACCGCTCCGGTCCCTGTTCCCATTCCACCGCCGCCTCCTCCGGTCGACAACTCCATAGCCACGCTGGTCGGCGCTGGAGACATAGGCTGGTGTGGGCCCGATGGGGGACCGGATCTGACAGCGGCGCTGCTCGACAACATTCCCGGAACCGTGTTCGCAGCCGGCGACAACGCCTACTTCGACGGAACAGCGGTGGATTACGCGCGCTGCTATGACCCGTCGTGGGGGCGGCACAAGTCGCGGACTCGCCCCGTTCCCGGCAACCACGAGTACCTGACGGCAGGCGGCGCGGGGTACTTCGGGTACTTCGGTTTCATGGCCGGCAATGTCGGCGAAGGCTGGTATTCGTATCGCCTGGGGGCCTGGCATGTATTTGCGCTGAACAGCGAGACGTCCGCGTTCCCCGGATCGGCGCAATACGTCTGGTTGCGCAACGAGCTCATCGCCAATCCGACACGTTGCGCGCTCGCGTACTTTCATACGCCGGTGTTCGGGTCTGGCGTGAACGGCAGCAACACTCAGATGCAGGCGGTGTGGGCCTTGTTGCAGGAGTCGGGTGTCGAGGTGATCATCGGCGGCCACAATCACACGTACGAGCGGTTCGCGCCGCAGGATTCGAACGGACGCGCCGATCCGCGAGGCATCCGCCAGTTCGTGGTCGGCACGGGAGGCGCACCGCTGGTCGGATTTCGGGCCATCGTTCCCAACAGCGAGGTTCGTGACAACACCGCGTGGGGAGTGCTCAAGCTCACATTGAAGCCGGATTCGTACGACTGGCAGTTCGTACCGGTGGCGGGTCGATCGTTCTCCGACGCCGGCACTGACGTGTGCCACTAGGAGGTTGCTGAAAAACGCAACGTGCAATGCAGAATGCAGACAGTGTCGTTGTCCCCATTCTTTCAGCATCTGCATTCTGAATTCTGCATTCTGCATTACGCGCAGGCCAGTGTCATCGGCCTGCTCTACGGCAGCGCGAACTGGACGCCTGCGCGAACGGCCCGTGGCAGACCGGCGATGGCGACCGGAATGCGTCCGGCGTCGTAGTCGGCGTCGAAGACATTCTCGATCGCGACGAACACGAATACTCGCCGCGCAACGGTGCGGCCGGCGAAGACGTCGACGACAGTGGCGCGATCCAGCGTCCGTGTGTTGACATCATCGTCGAACTGCGAGCCGACCAGGCGTATCTGAGCCGACCCGGTCCACTCGGGATCGCGATAACGGAACGTTCCCACCACGCTGTATTTCGGTACCTGCGGGACGCGGAAACCGCGAAGTATCGTACCGCCCTGGAATCGCGAGTCGATCAACGCACCCGTGACAGCCAGGGAGAGCGGACGTGACAGGCGCAGGTCGCCTTCGAACTCGAGGCCTCTCGATCGGATGCGGTCGGCGTTCTCGCGTCGTCTGACGTTCAGCTCAGGCGAGGTGGCGATCGTGACGCTGGTCACGGCATCGTCGAGGACGCTCCAGAAGCCGGTGACCCGAATCGATGCGACACTCCTGCTGAAGCTCACACCCGTTTCGGCGCTCTTCAGGTGCTCTGGTGTCAGCCTTTCGTTGGGCACCGTCAGGTCATTGCCCACCTGGAAGCTCCGATACAACTCGTTCAGCGTGGGCGCACGAAACCCGCCAAACACCGATCCGCGAATCACGAAGCCGCTGTCTCCGGCGCGGTACGCCAGCGACAGCCGAGGGCTGAACGCACCGACCGTCTGCGAGAACGATGACGTGTCCGACGAGGAATGCCACGCGTCGCCGTGCATGCCCGCGACAAACGTCACCCGTTCTGTGACCGCGATCGTGGCCCGCGCAAATCCCGATTCGAGTCGTTCCGAGCCGCCGGTCTGCGTAACGGACACGACGCCGTCGTGTTCGTATCCGGTGTCCGTCGTGTGGCCGGTCATGACGCGGGTCTCACCGCCAAGAAGGAGATTCGTACCGGCCCACTGCCGCGAGTACTCACCGGACGCGCCGCCAGTGTGTGAGGGCACGTGCTGCACTGATTTCAGGAACTCGGCCGACCGTGGCGGCTCTTCCTCGATGTCCGAGAATGTCTGGTCGTACTGTTGGGTGCCGCCAAAGGCGTGAACCGTGAGAAACCCGCCCTTGAGCGCGCCTCTCACGTCGCTTGAGAACAATCGTGCGTCGGTGTCGTTGACCTGGAGTACGGTGCCGTTGTTGCGGTCCTCGGAGAATACGCTCGCGCGCAGCCCGAGGCGCCACGTGTCGGAAAACGCGTAGCCGAGCGCCGCAATGGCTGAGCGATGGTTCGACGCTGATGGACGATCGATGGCGCCGCGGTCGTCGGGCCGGGTGAGGACGTACCCTCCGGTCGTAAACCATTGCCCGCCCAGCGAGACACTCCACGGACCCGTGCGACTGCCGCCGAATGCGGACGCGCGGCCCGTTTCGAGGTTTCCTCCTTCGATGAGGATGCGGCCAATCGGCTTGCTCGGCTCGATCGTCAGGATTTGCACGACGCCGCCGACCGCATCGGCGCCGTACAAGTCGCTGCCACCACCACGGACGATCTCGACGCGATCGATCGCGGCATGCGGCACCTTGTCCCAATACACCCAGCCGCCGAACGCATCGTTGAGCGGCACACCGTCGGCAAGCACGAGCGACCGGCTCACCCCCGAGCCGCCAAGCCCGCGCATCATCATCGTCTGTGTCGTTGGATTCGCCACGCGCGAGGAGGGGAACAACGTGAATCCTGGGACGACCTTGAGGATGTCGTCGACAGCGGCCGCCGGGGCAGAGAGGATTTCGGTAGACCCTAACACCGACGCAGCAACCGTCGGATCGGTTTGCGGTTCCCGGCCTCGAGACGACGTCACCTGGACGGCATCGAAAAACGGCGCCGGCTCCAGCTCGATCGTGAGCTGCGAGCCACCAGGGCCCACCGCCACCGTGCGCTGCGCGAAGCCGGGTGCCGTCACGATCAGCCGGATCCGATCGGATGGCAGCGCCAGGAACGAGAACTGTCCGTCGCTCGAGGTGAGCGATTGCAAGACGACGACGCCTCCCAATTCGAGTTGCACGGTGGCGTCGGGAATGGTGCCGCCGGTGGCATCGACAACCGTTCCGGCGACGATCACTTGCGGCTGCGCCTGGAACAACGACAACACCGCAATGAGCAGCGCAGCGTTCATCGTCGATTCGCGCGCTCCGCCATCACGACGTGCCTTTCTTGACCTTCTTCCAGGCGAGGGACTTGACGCCTGGAATCGCGCTCAGCTGCGCGCCCAGGTCCTCGAGCGGCAAGCGGCGATCGACAGCCAGCTGGTACTTGACCGTCGATTCCTTGCTCTGCGAGACATCGCGTGCCTCGTAGATGATGCCGTGGCGTGCGAACACGCTTTCGACGGGCACAGTCGGGAACTCGCGGCTGTCGGCCTTCAGCTCGATCATCAGCTCGCGTGGCTTACGGTCCGATGGCAGACGATCGAGCAGGAGCAGAAATACGCACAGGAATCCAGTGCCCAAGGCGGCAACCGCAAACGCGCCGAGACCCGTCGCCATCCCGAGCCCCAGGAGCAGGAAGATGATCGTGATGTCCTTCGGGTCATCGATCGGCGTGCGGAAGCGGATGATGCTCGCGGCGCCCGCGACGCCGAACGCTCGCGCGACGGAGTTGCCGATGATGATCATGACCATCGCCCCGGCCACACACAGGAGCATCTGAGCCTGCTCCATCGATCGGCTGTTTGGATTCTCGGACGACAGCGGGCGATGGACCGATGTGATCAACAACGCGATGCCGGCCGCAGCGGTGAGCTTGAACAGTGCGAGAAACGGTTGTCCCGGCGGGGCGGCATTCCCGTTGTTGCCGAAATTGAGCTCGGATGGGACCAAGGCTTCGGGCGGCAACCACACCACACCAACCGCGAACAATCCCGAACAGAACGCGGTGGCACCAGCAACGAGCCCGATCGTGCGCCACGGCCATTCGCGAGCCTGTGCCTCGGCCACGGAGTCGACCAATTCGAACACGCCGCTCAGCTTTGCTTCCTCGAGAACCGCACGCACCTCCGCATTGACGTGCGCGAGGCGAAGGCTGCCTCCGCGTCGTCTGGCCGTCGTGTGACCGCGCACCAGCGCGCGAATGCCAGCCGTGTCGATGCGACCGACACTGGAGAAGTCGACAATCAGATGTCGATGGCCCTCGCTGATGCGCGCTTGAATCGAGTGCTCGAATTCTTCGGCGGCACCGCCTTCGATCAGCGGCTCGTGAGGCGACAACACGAGGCGCCCAGCGCCTTGCCGGTTGGGCACCGGCGGAATCGAGGGATCGGGCGTTGCACTCACGTTTGTGGGTAGCGGCTGAACTATACACCTAAAGTAACGCGCGACGTGCCGCGCCCGAACAAGACTCGTGAGAACGCACAAAACACACCGAGGTGACTCGGGCCGCCGACGATATTCGAGCATCGCAGCGATAGAATCGCTTTCGGATTATGTCGTTCGCCGTTGGTACCCGGCTCGGTCACTATGAGGTCATGGCGCCGCTTGGCGCCGGCGGTATGGGAGAGGTGTATCGCGCTGTCGATACCCGCCTCAAACGACAGGTGGCGATCAAGGTCCTTCCAAGAGTGCTGGCGACCGCGGACGGCGTCTCGCGATTCGAGCGCGAAGCCGAGCTCCTGGCGTCGCTGAATCATCCGAACATCGCGCAGATTTACGGAGTGGTCGACGCCGCGTCAGCCGATCGCGCGAGCGACGACGTCACCGCGAGTGGCGAGCGACGCGGACCGGTCGTGCAAGGCCTCGTCATGGAGCTCGTCGAAGGCCCGACGCTTGCCGATCGCATCAAGCAAGGGCCGATTGCGGTCCATGAAGCGCTCGGCATCGCGCGACAGATCGCCGCGGCGCTCGAAGCCGCGCACGAGCAGGGCATCGTGCATCGCGATCTGAAGCCGGCCAACGTCAAGGTCCGCGACGACGGGACGGTGAAGGTGTTGGATTTCGGATTGGCCAAGCTCGTCTCGGCGAGCGAACCGGATCCGGGGTCCGACCTCGCACGGTCTCCCGCGCTCTCGCAGTCTCCGACGTTAATGAGCCCGGCTGCGATGACGGGTGTCGGCATGATTCTGGGCACCGCGGCGTATATGTCGCCCGAGCAGGCGCGCGGCAAGATGGTCGATAAACGCACGGACGTGTGGGCGTTTGGCGCGGTCCTGTACGAAATGCTCACTGGCGCACACGCGTTCCCGGGTGATGACGTGGCCGACGTCATCGCGGCGGTGATGAAGTCTACGCCCGACTGGAACGCGATGCCCAGCGATGTGCCGCCCGTCGTCCTCTCGCTAATCAAAGGATGCCTCGAGAAGGATCGAGCGGTTCGCATCGGCGATCTTGCGGTGGCGAGGTTCGCGTTCGCGGCAGATCTCGGTGCGCTGACCTCGAGTGCGTCGGCTCCGATCGTCACTCCCTCACGATGGCGATACGTGGTGCCGTGGGCGTTCGCCGCGCTGCTGTTTGGAGCGGCCATCAGCTGGCTGATTCCGCGATCGCCGAGCAGCGATGCGCGTGTCACGCAACTACAGACCGATGTGCTGCCCGCAGATCAGCTCGTGAATTCGGTTGCGTCGACGCGGCCGTCTCGCAATGCTCTGGCAATTTCGCCCGATGGTCGATCGTTGGTATTCGTCGGCATGAAGGGGACGACGCGGCAGTTGTACAGGCGCGCACTCGATCGGACCGATGCCTCACCGATCGCCGGAACCGAAGGTGCGTTGGCGCCGTTCTTCTCGCCTGATGGCGCATGGCTCGCGTTCTGGGCCGACAGGACGATCAAGAAGATGCCGATCGCGGGCGGACCGCCGGCATCGCTTCTGAACGATCCACCCGGTCTTGGCTTCGGCGCAAGCTGGGGAGAAGACGGGACGATCTACTACGCGACGCGCCCGGGTATCTACAAAGTCTCGTCGGCCGGAGGCATGCCAGAGTCGATCACGTCTCCGCGCGGCGAGCGTCATCTGTCACCGCACGTGCTGCCCGGAGGGAAAGCGCTGCTCTTCACGAGCGTCACCATCGGGTGGGATACGGCAAACATCGTGCTGCGCTCGCTCGAGAACGGGCAGCAGCGCGTGCTGATTCAAGGTGGCACCGACGCGCGCTACGTCCACACAGGTCACATCCTGTACATGAAGCTCGGAACGCTGATGGCGGTGCCGTTCGACCTTGCGTCGCTGCAGGTCACCGGGCAGCCGGTTGCGATGATCGAAAGCGTGATGCACAGCATCAACGCGCCGAACGGCAACGATGAAACGGGCGTTGGGCAGTTCGCGGTGTCTCCGACGGGCACGATGGCGTTCATCCTCGGCGGTGTGGGGAAGTTCCTCGAGAGTTCCTTCGTGTGGCTCGATCGAAAGGGTGTCGCGGAGCCGCTGACGACGGCACCCGTTCGCCCGTATCTCTTTCCGCGTCTCTCGCCGGGCGGAGACAAGATCGTCGTGGGGATTCGAACCGGCGTCGGCCGAGGCACCGATCTGTGGGTCTACGACGTCGCTCGCGGCGCGCCGACCCGCGTCACGTTCGACGGCGCCGGCAATCCCGTCTGGTCTCCGGATGGCAAACGCGTCGCCACGTTCATGAACGTCGGGCCGACGACGAGCGGACTCTACACAGTGGCCGCCGATGGCAGCGGCTCGCCGGAGCCTGTGAAGTCGGTGGACGGCGGACAGACACCTGCGTCATGGTCGACCGCGACTGGCCTCGTGCTGCTGCAGCAACGCGGCGCGCAGGATGTGCCCTCGAGAGTGTGGGTGGTGCCGATGCAGGGCGACGCCAAACCAACGTTGTTTCTGGAGTCGCGCTTCAATCTGCTCTACCCGGAGTTTTCACCCGACGGTCGATTCGTCGCGTACGTGTCGAATGAGTCGGGCGGGCAGGAAGTCTACGTTCAGCCGTACCCTGGCCCTGGCGAGAAGATTCGTGTGTCGACCAGCGGCGGCGGCGAGCCCCTGTGGTCGCCCAATGGCCGCGAACTCTTCTACAGATGGCAGACGCCCGATCGACAGCAGTTCTTCTCTGCAGCGGTGACGTCCGTCGCGCCGTTTCGCATCGACACGCCTCGCCTGATGTTCGAGAACAAGACGTTCGAGTACGACAACACCGTGCCGATCCGAAGCTGGAAC
>Ga0075425_100003734_pt1 | contig 15537 bp, 11 predicted proteins | sample SoiMethybrSBSTD4_FD_75300 | JGI IMG/M metagenome (GOLD analysis project Ga0075425, IMG submission 75300) | Bulk soil microbial communities from a Populus tree surrounding site in Tennessee, USA - Soil MetaG P. TD hybrid SBSTD4 | ecosystem: Environmental > Terrestrial > Soil > Tree plantation...
ATGCTCGCGCGCACGCTGGAAGTGCGGCCGGTCGTGATCACGCTGTGGGTGATCGTGGCGCTGCTCATGTTCCCGTTCTACATGTTCTCGCAGAAGGAGCTGGCGCCGCCGGAAGATCAGAACTTCCTCTTCGGCATCATTCAGGCGCCGGCGAATTCGACGATCGATCAGACGCGCATGTTCGCGACGGAGGTCGACAAGATCTATCAGTCGTTCCCCGAGACGGAGGGAACGTTCCAGGTCATCTTTCCGACGCAAGGTTTCGGCGGCATGGTGGCGAAGCCGTACAACCAGCGGAAACGCAGCGTGCAGCAGATCGTCGGCGAAGCGCAGCAGAAGGCGTCGCAGATCGCCGGCATTCGTTCCATCAATCTCGTGCCGCCCTCATTGCCGGGAAGCGGCGAAGGTTTTCCCGTCGACGTCGCCATTCTCTCCACCGCCGAACCGGAACGGCTCGCCGAATTCGCGAATCAACTCGTCGGCCAGGCCATGCAGAGCCACATGTTCATGTTCGCCGACACCGATCTGAAGTTCGACCAGCCGCAGGCGCGCGTCGTGTTCGATCGCGACAAACTCCGCTCCGAGGGCGTCGATCTCTCGCAGGCCGGCCGCGATCTCTCCGTCCTCCTCGGCGGCAACTACGTCAATCGCTTCAGCGTCGAAGGACGCAGCTACAAAGTCATCCCGCAGGTGAAGCGCAGCGAACGCCTCACGCCCGAACAGCTCACGCAGATGTACGTCACCGGCGCGAACGGCAAGCTCGTTCCGCTGTCGACGTTCGCAACGCTCGAGACGACGACCGAGCCGCGCGACCTGAAGCGCTTCCAGCAGTTGAATGCGGTGCGCATCCAGGGGGCGATTCCGCCAGGCGTCTCGCTCGACACCGCGCTGAAGTTTCTCGAGAACGAAGCGAAGAAGAGTCTCCCGCTCGGCTACACGATCGACTACGCCGGCGAGTCGCGGCAACTGCGCACCGAAGGCGGCAGCAAGTTCCTCGGCGTCTTCCTGCTGTCCGCGATCATGATCTATCTCGTGCTCGCGGCGCAGTTCGAGAGCTTCCGCGATCCGTTCATCATTCTCGCCGGCTCGGTTCCGCTCGCGCTTTCGGGCTCGCTGCTCTTCTCGTTCTTCGGACTGACGTCGATCAACATCTACAGTCAGGTCGGTCTGATCACGCTCGTGGGACTGGTCGCGCGCAACGGCATTCTCATCGTGCAGTTCGCGAATCACCTGCAGGAGACCGGCAAGGACAAGCTCTCCGCCGTTCTCGAAGCGGCCGGCACGCGACTGCGCCCGATTCTGATGACGACCGCCGCGACGGTGATGGGCCACCTGCCGCTCGTCTTCGCGCACGGCCCCGGCGCCGGCGCGCGCAATTCGATCGGCATCATGCTCGTCACCGGCATGATCATCGGCACCGCATTCACGCTGTTCGTCGTGCCGTCGATTTACGTGCTGGTCGCGAAGACGCATCGCAAGGTCGAGGAGCCGGAAGAAGAGCCGATCGGCGGAGACTTCGAGCCCGCGCCGGTTTAGGATGACGCGGTGAGCAGCACCGCGAGACATTACGTCGCCAGCGCGCGGTCGACCGATACATTCGGCCGCGTGCTCTGCAACGCGCGCGATCAGCATTTCGTGATCGACGGTCCCGTGCCGAACGGTTGTCCCGGCGAAGCGGTCACGCCGCCGGAGTCGTTCCTCGCCGGCGTTGCCGCATGCGGCGTCGAGCTGACGCAAGTGATCGCCCGTGAGCTCGGGCTGCCCATTCCGTCGGCGAAGATCGAGATCGAAGGCATCGTCGATCGCGAACACCCGGTCCGTCCCGACGTGACACTGTTCAACAGCGTTCGGATGCGATTCAAGATCGACGGTGTCGGCCGCGACCATGCCCTCGATCTGATCGAGCGCTTCAAAAAACGTTGACCGCTCTACGGCACCGTCGCAGTTGCGACGCCGGAGGTAGCCGTGGAGTTACTGGACTGAAACGGGGCAAATAGTACGATTCGTACTATGCGCCTCCTTCTCGTATTCCTCGCAGACATCGATCGACATTGATGTCCCGATCTCGAACGCCAGCGTTCCGGTCCTCCGCGGATGACAACGCCATGCTCGGCGCCGAAGGCATTCCCTTTGTGCTCGATCGCTTCCGCTTCCTCGGCTACGGCTGCGACTTCGAAGAAAGCCATCATCCCGACGAAGGGCGGGCGGGCACGATGCCGGTGGATGACGAGGTCATCGCGCCGGCGAACTGACGCGACTTCAACACGCGCGCGATCACCTCTTCACGCGACGTGTGATGCTGCAGCATCTCGACGTACTCGTTCGCGAGCCGCGCATCCCGGTCGTCGCCGAGGAGTACGGCGAGGATGTGGCGGGTGAAGACCTCGTCGCTCTCGACTTCGCGGTCGGTGAGGAGATCGCTCGTGAAGTCCTCGATCGCGGCCGTTCCGTTGGCGAGTCGTTCGTGTGCGTCGCGCGGCGCGTCGAGTCGCGCGAGCAGCGCGTCGAGTGCAGCATCGTTCCAGTGCGGCGGCGTCACCGCGCGCTTCCACGTGAACCAGAACGGCGACTGGCGACGCGTGCGGCCGTTGTTGTCGACGATCTCGATCTGCAGGTCGGTGTCGCCGCGAATGCCCGCGTCGATCGTCGCCGTGAAGCCGGCCTGCGGATCGTGCGTGTACCACGGAAAGAGCGCGTTGACGTCGGGACGCACGACGCGCGTTGCGCGAACGACGACGCGGCCATTCGCGAATCGAAGATTCACCCGCTTCACGCCCGCGGGCGCGAGCGCCCAACCACTGATCGTGAGCGGACCGCGCACGATCGGGCTGGGGCCGCGATCGACGCTCGCGATCGGCACGTTCGAGTACGACCAGGCATCGAGGTCGGGCATCGGCGAGTGCGCGTTGTGCGTGATCGCGAAGACGTAGTCGGGACGCGGGCCCGCATCGAAGCGACGAACGAACGCCAGTCGCCCGGACGCGACGGAGTCGCGCAGCCATTGGTGAGTGTCCGCCGTTCGCCGGCGCAGCCAGCCGTCGTGCACGATGATCGTCGTGCAGCCCATGTTCTCGAGCATGTCGATGAACTCGGGCGACAGGAAGCTGCACATCTCGAGCAGGTCCATGTAATGCGGCGGGAGGTAACTGCCGACGCCGTTGAGCAGCGGCCGGTGATGCACCGTCGCGCGCCACATGTAGTCGTACGCGGCTTCCTGCGTCATCGGCAGCTCGACGATCGCGCCGCGTGAGTTCTTCGCGATCCAGTCGTACAGCGGACGCGGCTCGACCGGCACGAGGTAGTAGCGAATCGGCGCCGCACGCAACTCGAACAACATCACCGCTGCGATCGGAATCGCCAGCATCCGCCGATTTCGCACGAGTACCGTGACACCTGCCGCGACGAGGACGCTCAATCCGACGTACGCGATCATCGCCCACCGCACCGGCATGCGCATCCCGCGAAAGCCGGCGATATGCTCGAACAAGAACGTGTGCAGGACGCCGTGCAAACCGCGAGCGCCGAGCGCGCCGATGACGATCCAGACAAGCGACACGCGCGAGTCGCGTCGATTGAAGAACAGACCAACGATCGCCAGCGCGTAAATCGTGAAGCCGGGGAAGAGCGTGCGCTCATGTCCGTAGTTTTGGTGCGGGCTGTGACGTCCGTACAACTTGCTCTGTAGATTCGGAACGGTCCAGTCGCGCCACTCCGCGCTGTTCGGCAGCGTCTCCGCGACGCTGCGCGTCATGCCGTACATCTTCGCGACGCGCACGTACGGAATCACGAACGGAAGCAGCGCGAGCATCGCCATGCCGAAGCTCGCGGCCACGAGAATCCAAAAACGCCGATCGCGTCCGAGCGCGATCGCGGTCACGCCCGCGGCGAACGTTCCGAAGGCGAGCCAGTGCAGCGACGTCAGTCCATTCATCAGCAGCGTGATCGCCAGAATCCCTGCATTGCCGATCGTGGCGCGGCGCGCCAATCGAATCAGCGACCACAGAATCAGCGGCAGCCAAAACGACCAGATGATGTTGAGGTGCCCGAGGTGATGAAAGCGGAAGCCGACGAAGGCATACGCGATGCCGCCGACGATCGCGCCCACCGTCGATCCGGTGACCGATCGCGCCAGAACGAACATCGCATATCCGCACGCGGCGAAGCCGATCAGCACGGCGATGTTGTGGATCGTCAGCGGCGCGATCCCGATGGCGAACAGCGGAAAGAGCATCAGGGCGATGCCGTACAGATGCTCGCCGAACGCCAGCGACAACTTCGCCGGATGGAATACGTTCGCGTTGAACAACGACGCGTGATGAAACGTCGCGTAGTAGTCCCAATCGATGGTCCAGGTCGTCGACAGCGGATCGTCTGGCGTCGCGATCGCCGTGCGCAAGTTCATCGCGAGCGGCCACGTCATCGCGATCGCGAGGGCGATGAACAGGGTCGCGATCGCGAGCTCGGCAGCGACGGCGCGTCCAGTCAATCGTGGAAGCGTAACATGCGCTGCACATGTGGTAACATGTGCAGCGCATGTCAAAGATGATCCAAGTTCGCAACGTTCCCGAGCGCTTGCACAAGGAGCTGGTACAACGGGCCAGGAAACGTGGACTGTCGCTCACGGACTACATCGAAGAAATTCTAGAGCGAGAAATCGCGCGTCCGCCCGCCGAGGAAGTGTTCGAACGGATCAAGCGGCGCCCTGTCGTGAATCTGGGCGTCAGCGCAGCCGAGGTGATTCGCGAGGCTCGACGGAACAGGTGACGCGTCTCGTCGTCGATGCCTCCGCGCTCGTGGAGTACCTGTTTCGTCTTTCCGCTCGATTCGACGACCTCATCACGCACGGCGACCTGCATATCCCGGCGCTCGCCGATATCGAATTCGCGTCAGGGGCCGTTCGTCTTCTCGCGCGCGGCCTCTCCGACGAGAGAGCTGTGCTGGTCGCACTCGAGGACCTCGCAAGTCTTTCGCTCACGCGGCACGGGCATTCCGCGCTTCTGACGCGCGTCCTGACGCTCCGCCACAACTTTTCCGTGTACGACGCGACCTATGTCGCGCTCGCTGAGTCGCTCGACGCGGTTTTGCTTACCGCCGACCTCAAGCTCGCCGCCGCCGTCGCAACGCACACCCGCGTCCGCGTCACTTCTTCGGCAACCCGCTCTTGAACGTCTCCCACCGCTTCAACACCTCGGCGAGCGTCTGCTTTCGGTTCTCCACCGCCGTCACCAACTGCTCGCTCGGCGCGACGTCGGCCTCCTGCAGGATGTGCATCAGCGACAGCATCGAATGCGAGATGCTGTTGAGCGTCTCCTTCTCCGCGCCGATCGGGCGCGGGAAGCTGTACTCGAATCCTTCGCTGGCCTCGCCTTCGATCTCCGGCGCTTTCGCGCCGAGGTCGTGCATCTCGGTGATCGCGGCACCGGCGGCGATGGCGCCGTCGTACATCGCTTTCGACAACGCGAACTGCCGTTCGAGATCGGCGAGCGGCGTCTTCACGCGCGGGTCCATGCGCACCGTGATCGATTGCGTGAACGATTGCCCGTCGACGGTCAGTCGCACCGTGTAGTCGCCGGGCATCACCCATGGCGACGTCGCCGCGGGCGGCGTGTCGTGCGGAACGGCGCCGATGCCATACGACGATCGCACGCCCGGCGCGGGCGCGTAGTGCAGATCCCACACGAAGCGATGCGGACCTGCGCTCGTCGCCAGCGTACGCAGCGGACGAATCCAATACGGCGGAACAGAATCCGGATCCACGTCGGGCATGCTCGGATCCGTATTCGTGTAATGCCGCACGAGCGTTCCCTTGCCGTCGAAAATGTCGAGCGCGACGTTCGAGGCGTTCGACGACAGCGCGTAGTCGATGATCGCGCCGTCCGGCGGATTCTCGCCTGCAGGTTCATCAGCAGGAAGCGGCATGTCGGTGTACATGTCCCATCGCACGCGCCACGCGTTCGCGGGCTCGAGCAGCGGCGTTGAAGAACCGATCTGACGCAGCGGCTCGATGTCGTCGAGAATCCAGAAGCCGCGGCCGTGCGTCGCCGCGATCAAATCGTCGTCGTGAATCGTGAGATCGCGAATGGAGCTCGCCGGCACGTTGAGTCGCAGCGACTGCCAATGATCGCCGTCGTCGAATGAGACGAAGACCTGCTGTTCGCTTCCGGCGAAGAGAAGGCCGCGACGCTTCGGATCTTCGCGAACGGTGTTGATCGTGCCGCCGTCGGGAATGCCGTTCGTGATGTGCGTCCATGTCTTGCCGCCGTCGCGCGTTCGATAAATGTGCGGACGCAGATCGTCGAGTCGGAGCGTGTTGATCGCCGCGTACGCCTCGTTGCGATCGAAGTGCGATGCCTCGAGGATCGACACCTTCGCCCACGGCACGAGCGCGGGCGGCGTCACATTCGTCCAGTTCTTGCCGCCGTCGGTCGTGACGTGAATCAGTCCGTCGTCGGTGCCGGCCCAAATCAGATTGATGTCCAACGGTGACGGCGCGAGCGCGTAGATCACGCCGCGCTGCGTCACTTTCGCTTGCGGTGTCGTCGAAAACACGCCGACGCTCGGCGGCACCTGCCACGTCGCGCGCGTGAGATCGGGACTGATCTCGATCCACGACTGCGCGCCGTTCGTCGTCTTCCACACCGTGTTCGATGCGAAGAACAGCGTGTGCGGATCGGCAGGCGAGAACATCAGCGGCATCGTGCGCAGCGTGCGATAGCTCTTGCCGCGCAGCGGCATCGGACCGACTTCGGTGACCTGTCCCGTGCGGCGGTCGTAGCGCGACACTTTGCCGCCGAACACGACGTCGGGATCGAGCGGATCGGGGGCGATGTATCCATATTCTTCCGCGCCGACCGGATGCCATTCGCGAAACGTGATCTCGCCGTCGTTGCTGCGGCTCGCGACGCAAGCCGATCCGCTCTCCTGCTGTCCGCCGCAGACGCGATACGGAAAGGCGTTGTCGGTGCTCACGTGGTAGAACTGCGCGCTCGGCTGGTTGTACCAGGAGCTCCACGTCTCACCGCCGTTGACCGTGACGACCGCGCCCTGATCGGCGACGAGCAGGATGATTCGCGGATTGTTCGGATTGATCCAGAAGCGGTGATAGTCCTCGCCGCCCGGCGCGCCGCGAAACATCTCGAATGTCTTGCCGCCGTCGATCGACTTCCACGACGACACGGCGCCGACGTAAACGACGTCCGCATTTTTCGGATCGCTGCGAATCTCGTCCATGTCGCCGCTGTATCCGGGCAGACGCGAGTCATCGTTCACGCGCCGCCAGTTCTCGCCGCGATCGTCGGAGCGATACACGCCGCCGAGCTTCTTCGAGTCGATGACTGCATACACGCGATTCGCATTCGCGGGACAGGCGCCGAGGCCGATGCGTCCGAGGCCGTCGTCGGCGGTCGGCAAGCCTGACGTGATCTGGCGCCATGTCGTGCCGCCGTCGGTCGACTTGTACAAACCGCTGCCCGGTCCGCGAAACGCGCCGTTCTCCCACGGACCTTGCCGCGCTTCCCACAACGACGCGAACACGATCTGCGGATCGGCAGGATCGAGGATGACATCGATGCCGCCGACGTTTTCATTCTTGTAGAGCACGCGCTCGAAGGTCCGTCCGCCATCGAGGGATCGATAGATTCCGCGCTCGCTGTTCGGACCGTACGGATGCCCGAGGACGGCGACGAAGAGCCGATTGGCGTCGTGCGGATCGACGACGATCATCGGGATCTGTTGGCCGTCGCGCAGTCCGAGATGCGTCCACGTTTTGCCGGCGTCGACGGATTTGTAGATGCCGTTGCCGACGGAGAGATCGGGACGCTGCAAGCCTTCGCCGCTGCCGACGTAGAGGATGTTCGGATCGGACGGCGCGACCGCGATCGCGCCGATCGAGCCGGTCGGTTGATCGTCGAAGATCGGCGTCCACACGCGGCCGTAGTCGGTCGACTTCCAAACGCCGCCGTTGTTGACGCCGACGTAGAAGACGTTCGGCTGCTGCACGACGCCGGTCGCGGCGACGGTGCGGCCTCCGCGATACGGACCGATGCTGCGCCAGCGCATCGCCGCGGCGGGATCGGTTTGGCCGTTCATCGAGACGGTGATCGAGAGCGTGAAAGCGATCGCGAGAAGCGAAAGGCGTCGATTCATGGCGCGCGATTATCTCGCGGCGTATCCTTTCGACGAACGCGTCGAAGGTGCACTGATGCAATTTCGCGGATATCGAATCGACTCAGTACATCGCACGATTGCCAAACCGGACGGCGCCGTCGTGCGCCTCGAGCCGAAGGCATTCGACCTCCTCGCGTACTTCATCGAGCACCCGGAGGAGACGCTGAGCCGCGATCGGTTGATCGCCGACGTCTGGGGCGGCAAGTTCGTGACCGACGACGCGGTGATGGTCGCCGTCTACGCACTGCGCCAGGCCTTCGATGACGACTCGCGCGCGCCGAAGTTCATCGAGACGATTCGCGGCCGCGGCTATCGCTGGATCGCGAAACCATCCGAAGACGCACCGTCGCCTGCGCCGAAGCGCGCGCGATCGCTCACTGCGTTGTGGGCTGCGCTGATCGCCAGTTCATTCGCGGTGCTCGTTTGGGGCGTGCTTCGTCCGCCGCAGCCGATGCCGTCGATACAGCGAACGAATGAGCTCGTGCGAGCGCACGCGCGTGGCCTCTTCTTCAGCGAGCGATCGACTCGAACGGATCTCGAAGAAGCGCGCGCCGAGTTCGTGAAAGCGATTCGCATCGACGATCGCTTCGCCGAGCCGCACGCGGCGCTCGCGGAAGTGTGCGTGCGACTGATCGAGTTCGGCGCGCCCAATCGCGACGATCTCGAGAAGGAGGCGCGACGCGAAGTGGCGCGCGCAGTCGAGCTCGCGCCGCGGCTCGCCATCACCCACGCCGCGCTCGCGTCCGTGCAGTTCGTTCTCGATCGCGACACCGAGCGCGCCGAGCGCAGCTTCCGCTACGCGATGCAGCTCGATCCGTCGCTGCCCGACATCCATCGCCGCTACTCCTACCTCCTCGGCGCAAGCGGACGTTTCGTCGAAGCCACCGAGCAAGCGCGCATCGCTACCGAGATGGAGCCGACGTCGCCCGGCGCATTCAACGATCTCGCCTGGACGTACTTTCTGGCCGGCAATCTCACCGAAGCGGAGCGCGTCTATCGCGAAGCGCTGCGCCTCGATCCGTCCAACGCCGGCGCGCTCTTCTCCCTCGGCTATTGCCTCGAGCTGCGCAACGCGCCCGCCGATGCGATGCAGTCGTATCACCGCGCCATGCAGAGTCTGCGGATGCCCGACGATGCCATTGCGCGCTACGACAAGATCTTCGCGACGTCGGGCTTGCACGGTGTGTACGAGACGTGGCTCGAGCAAATGAAGCCGAACAAGAACGTGCCGCGAATGATGGTCGCGCTGTACGCCGCCCGCGCGGGCCGCTCAGACGAGGCCATCGAGCTGCTGCGCGAGTCGGCGCAGCGACACGAAGCGGGCACGCTGTGGCTCGCCGTGCATCCAGCGTTCGCGTCGCTGCGCAATCAGCGCGAGTTCGCCGCGATCGTCGCGTCGTCGTTCCAGACGAGGTGACTGCCGCCGGCGACGACGATCGCACTCTTGTCGGTGAGCCCGAGGTCGTCGCGCTTCACGCCGATCATGACGCTGCGGTTGTCGTCCGACATCGCCATCAGAACGTCCGATGACAGCTTCGCCGGATGCGCCGTGCGCGCACCGTCTTCATCGGTGACGCCGATGCGCCCGAAGTAATGATCGCCGTCGCGCGAGATCCACGTCGTCACGAGACGGTCGAACTGAAAGGTGGAGTCCTTCCCCCACCACTTCATTCCTTTCGTCTGATCGCCGCTGCGATTGACGACGAGGTTCACGCCGAACGATCGCGGCAGCGGATCGTGAAACGTGACGCGAAACCACGCGCGATCGCCGTCATCCGCGCGATCGACGGAGACGATGTCCGGCAACTTCTCGTTCTTCCCATCTCCCGCCGCGTCGACGAGAAACGGCTTCCACGCAACCTTCGGCGCGGCAACGAACTGATGCTCGGCCACGGCAGCGGCAATCTGCTTTGCGCCCGCGCACTGCGGATACTCCGCCGTCAACTTCGCACTCATCGGCCGCAGGATCTCCGGGCGCGGATCGTCCGAAGCAACGCGCACGAGCACCTGCCATATGCGGGCCTCAGCGAGCCACAACGGATCATCGACGCGCGCCGCCAGCTCGTCAAATGCCTTGACCCCCTCCGGCGGCGCGCCGCCGTTCGGATTGAAAGAGCGCATGAACGCCGTGAAAAACGACACGGCGGGCGCCTTCGGATCGAGCTCGATGGCATGCTTCGCCCGCTCCATGTCCCGCTTGTGCAGCATCGCCGAGATCATCCAACCGTCCGCAAACTTCGGATCGATCTCCAGCGCGCGATCGATGTGCTTCGTCCCGATCGCATAAAGCTGCGCAGTCGCCGCCGCATCCCGCCACCCGCTGACCGCCTCGAACATCGTCGCGATCGCGATCCAATAATGCGCATCCCGATCGTCCCCCACCCGCTCCAACCGCTCCCGCGCCAACCGCATCCCCTCCTCGTCGTTGCGGATGACCGCGTCCGCAAGCATGTCCCGGGCGAGCGCGAGCTCGCGGGCGGGCGGCGGAGTGGGGGCGGGAGGGAGGGTGGGTGGGAGGGCGGCGGCGGAGCAGGCGAGGAGGAGAAGGAGGAGCCAGAGTGGGTTTCGCATGGCCGCAATTTGGGCGGATGGGGTGGCGCTCGTCCTGAGCGGCGGCTGAGGAGTTGTTGAGGAAGCTAAATGCTGTGGAGCGGCAGGGGCTGCGTTCCTCTTCCGGTGTCCTTTTTCAATTTCATCGGCGTGAACGGGGGCATGGGATGTTCTTTCTTGATCGCTTCCCAGTTTTCGAAGAGACGTTTCATTCCTGCCGCCATCCGACGGTCAATGTGTTCACCGGCTCCGTCGCAGACGTCGTGCGCGAGGCGTAGCTCGAGTTGATTGCTGAAATAGAACGCCTGCTCCGGATCCGCGCTGGTTTCGTTAATGATGTTCGCGATTTTGCGGTCCGACCCGTCCGCGGCCGCCGCAAGTGCCTCGGCGATGGCGATGATCATCCGCGATTTCTTCGGCTGACTCGACGCCTCAGGAGCGCGGTTCATCCTCGCGCGCGCGTGCGGAGAGCCGGCGAGCACCGCCGCCAATGTGAGCGGCGGAACCTCCTCCGCGCTTCCCGCGACGTCGAACGGTCCTGGGGGCTTTTTCCCCGTTGCAAGCATTGCCAGCACTCGCAGATACGGCCGCGCATCGGAGTTCGGCTCGTTGGCAACGCGTGCAGCGTCTTCGAACAATCGCTGGCGGATCGCCAACGAGACACGCAACGAGTGTTGAACCCATAGCCCCAACCGCTTCTCCATGATGTCAATCACGTTGATGGCCTCATCGATGTTGCGCTCTGCCAGGCGGATGTTGATCAATGTCGAGTAGGCGTCAACGAGTCCATTTGGCCTGACATGGATCCACTCATAGACAGTCGCGACCGCCTGGTCGAAGCATTCGAGGCTTGCAAACAGATAGGCCACTCTGCGAAATGTGTCGCGATCATTCCCATGACCGAGTGCGGCGTGATATCTCGCGAGAGCCGCGCCGTACTTGCCGACGTGCTCATAAGCTTTGGCAGCGGAAGTCAGCACCTCAATCGGCGCATCGGGAAGATCGATGGCCATGTCATAAGCCGAGGCGGCTTCCTCATCGCGGTGCATCTTCCGCAGGGCGTCACCTTTGGCGATGTAGACGGCCGCTGAAGGTCCGAGAAGCTCCGCCGCCGCGTTGAGGTGATCGAGGATGACGTCGTCCTCCGCGCCATGACGCGCGAACTGAAGCGAGCGTGCCTGCGCAAAACGAACGAGGCCCCTCAATTCGTGGTCTTCTTCCGAGGACATGCGCAATGCATCGGCACAATCATCATTGATGCGGCTGGACGAGTCGTTGCGCGACAGATAGGCGCGCATCCCATAAGCCCACGCTCTGCCGCGTGAATTCGTGATCGGCGATTTGTCCTCATCAAGACAACGATCGAGAAATGCGTGCATTCGAGCGGCGAGCGCAACGTCGTCGCGTACATAGGTTTCATACCGGGCCACGATTTTGTGCCAGTGGCGCGACTGATCAGGCTCACGCCGAATGATTTGAAAGAGATAATTCAGCGCGTCGCCGTAACGTCTGTCCGCGTACGCCAGAATCTCGGCGCGTTGTGCAGCGACGAGATCACGCTCGGTGTTGAAAGTCGCTAAGCGGTCGACGAGCGCGAGATAGGCGGCGACGACCGGCGCATCGGCGTCAACGTAGGCATTGGCGGACGGATAGAGTTGGATGTCTCCGTCCTCGCTGCAAATGACTGCGCTTCCTAGGGCAACGACTAATTGCTCGCCAACTTGCAGGATCGGATCGAACGGAATCTGCAGAATGGGATGCGTTCCGAAAAACTCCTCCTTGAACTGTTTCGCGATCTTCTGCACTTCAGCGCTGTAATGGGCCGGCCGCGGCGTGAGCACCGGAATGATGTGAGCCTCTTCGCTTTCCTTCGACCAATGCTTGCGGGCGAGAAAATGGCGGACCATTTCGCCGACCCCGCGATTCGCCTGATTGGGACGAAAGCAGGCCACGAGCACGTCGCCGATGAGAATCGTCGCCGCGGTCGCAATGTCCGCGAATCCCGTTCGCGAGTCCACCAGAACGTACTCATAGGCGTCGCAAGCTTGGCGAAAGCGATCGAAGAAGCCGCTCTCATAGGCTTCCGGAAGAAGGCGGCTCGTTTCGAGAAATCCGTTTCGTTCGCGGCTGCCGCTACCGAAGACGTAAAGAGAGTGGCCCGCCACGTACGCGTGCTTTCGAATTTGCTCGAGAATCCAGTCGGTCTCGTGGTTGCCTTTGAGGTAATCCTGTAGAAGATCGCTGAAGCCGTAGGCGTGAGCGGGCTCGCCGTTCAACGGCGGCAGCAGAGTCTCGATGCTTCCTGGCGCCTCGAGATCGAGATCGACGACGAGAACCCTTATGCCGGTATGCAGACGGCTGGACGCGAGAATCGTCGCCGCGTGTACCAGCGCGAGCGTGCGACCTACACCGCCTTTGTACCCGTAGAACGTGTAGATCATGGCCGTCTGGTCAGGAACGACGGCCGGTCGAGGCAAGAGGAGGCGCGATGCCGCTGATGTTGGGGTCGACGCCTTCCTTCGCGTTGATTTGCTCCATGAGCGACTTGGGATTCAGCTCGCGATACATTTGATGTCCGAGGAGTGTTGCTAAATGACGAGTGACCGAACCGGAGGTTGACTGGACGAGACCGGCCTCTCGCAATGGGCCGACGATTTGATGGAGATGTTGTCTCGTCGACAGGCCGCATTTCTCGACCAACTCGGTCGTCGTCATCCAATCGTTCGCCTCGACGAGTGCTTCGAGGACTTTGCTTCGGGACTCGGTGCGGAGAATATTGCGCGCCTCCGCAGTCGTGGTGATGCGCTGCATCGCGAAGAGCTGCTGGAACAGCAGGTCGATACGAATAGCGAATTGCTCGGCCGGGTCGAGATCGCGAACGCGCTTCAGCTTTGGGTGCCGTAACAGGAACGTGTGGAGCATCTGCGAGTACTCGCGGATCTCCTTCATTTTTCCGTTTGCCTGAAGCTGCGCGATGTACTCCGAGAGAATGATCGCGGTCTCCAGCGCCTCGGCCGCGCCGTCTGCCGTTTCCAGTCGCTTCGCTGCAGATTGCAGAGCGCGCAGGAAGGTTTGATGAGACCAGGGGGTCTCCTTGAGAATCTCGTGCTCTCGCATCGTAGTTAGAAGATATGGCGAAACGGCCCGGCCTGTCAACTACGCGTCAACTACGGTACGGTGAATTTGCAGATAACGCACCAGATCCACGGTCAATCCACCCTCGAAAATCCAGTATTCTTGCCTTCCGACCGCCTCCACTCCGTCGCCAATCACCATGGCCACAGGCGGTTTCCAGGCGGTGCTCACGAACGCGGCAAAGACCGGCTCTTCCCCAGTTGGCGAGAATTCCCGCGGCGTCTCCGCCCATGGGTCCTTCATTTTCTCCGTCGTTCTTGCGGTATAGCTGGCCGGAAATCCGTTTACGAAGAGAACGACGGCGCGCGTAGCGATGAATTTTCCGGCAGCCTCGACGAACCGGTGGGTAGAAGGCGTGAAGGACGGGATGATCATCCAGTCGATCGGCGCCCCTGACCACACGTGCGCTGGGGAGTTGCGCATCCAGACGACCATATCAGAGCAGATGGCGATCGCGAATGCGCCGAGCGGCGTTCGCCGGATGACATACGGTCCGTGAGCCTCGATGTCCTCCGCAACCCAAATGTCGCCCGTTGCGTCGGGCGGAAGGTTCTTGATGGCGTGACGCAGTTCGGTGTCATGGCGTTCATAGCCGAACGGTATACGCTTCCATTGTTGCCATAGTGGACGTCCGGTGGCATCGAATACCGCACAGCAATTTCCGAATCGATTGCAGGGCGAATGTTCGACATGCGACGTCCCTGCAAAGATCATCAGCGGAAGCGCCGCGTCCTCGCTTCGCTCGAGCTCCTCTTCGATTGCGTCCTGCAACGCCTCGAGTCCGTCGTTGGTCATGAGAAACTCGGGGAAGATGAGGAACTGAACACCGACGTCGCGATCCGCCGCCGCTTTCACCGCGGCGCGAATGCGATCTTTGTATTCGGCGAGCGGAGTCACATCGCCGGCTCGAAAGAGAAAGCAGGGATCATCGGGGCGGCTGTCGTCCTTTTTCGTGAAAAGCAACTCCGGTCCGAACGGCCCGCGCAGCGGATGCAGACCGACGCGAAGCGGTCCTGCGAACGCGCCGTCTCGCCACAAGGTTTCCATATGCGCTACGACCTCGGGCTCGACTTCATCGACATCAAACGCACGATCGCGCCTTTCTTTGATCACATGCCGTATCGCCGAGAGATGTCCGTCCACCGTTCGCTCATAACGGTCGTTCAGATTGACGCGTGTCCGATCTTCATCCATCTCGAGAAGACGGAGCAGGCCGTGTGGTGCGATCCACACGTACACGACTGTGCCGTCGTCGAAGAGGTGCTCGTGAGCGAGGAGGTAATTAACGCTACGGCCGGGAATTGCGTACAGCAGTGTGTCCACAATGAACAGGAACGCGAGGATGAGCGCATCGGTGGCTTCGTGCGACCGTCCAAGCCAATGCGTAATGAGCATCTCGGCGAGGTCGAAGGACTGCGGGGTTTCGCCTTCGCGCCTCACGAAGTCCGCGCGAATGCGCGAGGCCTGCCCGCCATTGCGCTTCAGATCGTTCGGTAGGTTCTCCCAGCGCGTCTCGAGATACACAATGGCCGTTGCGATCCGTGCCCCAAGATTGGGCGCCGAGAAAATCGCCTGCAGAGCCTCCGCCGCGTCAGAGGGAATTGCCGCCATCGTTATGTCTCAGAGGAAAGCGGGATTTTATGACAGAAGGAGGAAGCGGCGCAGCAACGCAGAGGGATGGTAGGC
>Ga0075425_100003735_pt1 | contig 15536 bp, 13 predicted proteins | sample SoiMethybrSBSTD4_FD_75300 | JGI IMG/M metagenome (GOLD analysis project Ga0075425, IMG submission 75300) | Bulk soil microbial communities from a Populus tree surrounding site in Tennessee, USA - Soil MetaG P. TD hybrid SBSTD4 | ecosystem: Environmental > Terrestrial > Soil > Tree plantation...
ACTTTCTGATCGACGGCGGGGCGACGTATGACTGCTCGTTCGTCGTCTCCGACTGCCTGCAGCTGCGCTGCGACACGGCGTACTTCATCCGGAACTATCAAACGTCGTGCGACGTCGTGCGCACGAACAAGGCCTCGAACGGCGCGTTCCGCACGATGGGCCTCGTGCAGGCGATGCTCGTGCAGGAGGACGCGCTCGAAGCCGCGGCGCACACGATCGGAGTGCTGGCCGAGGATGTGCGGAAGAGCAACCTCGTGCAGCTTGGGGACATGACGCCGTATGGCGAAGTGCTCGACTACTGCATCATGCCGGAGGTCTGGGAGCGCATCGAACAGATCTCCGATTTCCGCGCGCGCCTCGCGAAGGTCAACGAGTTCAACGCGCGCAACCTGTGGCGCAAGCGCGGGATCTCGATCGTTCCGTGCAAATACGGCAGCGGCTACAACGCGGTGTTCCTCGAGCAGGGCGGCGCACTCATCGAGGTCTACGACCAGGACGGTTCGGTGCTCGTGCGTCACGGCGGCGTGGAGATCGGCCAGGGCCTGATGACGAAGGTCGCGCAGATCGCCGCGCACGAACTGAACGTGCCGGTCGAGATCATCCAGATGACCGGCACCGACACGCAGGTCGTGCCGAATCCGGTGAGCACCGGCGCGTCGACCGGCACCGCGTTCAATGGCGGCGCGGTCGCGCAGGCGTGTCAGGCGCTGCGGGCGCGGCTCGAGCAGTACGCCATGGCCCTTCTCGATGCGAACGGCCCGAAGTGGTGCCGCGACAATCACATCAACTTCTGGGATTACGACGAGGGCTGGCGCGCCGTGCCGAAGGGACAGAAGAACCCGATCTGGAACAACATCATCAAAAACGCGGGCAACGATCGCATCAATCTCTCCGCGCAGGTGCGCTACCAGGAGGAAGGCGGCACGGCGAAGGACACGGGCCTGATCTTCAAGTCCGACCTGACACCGGCGGAATGCGAAGTGGTCAACTTCTTTACCGATTTCACGTTCAGCGCGGCATGCACGGAAGTGGAGATCGACGTGCTGACCGGCGAGACGACGATCCTGCGCTCGGACGTGCTGTACGACGTCGGCGACAGCATCAATCCGGCCATCGACATCGGTCAGGTCGAAGGCGCCTTCGTGCAGGGCCTCGGCTACGTGCTCAGCGAGGACGTCATCTTCCAGCCGACGGGACCGAACCGCGGCGCGCTGAATACCGACAACACGTGGCGCTACAAGATGCCCGCAACGACGTCGATCCCGATCGAATTCAACGTCGACCTCTTCCCGCGATCGGATGCGCCGGACATCCCGCAGAACCCGCACGACCTCTTCTCCTCGAAGGAAGTCGGCGAGCCGCCGCTCGTCCTCGCCATCACCGCGTACTTCGCGGTGAAACACGCGATCCTCGCCGCGCGAAGAGATCGCGGACACGACGAATGGTTCTATCTGGAAGTGCCGGCGACTGTGCAGCGCATTCGCGAGGCGTGTCTCGTGGAGGTGGGGGATCTGAGAGTTTAGGGATCCCGTCATCCTGAGCGAAGCGAAGGACCTCGTCCACGCCAACCGTTTCGTCAGAAGAGGTCCTTCGTCGACTTCGCGACTCAGGATGACGTGATCTGAGATTGGATTTAAGAATGACGGCCAAATCGATCACGAACGTCGGATTTCTCAGCGAATTCATGCGCCGCCACAAGACGGAACGTCCGTTTTGCTGGATCCTCGGCTCGGGCGCGTCATTGCAATCGGGCGTCCCGACCGGCGGCGAGTTGGTGAAACGCTGGCTTGGCGAGATGCATGAGCTGGAGGACGGCGGGCAGCACCCGATCGAGGAGTGGGCAACTGAGGATTCGCTCGGCATTACCGGATTCACGTACGCGGAAGCCGCTCGCTTCTACCCCTGGATTTACGAGCGGCGCTATCGCGACTACAAGGACCTCGGCTACGCCTTTCTCGAGCAGATCATGGAGGCCGCGGAGCCGAGCTACGGATATTCGGTGCTCGCGCAGATCATGGCGACCTTCCAGCACCGCGTCGCCATCACGACCAACTTCGACAATCTGATCGCCGACGCGCTGTCGATCTACACGAAGGTGTTTCCGCTCGTCTGCGGCCATGAATCGCTGACGGGCTATTTGCGGCCGAACATGCGCCGGCCGATGGTCGCGAAGATCCATCGCGATCTCCTGCTCCATCCACTGAATGATCCGAGCGAGATCTCGAGACTCTCCGGCGAATGGGGCACAGCATTGACGGCGATCTTTGAGAACTACACACCGATCGTGATCGGCTACGGCGGCAACGACGGCAGCCTGATGACGTTTCTAAAGAATCTGAACCCAATCGTGGGCGGAATGTTCTGGTGCCATCGAAATCCCGTCGATCCGATCGTGCACGAGGTCGTCGAACATCACAAGGGCAGCCTGGTTCCGATCGCGGGATTCGACGAACTGATGCTCCAGCTGTGGGAAAAACTCGGACTCACGTCTCCCCTGCCGGAGTTGCAGAAGGTCTACGAGCAACGCACGCGCGACTATCAGAACCAATTCGAATCGTTGCAGGCTGCTCTCAAAAAACCCGCGGAAAGCGCCGCAGCCGAAGAAGCGCTGAAACCGGTGCGCGGAGCGGCTGAGGCGGCTGTCCAGCGCCTCACGAAAGAAAAGAGCTCGTGGTCGTGGGAGCTGAAAGCGAAGGCGGAGCCGGACCCGGAGAAGCGCGAGGAGATTTATCGCGCGGGACTCCAAGACTTCCCTGGCAGCGCCGAGTTGACGGGGAATCTTGCCAATTTCATGAGAACTGTCCGAAGGAACTACGACGAAGCGGAGCGCCTTTATCGTCGAGCGCTGGCGCTCGACCCAAATCACGCGATAATCACCGGTAACTTCGCACTCTTCATGCATTATGTTCGCAAGAATCACGACGAAGCGGAGCGCCTCTATCGCCGAGCATTGGAGCTCGACCCGAGGGATGTGACTAATATCGACAACTTAGCAACCTTCGTGACGAACATTCGTGGGAATCACGACGAAGCGGAGCGGCTGTATCGTCGAGCACTGAAGGTCGATCCGAATCACGCCAGCAGCACCGGCAACTTCGCAAACTTCATGCGGAACGTTCGCAACAATCACGACGATGCGGAGCGCCTGTATCGTCGAGCATTGGAGCTCGACCCGAAGAACGCGAATAACACCGTCAACTTCGCACAGTTTCTTGTCGCGCGGGATCGCGTGGTTGAGGCGCGGGATTTCGCCAACAGGGCACTGGAGCTCATTGGCGATGCCCTGTCGGGCCAGGCGGGCAGCGAAATCGCGCTGCTTCTCTGGCTCCTCGATCGGGGAGTGGGACGCGATGGTATGCCGATGCTGCATCGCCTGAAATCGCTTCTAAGCGCGGGGTTCGAGCGCTCGACATGGTCCTTCGACGCCGTGCTCGCCGTAACCGTCCCGCGACTTCCCGAGAACGAGCGCGCGCTGGCGCGGAAGCTGGCCGACGCGATTCTCGATGAGACGAAAGTCGCCGCGCTCGACGACGAGCAGCTCTGGAACGCGGCGTAGCGGCGCGAGCTGCGGCTCGCGCGAACCAAAGCGGCGACTGCGGTCGCCGCAGTCCAAACGGAGGGTGCTACGCTGCGATCATGCGGGAGCTCGCCGCTCTGCTCAACACCATGCGGGATGACGGCGTCGTGCTGAATTACGCGCTCTTCGGAGCGACGGTGCAAATGCGTTACACCGAACCGGTCGCCACGCTCGACGCCGACGTGCTCGTCGCGTTGCCGGACCCCGAACGGATCGACGTGCTCGCGCCCGAGCGCGAGGCGATCCGCGTCGGAGCGTGGCCGGTTCAATTCGTCCCCGTGTTCAGCGAATTGACTCGAGAGGCGCTCGATGAGGCCGAGACCGCCGACTTCGAAGGCGTTCCGCTGCACGTCGTCGGCGCGACGCACCTCGCGGTGATCGCGCTGAGCGTCGGACGTCCGAAGGACTACACGCGAATCCTCGCGCTCCTGGAATCCGACGCGACCAGCGCCGATGCCGTGGCACAGCTCGCGTCGCGCCACGGTCTGAGCGATGCATGGCAGCGATTCCGGTTGAGGTTCCTCGAATGAACGACATCGCGAGGCTGCTCGAACGCCAGGCGCAGTGGCAAAAATCGCTGCGCGATCTTCCGTGGCCGGAGAAGATTCGGATGGTGGAAGCAGCGAGGGAAGACATCGCGGCGCTGCGCGCGGAAAAGAAAGCCGGCGCGCCATCCGACGCGCCGGCTCGAAAACGCTAGTGGTGCTTCACCACCGTCTTGTTGTCGAACACCTGGACCAGTTGCATCATGCCGCGGTCCTCGTGGCCGAGGATGTGGCAGTGGAGGACGTACTTGCCGGGGAAGTCGACGAAGCGGCTGCGCATCTTCACGTAGCCTGACGTCACCGCCGTCGTATTCGGCTTCACGATGCCCGCCGGGATCGGGATCACGTCCCACCAGACGTATGGCGGCTCGAGCTTCTGCGGCGCGGTCATCGTCGCCGGATCGAAGACCTCCGTCACCTGGAACGGGTTGATGTGGATGTGGAACGGATGGCTGATGCCTCCCGTCGACGAGTTGATCAGCGTCCACTCCTCGGCTGTTTCGAGCAGCACGAGCTGATCGACGCGTCCCTCCTGGAACTGCTGCCCGTCGATGTAGAACATCGGCTGCGTGCCCGGTCCGCCGGTCATGCTGAACGTCACGCGGTTGTAGCGGCCGTTGACCTCGTCTTCCGTAACGTCGGCGAGGTACTTCGGCTGCTCCGGATACTGGGCCTGCGTCGGCAGCGCGGTCGGCACGCCGGTCGGGTCGCCGGCCACGACGACCTTCAGCACCGTGTTCCCGCGGATGTCCTTGATGCTCGGCGGTCCGCCCGCGGGCGGCCACCACACGAGGTAGTAGTTGCCGGGCGTCGTCGGCGCGGTCACGAGGAAATCGGCGCGATTGCCGGGCGCCTGTTCGGATGACGTCTGGTTCATGGCCCGCGTGAAGTTGGTCCAGTCGAACTGCACGCCGTCCTGCGCGGTCTGGCTGAGCACCGGCACGGGCGTCTTCGACGGATCGATTTTCGGCGGCGGAACGGACTTCTTCGTGATCGGATCGGTCATCTTCGACGGGTTCGCAACGAGGTCCTTCCATTGCGTCTCATTGAGGAAGAGGAACGTCGACGTGCCGTGCGACTTCATCGACGCGTTGGCCATCCGCCACCACTGGATCTCGCCCTTCTTCATCGTCACCTTCGGCATGACCTGGCCGTTGACGGCCATCGTCGCGCCGCTCGGAAGAGCGTTGACCTGATTCGGCTGCTCGGCGAAGAGCTGCAGAATCAGGAACTGCTCCTTGTAGCCGACGGCCTTGATCTTCTCGTCGTAGTCGCCGGTGATGACGAAGAGACCGGCCATGCCGTTGAGCAGCTGCGCGGTCGTCGAGCCGTGCTGATGACAGTGATACCAGTGCGTGCCCGGCGACTGTCCCATGCGCGGGAACTGTTTGAGATTGCCGCTCCAGATCGGGAGATCGAAGAAGTGCGGGAACACGCCCGGCCAGTACTGCGGGAACTCGCCGTGATGGAGGTTGGTCTCGTTCGTTTTGATCGCGTCCGCGAGCTGCGTGGCCTGCTCGGTGTTGCCGGCCTTCGTCGCCGCGTCGTGCATCTCGTTCAGACGTTTCATCGCCGCGTCGATGAGATCGGGCGTCGGATCGCCGCCGCTCTGCCATTTGTTGTACGCCGCGACCGACGCGTCGATGGATTTCTTCGGATCCATGTCCGGATCGGGGATGACGCCGATCAGCACGTTGTCGCCGAAGGTCGAGGGCGTCGTGTGCGTGCCGTGGAAGTGAAGGTTCGACGTGTTGCCGGCGTGGAAGCAGTTCGGGAAGTTGCCCTTGTCATTGCCGGGATACGGCTTGCTGCCCGGACCGAACGCGGGGTTGTTGCCACTGAGACTCGTCGTCGTGTCGCAGTCGCCGGCGACGCTCGTGACCGAGGTGCGATTGAAATCGCCGCGGTTGATCCGGTTGAGGAAGATGAGCTCGATCTTGTCGCCCACCTTCGCCTTCAGCACCGGTCCGGGCGCGGTCACGCCGAGCGGCGTGACGCGGTTCGCGGGATCGACGTTGTGTCCCTGGTAGCCGACGTACGTGCGCAGCGTCGGCTTGTAGCAGAGATAGCCGCCGTTGTAGTTGGCCTGCGCGGCGCCGGTCGGATTCGCGTTGTAGTACGTGACCTGCCGCGTATCGACTTTGAGGTCGATCACGCCGCGCAGGTAGCCGTCGACGCTGTGGATCTCGCCGAGCTTCGCCAGATCCATGTCCGTCTTTCCGGCGCAGACGACGCCCTGCTGCTGGGCCTCGCTGAAGATCGGCCAGAGGATCGCGCCGGTGCTCGCGGCGAGCGCGAGGCCGAGGAATTCGCGGCGGCTGGCGAGGAAATCGCGCGACGCATCGTCGCGCTCCTTTTCCCGCGGATCGAGGAGTTTCAAATCGTCATGATCTGCCATGATCTTTTCCTTTCTCGCCTTCGCGGGCGGACTAGGCGACGGTGATCGTTCCCTTCTCGTTCGCGTTGTCGGGATGCAGCTTGCAGTGATACGGGAAGCTGCCCGCCGTTCCGAACGCGACGCACGCGGAGATGTCGCCCGACTCGATCGGCGCCGTGAACCAGGCATTGCCGCTGTCGGGCGTCGGCTCGTGCGCGCACGAATCGGAGTTCGACCAGGACACCGACTGGCCGGCGCTGATGCTCGTCGATGGGAAGAGCGGCTCGGCGCCGTTCGCGATCGGGACCGCGTTGGCGATGACGATCGATCCCGTTTCGTCGTCGTGCAGCGCGCACTTGTAGTTCACGACGCCGGGCACATCGAGATCGAGCTGGGTCGATGAGTTGCCGCCGGTGATCGGCGGCACCGACCACTTCGCGCCGGTGTCGGTCGATACCGGCTGGTGCGTCGTGTTCGAATCCTGGTTGAGCCAGAACACGGCGTCGCCTCCCTGCGCCTGCTGCTGCTGTGGAGAAAAACCTTTGGGCTTGTTTGGATCGTCCCGTTGGATGGTGACACGCCAAAGCATGGGTAGCCCCCCTTTCTCGCGGCTGCTTGTGAATGGACCCGAAGACGAAATTCTGACGGCGGGGTGGCAAGTCGTCAATATTTTTCGGGGGACGGATGGGAGTCAACGTTTCCGATAACCCGCCGGCGTCATCCGCGTCGCGCGCCGCAGCGCGTTCGTGAGGTGGCTCTGATCGTAGAAGCCGTTCGCGGCGGCGATCTCGGCGATCGACGCATCACTGTTCGTCAGCGCATCGATCGCGTTCTCGATGCGGACGCGGCGGAGGTACTCGCCCGGCGTGCAGCTGAACGTCGCGCGGAACGCGCGCGTGAGCGTCACCGGATGGACGCCCGCCGCGGATGCGACGTCGCGCGTCGTCATCGGCTGCGATGCGTTCGCGTGAATGAAATCACGCGCGACGGTGAGCCATCGCGCGCCGCGCTTCGCCGGACGCAGCGTGCATCCGAGGAGCTCGAGGATCAGACCTTCGACGATGAGCGGCGAGACGTCGTCCGCGTCGCCGAGCTCGCGCGTCACGCGCATCGCGAGCGGCAATCCAACGGCGCGCGGCAGCGCGGCGCCGATCGGCATCGCCGCGAATCGATCGGGCAGATCGACGAGCACGCACGACGTGCCACCGGCGTCGTATCGATTCGAGTGCACTTCGCCCGCGGGCCTCGCGATGACGTCGAACGTTTCGCAGCGCAGCGCGCGCGATCGCAGCGTCTCCTCGAACGATCCGCGCGAGGCAAACGACAAAAACGCGTGATCGTGAAAATGCCTCGGCAGCACCTCTCCCCCGCGATAGTTCACCTCGGTCACGACAAACGCGCCGGCCGCCATCGTGCGCATCGGCTGGCCGAAGGAGGAGGGAGCCTGCATGCAAGTGATTATGCCGTCATCCTGAGCGAAGCGAAGGACCTCTTCTACGAAACTGTTGCGCAGAAGAGGTCCTTCGCTTCGCTCAGGATGACGAGACCGCGATCCCGACCACCGCCGCCGCGAGGACCACGATCGGCTCCGGCAGCTTCTTCATCCACGTCAGCACGATCAGCGCGGCCACGCAGATCGCGATCGCGGGGAGATCGGTGATCGACCGGCGCGCGAGAACGATCGCGGCGCCGGAAATCGCGCCGACGGCGGCGGCGGTCGCGCCGTCGACGAATGCGCGCAGCCGCGCGTTGCTCGCGACGCGGTTGTAGAACGGCGCGGGAATCACGACGAGCAGGTAGCACGGCAGGAACACCGCGATCGCGGCGACGATCGCGCCGGCGAGACCGGCGACGAGGTAGCCAATGAACGCGACGGTGATCACGACCGGCCCGGGCGTGATCATCGCGACGGCGACGGCATCGACGAACTGCCGCTCCGTCAGCCAGTGCATCTGATCGACGACGCCCGAATGCAGAAACGGCACGATCGCGAGGCCGCTGCCGAAGATGAACGCGCCGGCTTTGGCGAAGTAGAGCGCGATCATCCACAACGGCGCGACCGCGAGAAGCGGGAGCTTCATCCCGCGCAGCATCACGATCACGCCCGACGCGATGACGAGCCAGAGGATCTCCTCTTCGAGCACCGCCGTCGCGATGGCGTTGATCGCGAAGAGAATCCACAGCAGTTTGTCGCGGCGCATCGTGCGGCCCGCGAGGCGGTACGCGCCGCGGGCGATGATCGCGACGACGGCCGGCGCGATACCGTAGAACGCGCCGGCGATCCACGGCAGCGCGCCGAAGCGCACGTACATGAACGCGATGGCGACGACCATCAGAAACGACGGCAGCACGAACGCGAACGCGACGAGCGTCGCGCCGGGCACGCCGCCGCGCGCCCATCCGAGGTAGATCGCGAGCTGCGCGGCGAGCGGACCGGGTGCGATCTGCGCGAGCGTGAGACCGCGGCGGAAATCCTCGGCGCTGAACCAGCCGCGCTCCTCGACGAGATCGCGCTCCATCGCGCTCGTGAGCGCGACCGGCCCGCCGAACCCGAACGTGCCGAGGCGCAGGAAGTAGAGGACGAGCGTAAGCATGGTTTTAGCGGATGGCGGATTGCGGATGGCGGATGGCAAAAGCAACGGGCCATCTGCCATCCGCCATCGGCTATCCGCCATCCGCCTCGTTCAGCGCTTCGATCTCCGCGATGTGGCCACGATCGTGCTCGATCATCTTTCGCACGAGATCGCGAAGGGTGATGCGGCCCGCGCCTTCGAGCTCGCCCGCGCGCTGCCACTCCGCGTCGGTCAGCGATTCGAGACGCGCGACGTTTGCCTCGCGCAGCGCGACGAGCTCCGCCATCGCCGCGCGCAGGTCCTGCGTGCCGTTGTAATCCGCGTCGGCCGCGACGCGCGCGCCGTCGACGTCGGGCAGAAACGGATCCGGCTCCGCGAGCATGCGCGCGATGCGCGGCGTGTAGCCGAGCCGCTCGATGTCGCGCAGATGGCAGACGTTCTCGAGAACGGAGAACGCGTCATCGGATGGTTTGCGCCGCGGATCGCCGCGAAACGCATCAACCAGCGCGCTGACTCGGCGCGGCGTTTCAGAGAGCTCGTTCAGAAGTTCACGCACAGAATTTCTCCGCCGCGTCGATCAGCGCGTCGCGGCATTCGATGACCTGATCGATCCACGCGAATTCCTCGATGCCGTGCAGCCCCGCGCCGCCCGGCCCGAAGACAACGCTCGGAATGCCGGCCGCGCCGAGGACCGCGGCGTCGGTCCAGAAGGTCATCGCACCGGTTTTGCGCGCGAGGATTTTCGGCAGCGCGTGATTCGCGGGCGTCACATACGGAACGCGCTCGAACAACTGCCGCGCATCCGCGCGGAACGTTGGATCCTCCGCGCGCAATCGCTCGAGGATCTCCTCGACTTCGGCGAGCGCGATGCCTGACGGCTCGCCCTCGACGGTGCGCCGCTCGAGCTTCAGAACGCAGCGGTCGGGATACGTGCTCAGCTCGCGGCCGCCTTCGATGAGCGATGCGTGCAGCGATGGATGGCCGAGGAGCGGATGCGCTTCGCCGTTTGCGAGTGAGCGATCGAGGGTCTCGAGCGCGGCGAGCACGCGGCCCATGCGGACGATCGCGTCAATGCCTTCGTCGGCGCGACTGCCGTGCGCGGCGCGGCCGTGCGTCGTGACCTCCACCCACGCCCACCCCTTGTGGCCGACGCCGACGACGAGATCGGTCGGCTCGGTGACGATCGCTGCATCGCAGCGCACGTCCTTCACGAGCGCGTCGGCGCCGACGCTGAGGTACTCCTCGTCGACAACCGCCGCGATCACGATGCGTCCCTTTTTCGGACCGCCGCGTTTCGCGATCTCCATCGCGGCGCTGAGCATCGACGCGACGCCGGCCTTCATGTCCTGCGCGCCGCGGCCGTAGACGCGGTTCTCGCGGATGACGGGATCGAACGGCGCATCCATCCCTTCGACGCCGACCGTGTCGGTGTGGCCGCAGAACATCAGCGACGGACCTCGTTCGCGGCCTTCGATGAAGGCGATGACGTTCGGACGTCCCGGCTCGACCTCGCGCAGCTCCGCGTCGATGTTCGCTTTCTTCAACCGCGCCGCGATGTCTTCCGCGATCGCGCGCTCCCCCGCTCCGCCGCGCACGAGGCCGGGATTCACGGAGTCGATGGCGATGAGGTCGCGAAGGAGATCAATGACGCCGGCCATACGGCCTCCTCATGATGGCGGATGGCGGATGGCAGGTTGCGAATCAGTCATCCGCCATCCGCTATCTGCCATCTGCTCTCTGACTTTTTCGTAAACGATCGTCGCCGCGGCCACGTCCTGCAATGCGGTGCCGGTGCTGTCGAAGATGATCACGTCGTCGTCGATCTTCTTCCCGCGAATGACCTCGCCGAGCGTGGCGCGGACGTCTTCGCGGCGCATGAGGCCCGCGTCGATCGCGTAGCGAAGATCGCCGAACGTCGCGCACTGCTCGAGATCGTCGACGACGACGCCGCTGCGCGCGAGCAGCTCGGGAGCGATCTCCTGCTTCTCGCGGCTGTCCGCGCCGACCGCCGCGATGAACGTTCCCGGCTTCGCGTCGGAGAGAAATGCCGTGCGCGATGGCGTGCAGGTCACCACGATATCGGCATCGCGAGGATGGTCAACTATTTGACCATCGAGCCGCTCCGCGGCGGCGCGATCGGTGTCGTAGAGAAAGACCTGTTCGATGTCGCGAACGCGGCGAATCGCGTCGATCGTGACGCGGCCCTGATTGCCGCAGCCGCAGACCATCAGCGTTTTCGCGTCCTTTCGTGCGAGGTGTCGCGCGGCGACGGCAGTCGCGGCGCCGGTGCGCAGGAGCGTGATCCATGCGGAATCCATCACCGCGAGCGGCTCGCCATTCGTCGCGTCGGCGAGCACGATCGTGCCGCGAATGCGCGGCAGTCCGCGCGACGGGTTGTCGAAGAAGTTGCCGTTCACCTTCGCCACGAAGTTACGGTCGATCGCCGCGGCCTTCACGTGAAACGCGCCGCCGTCGACGTGCAGCGACAACGACGCCGGTCCGTGCGCTTGGGCGACGAACGCGCGCTCGACGGCATCGATGCACTCATCGATGGAGAGAAATCGAACGACGTCGTCGTGCGAGAGAACGATCATCGCGAGAGCTCGTCCTGCAGGAACACCGCGGCGCGGATCGCGCTGCGCCAGTCGCCGAGGTGGAGGGACTCGTTTTCGGAGTGGGCGTTGCAGGGCGGGTCCTCCACGCCCATCAGCAGACAGGGCGCGTTCGGCAGCGCGTCGGCCATCGGGCGCACGAAACCGATCGAGCCACCGGAGCCGATCAGCACCGCCTGACGTCCGTAGCCGCGCGACATCGCCCGCAGCGCCGACGCGGTCGCGCGCGACGCTGGATCGCCCTTCCACCATGTCGGACCGCCGAGGACGTTCGTCTCGACGATCACGCCGCGCGGCGCGGCATCGCGCAAGGCCTGCGCGACCTGCTCGCCGGTGCGGTGCGTATCCATGTCCGGCACGGTGCGAATCGAAATGCGCGCGCGCGCCGAGTCCGAAATCTGATTCGCTGCCTGCGCGACGGGCGTCGCGTCGAGCGCGGTGACGGTGATCGATGGATGGAGCCACGTCTGCTCGAGCGGGCTGTTCGTGAGGAGCTCGACGCCGGGCAGCAGCGCGGGATGAAACGCATTCGTTGGCAATGCGCGAACGGATTCGAGCTCGCGCGGATCGGGCGGCGCGGCGGCGGCAAATCTCACATCGCGCAACGCGGCGATCATCGCGCAGAGGATCTGCAGCGCGTCGGGCACCGCGCCGCCGCCGCGCCCGCTGTGCATCGGACGCTCGAGGCAGCGGACGCTCACGTCGACGAGACAGTTGCCGCGCAGGCGATACGTGAGCGCGGGAACGCCGGTCGCGAAGTTCGGCGTGTCGCAGAGGACGACGAAGTCGCCACGCGCGCGATCGCGATACGCATCGAGAAATCGCGCGAGATTGACCGAGCCGATTTCCTCTTCGCCCTCGATGAGAAACCGCACGTTGCACGGCAGCGTGCCGGCGGTTTCGAGCAGCGCCGCAATGGCGGCGATCTGCGCGAGGATGCCGCCCTTGTCGTCGGCGGAACCGCGTCCGTAGAGGCGGCCGTCGCGAATCGCCGGCTCGAACGGCGGTGAGAGCCACTTTTCCTCGCGACCGACAGGCTGCACGTCGTGATGCCCGTAGATCAGCATCGACGGCGCGCCGTCGCGATGGAGCCAATCGCCGCAGACGATCGGATGCGCTTCCGGCACATCGAGCACGTCGACGTTCTCCATCCCCGCGTCGCTCAGCACATCCGCGAACGCGTTCGCGCTGCGCCGCACGTCGCGCGCGTGCTCCGGATTCGCGGAGACGCTCGGGATGCGGATCAGATCGCAGAGCACGCGCTCGAACGGCTCGAGCTTCGCGTCGACGCGATCGAGAACGGCATCGAGGTGCGGCGCGGCGGCGAGCATGGCTCAACCTACGCTCGCGAGTGGTCTTTTGTCATGGAAGAAACGAGTCGTTTTGGAAAAGACGAGCGTTCAGGGATTGAAGAATCCGCGCGCCCCGTAAAACGCGGAGATGACCGGACCGATGACCTGCTCGCGCGAGACGACGCTCCACGTGCGCGAGTCTGCCATGTTGGTTCGATCGTCGCAGGCGACGAAGTAGTGATCCTTCGGGACCCACGTCGGCGCGTCGTAATCCATCCCGCTTTCGCCCCTGTCGATGCCGTTCACGAAGAGATGTCCGTCGCGAACTTCGACGCGATCGCCGCCCCTCGCGACGACGCGGCGGATGACGATCTGCACGTGCTGCGGCGGCTTTCTCATCGCCACGACCGCCCCGCGCCCCACCTCCCGTCCTCGGCGCACCCACACCACCGTCCCGATCGGAAGGGCCGGCTCCATGGCCCGGTCAATGACGGAGTACGTCCGGACGAAGTACTGAAACGCCCACATCGTGACGAGGCCAAATCCGCAGAGGATGGCGAGGACGATGGCGATCTTCCGGCCGGTTTTTTCGTTCATGTCGGCCGCCAGAAACGCGTGAAGGTGTACGCCGCGACAACGCGTCCAGTCAGATTCGCTGCGGGCACAGGTCCCCAGTAGCGCGAGTCACTCGAACGATCACGGTTGTCACCGAGCACGAAGTAATGCTCGTTCGGTACGCGGTACGGCCCGAACTGATCGCGTGAGCGATACGGTTCGGGCAACGCGACCAGGTTCGGATAAGTCTGCTCGTCCGTATGAACGACGTACGGCTCCCTGGCCTCGGCGCCATTCACATACAAATGCTTGTCGCGAATCTCGACGATGTCGCCTCCCACGGCCGCGACGCGTTTGAGAAATGTCGTCTTCGGATCGAGTGGATACCGAAAGGCAATGATGTCGCCGCGCGCGGCGCTCTTCTGCACACGCACGACGACGCCGCAACCCACGGGGATCGTCGGATCCATCGTTCCCGTCGGGATGCGATACGTCCGAAACCAGATGCGCGAGGCCAAAAAGCCGGCAAACAGAACGGCGCAGATGCCGGCGAGGACAAGCGCGATCTTGCGTTGCACGGACGCGATGATAGCTTGAGCGCCGGCGTCTCGCCGCCGTCCCGGCGGCGCGCCATCAACGCATCCGCAGCAAAATCACCGCACCGCCTACGATCCAGAGCGCGATCAGCAGTACTGACACCGCGCTGCCGCGCGGGAGGATGAGCTCGCCGAGGTTGAAGCTTGCCCAGAGGGTGCGCGGATGGAGGAACGGGTAGGTGCAGAAAGCGCAGCGCTCCTCCGGCGTCTGCGGATTCACGGCGACGCGGCTGCCGTCGGTCGGATAGTTTTCCGGCGTGCGGCCGGCGATGAAGAGCGGGACGATGTATTGCTGCAGCGGACGCTGAAAGCCGCCGCCGGGCGCGACGTCGACCGCGACGACGACGAAGTTGATCGCGAATGAGAGCGCGCCGAGGACGATCCACGCGGGACGCGCGCGATGCGCGGCGAAGAGCATCAGCACGCCGAGAAACGGAACGATCGGCAGGACGTAGCGCGGGCCGATCGCGGAGCCGCCGTGCCAGTTGTTAAAGCTCGCGATGGTGACGATGAAGATCGCGATCACGATCGCGATCGCGGCGAGCTCGCGCCGCAGCACGCGTCGCCGGATCATCACGATCGCGCCGATTATCGCGAAGAGCAGCACCGGTGACAGCGGCAGCAGGCCGCGCTGCCATCCGATCAGCATCTGCACGATCGCATCGAGTCGCGGTCGATGCAGCACGCCGAACACCAGGCCCGCGCTGGTGAACTCGGATGACGTTTCGACCGACGTCTGCCACGGACTTCCGAACGCGGCGTTGTGATAGATCGCGAGAAAAATCCCGAACGGAATCCCGCCCGCGACGAAGAGCGCCGCGCGGCGCATCGAGCGCGACGCCACGAGCACGGCTAGAACCGCCGCGGCGGGAATCGCGACGTAGAAGATCGTGCCCGCGATTCCGGCCGCGATGCCGGCGAGGAGGGGACGCGATTTGACACTGCCTCCATCGAGCCACACGAATGCGAGCAGCAGCAGCGCCGCGCACGGGACGTGCGTGAAGAACACCGTCGCGTACGCAAAGACGTACGTTCCGACCGCGATCGTCAGCGCAACGATCAGCGCGGACGTTCGATCGATGCCGTTGCGACGTCCGTACGTGAACAGCAGCACCGGAATCAGCGCGCCCGTGGTGCCGCAGATCAGGACCGTTAGCAGCCACATCACGATCGTTTGATTGTCGATCGCGAAGAGATGGATCAGCGAGTACGGAATCGCCGCGAGAAACGAGAGGCCCGGCGGTTTGTTCGAGTAGACGTGTCCGCGGCTGAACGAAACGTCGCCGGTGTTCTCCGCGAATCGATCGATGTGCAGCGTGTGGTCCTCGACGAGCGCGCGTGTGAGATCGAAGCTCGCGTTCGCGTTCCAGCCGGCGCCGTTGAAGAAGGACGCGTATGCGACGAGCGTG
>Ga0075425_100003736_pt1 | contig 15536 bp, 9 predicted proteins | sample SoiMethybrSBSTD4_FD_75300 | JGI IMG/M metagenome (GOLD analysis project Ga0075425, IMG submission 75300) | Bulk soil microbial communities from a Populus tree surrounding site in Tennessee, USA - Soil MetaG P. TD hybrid SBSTD4 | ecosystem: Environmental > Terrestrial > Soil > Tree plantation...
AGCGGCCTCCTGCCTACGCGAACCCGAACAGTCACTGGTGGGATGGATCGCAGATCTATGGATCGGACCCGGTCGTCGCCGCCCGCCTCCGCACCGGCGAAGGCGGCAAGCTGAAGCTCGAGGCCACCAAGCTGCTACCCGTCGATCCCGAAACCGGCTTGAACCTGAGCGGCTTCACCGACAACTGGTGGATCGGTCTGGCGATGCTTCACACGCTCTTCACGCGCGAGCATAACTACGTGTGTGAGCTGCTCGCAAAGGAACATCCGACGTGGAACGACACCGAGCTCTACACCAAGGCGCAACTGATCACCTCCGCGACCATGGCGAAGATTCACACGGTCGAGTGGACGCCGGCCATCCTGCCGCATCCGGTGATCAAGGTTGCGATGCACGCAAACTGGTACGGCTTGGCCCCGGGCGACCTGCAGGAGGTATTCACGTTTCTCGAGGACAACGAGATTCTGGGCGGCATTCTTGGATCGAAACAGGATCACCACACGGCTCCGTACTCGCTCACCGAGGAATTCGTGGCGGTCTATCGGCTGCATCCGCTCATTCCCGACGAGGTCGTGTTCCGCAGCCTGTCGGGCACCAAGCCGGACGAGACGATCGACCTGCCAGCCATGGCCGGCCGTCATACGCCAGCCCTGGCCGGCCGCATTCCGATGCCGGATCTCTTCTATTCCTTCGGTCGATCGCACCCGGGACAGATCAGGCTGCACAACTATCCGAAGCACCTCCAGAACCTGAGGCGGGACGACGGCGAACACCTCGACCTGGCCTCGGTAGACATCTATCGCGATCGTGAGCGCGGTGTTCCTCGTTACAACCGGTTCCGTCAGCTCATTCACAAGGAACCGGTGAAATCGTTTGAGGAGCTCACCGACAATGCCGTCTGGCGCGAGCAGATCCGAAAGGTCTACAACAACGATCTCGAGAAGGTCGATCTGATGACCGGCCTCTTCGCCGAGCCGTTGCCCGATGGGTTCGGCTTCAGCGAGACCGCCTTCCGCGTCTTCATCCTCATGGCGTCACGCCGGTTGAAGAGCGATCGATTCTTCACCGACGACTACCGGGCCGACATCTACACCGAATTCGGCATCAACTACATCAAGGACAACTCGATGTTGAAGGTGTTGACGCGGCATCATCCGGACCTGGCGCCGGCGCTCCAGGGTGTCGAGAACGCGTTCCATCCGTGGCCCGCGGCGACCGCTCGAGGACGATGACGCTGAGCGCGCTCGAGCCGTCGAACTACTGCTTCAGCCCGTAAACGGCAACAAAGAAATTCTTCGGGATACTGTCGTTCGCCGGCCGGTCGTTCTCGAAGTACGCCTTCGGGCCCGGCGGGTTTTCGTGATCGCCATACGTTGCCACGAAGACCTTTCCGTTCGCGACCGTCGGCGGCGCAAATTTCGCGAAGAGTCCGACGGCATTTGGTCCGGCTGGATCATCAGGCGGCGAGCTGCGAAAGATGTCGTTCTTGATGTCTTGCGCATCAAACGCGAGCAACTGCGCCTGAACTCCGCGCTTTTGGTTGGCATCTCCCGCATACGGCAACAATGCCCAGAGAATGCCGGTGCCGGCGTTGTCGCCATCGGCTGAAATCGCGAGCATCGCGCCGGGCATGCCCGGCGGTGCGTGATACAGGCTCTTCATCGGCGGTGTGAGCAGCTTTCCGTTCTTGAACTCATACGACCGCAACACATCTTCTTCACCCCAGACATACACGCGAATGCCGTTCGGCCCCTGCCACATCACGTGTGAGCCATGGATGTTGCCGACCACGCCTTCGCCGCCAAACTGTGACTGCGGCCCCATGATGGCTTGCACCGCGTTTGGGTTTGGGCAGTCCATCTTCGGCGGACCGATCGGCGGTGTGAAATGGCCCATCTTCGAGGAGTCAACGACATAGATGTTGCCGTCTTTGCCACCGCCAATGAGCAACTCGGGAGCCGTCCCCACCACGAGCAGCGGACCCGCAGACCCGAGATCGAGATCACAGCGGCCAGCGCCGCCACAGGCCTTATTCAGCAGCGCCTGGTTGCACGGCGTGAAGAAGTCTTTCACGGCCAGCGTGTTTCCTTCGAGTCTGAGCTTGACGAAGCTGTCGCCGAAATTCTTGCCGCCGGAATTCGCGTCGAATTTTCCGTTCCCGGTCATGACGTAGATGTTGCCGAGCGCGTCGGCCGCCGGGCCCGAGCCTGCCTGCCAGATCCCGCCATTGATGTCGGTGGGTGTGACATTCCAAACCGCCTTCTGTGTGAGCGTCGCCGCGTCGTACGCGAGCAGCCAGCCGTGCAGCGTCCCTCCGGTCTCGAGGTTCGTCGCAAATCCGAGATACAGCACACCGTTGTCCAGAAGCAGTGCGGCGCGCTGCTTCTGTTGGGTCGTATCGAGTTTCAGCTGTCCACCTCCTGGTTTCGGCGCGGTCGCGCTGATGACCGGCACCGGTTTGATCCGCTCGCGGTAATCGATCGGCGGAAACCCGGGACCAGGAAAGGGAGCCTTGGTCAAGTCAATTGCATGAAGGCGAAATTGTCCGCCGTTGTCGTTGTGCCAGCTCACGACATACATCGTCGTGTGCGCATCATTTATTACCGGGGTACTCAGGATGCCGTACTCGGGGAAGTTCGTATTCCAGCTATCGAAGCTCGCCTTCTCGGGCTGCGGCTGGCCGAGCCACTGAGCCCAGATCAACGCGTCCTGCGACTGCGGAAGCGTCGGCTTCTTGTCCGCGTCATACGCATAAATCGTGTTGTGCATCGTCGACACGATCAGCGCGTTGAAGGTCCCCTTCCCTTGTACGGTCAGGCCCGATACGTAGAGTGGCTGCGCGACGATCTGGCCATCGGCGAAGAGCGTCCACAGCTTGCCGAACTTTTGCTTGACGTTCGCAACCGTGAGCGCGCTCTCGTGCACGTTCGCTCCGGTGCGACGATTGTCATTGTGGTGGGTCAGAACATTGACCTGGCTCCACGCCGGCACAGCCGTAGCGATGATGCTCAGAACGATCGAACTCACGGTTGTTCGCTTGTTGAAAGCATGCACTGTGCACCTCCGCTAGGGATGATGTGGTAGTCGAGAGCGATTATCCAACTGTGCGACGACATTGTCGCTGTTCAACTTCATCGTTCGCGTACCTTGGTACTCCCACTATATTTCGCGGGTAGCGCGTGCCCGCTCCGACACAAAAATTTTGCGAGCTCAACGCCAAAAATTTTCTTTCATCGTTCACGATCGGCGATAGACTCGCTCGCGCAATTCAGTCAAGCGCACGGAACGTCCTGTCCCAGTGTGCTCCTGTCCGCATCAGGAGGTCTGGATGGCTGATCAGTTCACTGTCCTCGTTCAGGCGGCCATCGCCGGTGGGCCGTCAACGAGCGCCTCGCATAGTCTTCAGCTCACGGCCTACGATCGGGTTTCCATCACACTCGAGGGAACCGACAAAGACGATCCGACCAAGCCGGTCAGCGATCCCGCGAACAACAACGTTCCGTCGATCGAGGTCGAGGTGCAGCCGACGTCAGCGACGGAACGTGTCGCGGTTCTTGCCATCACATCGGATCGATACTCCGTTGACCTCGTGTATTCGGTCGACGGCGGCGCCGAAGACATCGGCCTCGATCACGCGCATGTCTTCATTGGCGCCGGCGCGATCGCTCTGCTCAAAGCGGCGCCGAAGAAGCTGACGTTCCGCAACGGCATGGGCGCCGGCCAGAGCGCAAACATCACAATTCTCGCCGGCCGCCAGGCGACTGCCTAGTCGCCGAGATTCGCGTCGGTCGCGGCGCGGCGCGCGACGTTGCGCGAGCTATTCGAAAGAAGGAGTGTCGGGATGCCGATCACACCAACCTATCCGGGCGTATACATCGAAGAAGTACCGAGCGGCGTACGGCCCATCACCGGTGTCGCAACATCGATCGGCGCATTCATCGGCTTTTTCTCGCGCGGTCCCTTCGCCGAAGCGCGCCGACTTCTGTCGGCTGCCGACTTCGATCGCGAGTACGGCGGGCTCCGTGCGGACAGTCTCGCCTCCTACGCGATTCAGCAGTTCTTTCTGAACGGCGGCCAGCAGGCCTGGGTGGTGCGAACCGCCGCGGGCTCACCCACGCCGTCTTCGATCGAGATGCAAGATCAGGGAGGAACAGCCGTCTTCCGTGTGCTCGCCGTGAGCGAGGGGGAATGGGGCGACAACCTTCGCGTCGACGTCGACTACGGCACGTCGGACCCTACGAACACGTTCAATCTCACGGTCAGCGAGATTGTCAACGGCAACGTTGTCAATTCGGAATCGTTTCTCAATCTGACGATCACGCCTGGTGACCGACGGTACGCCGTCGATGTCATTGGCGATTCGTCGAAGCTGATTCGTCTCGAAGCGATTGGAACGCCGACCACGCGGCCGGCGCCGACTGGCACAGTCAGCGCGCCCATCACCGATGTGACCGCGCTTCCGCTAGGTGGGCAGCTCAGCGTCACGATCAACGCCGCAAACGGTGGACCAGTGCCGCTCGGATCGACACCAACGACCATGTCGGCGCTACGGGCGGCGCTGCAAGCGGCCATTCGCGCGGCGAACCCTGCGGCGTTTTCCCGCGTGACGGTGAGTGTTGCCGGCACGCTGACATCGGGAGCATTTCTTCACGTCCGGGCCGGAAGCGACGATCCGGCAACGATCGTTCAGTTGAGCGGTCAGTTCGCGACGGATCTGGGATTTGCTGGTTCGGCGCAACAAAACGTCCAGCAGTACGCGCTTGGCAGCGCGACGAACGCGGGTAAGCAGGTCAACGGCGTCGCCGGCGACGATGGCACCGTGCCGGGAGCGCAGGAACTGATTGATGCACTTCCAGCGTTCGACCCCGTCGATTTGATCAACATCCTCTCCATTCCGGATACCGACCAACTTGCCGATACCGACGCCGCCCAGGTTGCGGCCACGGCGACCGCGTACGTCGCCAATCGGCGCGCCTTCTACATCATGGATCCGCCAAATCTCGATTCAGTCCGCGATGAGATCCCGGAGATCGAAGCATGGCTCGACGGCAATGGCACGCTTCGCCACCAGAACGCTGCCGTCTATTTTCCGCGGCCGCTGATCGCCGATCCGCTGAACGAGTTCCGGCTGCGCGCCGTGCCGGCGAGCGGCACCATCGCCGGACTGTACGCGCGTATCGATGGTGAGCGCGGTGTCTGGAAGGCGCCGGCGGGACTCGAAGCCGTGCTTCGCGGCGTGCAGCGGCTCGAGTACGTGATGACCGATGATGAAAACGGCGTCTTGAATCCACTTGGGATCAACGCGTTGCGTACGTTTCGGACATCGGGAAACGTCTGTTGGGGTGCGCGAACACTTGTCGGCGCCGACCTTCTCGCGTCCGAGTGGAAGTACATCCCGGTGCGACGACTCGCGTTGTTCCTCGAGGAGAGCCTGTATCGAGGCACACAGTTCGCGGTGTTCGAACCAAACGACGAACCGCTCTGGTCGCAGATTCGACTGAACGTCGGCGCGTTCATGCAGAGCCTCTTCCTGCAAGGAGCGTTTCAGGGACAAACGCCGCGACAGGCATACCTCGTCAAGTGCGACAGCGAAACGACGACGCAGGACGACATCAATCACGGAATCGTGAACATCGTCGTCGGCTTTGCCCCGTTGAAGCCGGCGGAGTTCGTGATTATCAGGATCCGCCAGTTGGCCGGCCAAACGCAGGCGTAGTGAGGGCACATGGCGAAATTCTCAGTGAACGCACAACGGTTCGATCCGTACAAGAACTTCAAGTTCCGCGTGAAGTGGGACGGCCGTTATGTCGCGGGCGTGAGTAAAGTGAGCCCGCTCAAGCGGACGACGGAAAAGATCGAGCACCGTGAGGGTGGTGATCCGTCGTCGCCGCGGCTTGCTCCAGGCAAGAGCACGTTCGAGGCGGTCACGCTCGAGCGGGGCGTCACCCACGACACCGAGTTCGAGAAGTGGGCGAACAAAGTGTGGTCGATCGGTGCCGGACTCGGCGCCGAGGTCTCGCTGCGCGACTTCCGAAAAGACATCATTCTCGAGCTGTACAACGAAGCGGGACAGGTGGCGTTGTCGTACAAGATCTTTCGCTGCTGGGTGTCGGAGTACCAAGCACTCCCGGAACTCGACGCCAACGGCAACGGCGTCGCCATCCAGATTGTGAAACTCGAGAACGAAGGCTGGGAACGTGACACGTCCGTACCCGAGCCGACCGAGCCGTCGTTCACGATTCCCGAAGGATAACCCTCGATGGCCGGTCTCAGCGCACGCGATCTGCTCGACATCGCAGACGAGGGGCACTCGCTCGACTGGATCTCGCGCGGTCTCTTGATTGCCGCGTCGGCATGGCCGCACGCCTCTCCCGAGCAATGCGCGACCCTTCCGATCGGTGTGCGCGATCGTCTCGTGATGGCGCTCCGTGTGCAGACATTCGGGCGTGACATGTCGCTCCGCTTTCGTTGCCGTGCGTGTGAATCGGATCTGGTGGCGCGGCTCGATCTTGGCGCCGTTCTCGCCGCACATGGATCGTCACCTCCACCGAGTATCAACATCGAGCTGGATGGAGAAACGGTCGAAGCACGCGTTCCCACGAGTGAGGATCTGCTCGCGACGGCAAATCTTCCTCCCCTGGATGGCGAATGGGCCCTGTATCGTCGATGCCTCACCTCGGAGAGACAGGTGGATACGGCGATGATCCGTCAGCGTGTCGCGGAGGCGCTCGCCGCCGCGGATCCGCTTGCCGCGCTCGACGTCGAACTGGGATGTGCCGAGTGTGGCGCGCGATACTCGGAACCTTTCGACATCGTCAGCTGCTTCTGGAAAGAAATTGAAGCAGCGGCGTGGCGCGCGGCTCTCGACGTCCACCTGTTGGCGTCGACTTACGGCTGGTCGGAAGGGCAGGTCCTGAGCCTGAGTGCGGCGCGCCGGGCACGGTATCTCGCGTTGAGGGAGCCATGACGGACCTCTTCGCTCAATTGCTGCAGCGGTCCAGGGGCGAAGATGTGCTCTCACCGGCGCTTCCGTCCCGGTTCGAGCGCGTGGCGGATCACGTAGAACCGTGGGCGGAAGTCGAGCGTTTCGTGTCGCCATCAGAGACGCCGGGCCGGCAAGCGCCGCCGCAGCGACCGTCGATTCAAACGAGAGTTGCGCCGGACGACCAGTCGTCTCTTCAGCGCGAACGGCCGCCGCGGAACGTCGTTACCGGCGAAACCAACATCGTTCAGCCTCCGACCACGCCATCTCCGGAAACGATCCGAATCTTTCAGTCTCAGCGGCGCGACACGGAGACGATACAGCCGCTCGATCTCGAGGCGATCGTGGCCGCCGCTCTCCGAGCGCGTGAGCCCGTGATGGGCATCGAAGCCACGCACAGCGAGGCCGATGGAGCACGCGGCGTCGACGAGTCACCAGAACGCGCACCCCAGCGCGCGACTCCTCCGGCTCTGCCGGCAATCGTCGCGGAACGTCCTTCAGCGCCGGCCGCGGCGGGTTCGCCACGTGAAAACGCCCAGGCATTACCTCCGGCCATCGAGGTGCGGATTGGACGGATCGAGGTCACTGCCGGAGCACCGCCTGCTCAGCGAGCCACTCTCCCGCGGGTTCCGCGCTCGCCTGCCGTCGCACTCTCGCTGCGCGAATACCTCGCGCGCCGTCCGCGGAGCTGAGGATGGCGAATGCGCTTGCCATCGCGTCGGTGACCGCGCTGCTCAAAGATCTGCTCAACGACGGGCTGATCAATAAAAACGTCGATGCGCTCTTCAATTTTCAAGTCACGGCGCAGCCGCCCGATCGGATTTCTGCGGCAACCAACGGCGAACCGATCAACCGGTTGAATCTGTTCCTCTATCGCGTGACGCCGAACACGGGGTGGATCAACCAGCGTCAACCGTCGCGAGCGAGCTCGGGTGAACGGCTGGACAACCCGTTCCTCGCGCTCGATCTCCTCTACATGCTCTCTGCGTTCGCCACAGAGGATTTGAACGCCGAAGTGCTGCTCGGCTTTGGCATGCAGGCGCTGCACGAGACGCCGGTGCTCGATCGGAACGCAATCCGCACAGCGCTGGGACCTGGCGGTCCGGTCAGCGGCGCACTGCTGCCGCCAGCCTTCCAGGAATTGTCACCGGCCGACCTCGCCGATCAATTCGAGCAAATCAGGATCACGCCCTATTACACGTCGATGGACGACGTCTCGAAGCTGTGGACGTCGTTGAACACTCCGCTCCGCATGTCGGCGCTCTATCAGACGACGGTGGTGTTAATCGAGAGTGATACGTCGACTCGATCGTCGCTGCCTGTGCTGACACGCGGAGTCTTCATCCAGCAACTCCGCCGGCCGAACGTTCGACGATTGCTGTCACGGGACCCTGGCGATCCCGAGGCGGTGCCATCTCGACAGATCGTGCATGGCGACCACATCGTCCTCGAAGGATCCGGCCTGCGCGGCGACATCACGTCCGTCGCGATTGGCGCGGAAGAACAGGTGCCTGTAAGCGTGACGCCGGAACGGATTGAGGTGTCGGTGCCGGGGACGCTGCTGCCCGGGGTGACGGGTGTCCAGGTCGTTCATCGAATCGCCAAGCTGCCACCAAGCGTCGAGCAGATGCCGGGCGAGACTTCGAACCTGATCGCATTCGTGCTGCATCCCTCGCTGGCACCGCTCGGAGGAATCGAGTTACTTGACGCAACGCTCGAGAACGCGGCGGACCCGACGGGGCCAGTACGAGGCCAGATCCGTTTGCGCTTCGCCCACAACGCCGGATCCCGGCAACGAACGGAACTGCTGCTGAACGAACGCAATCCGCCGACGACCAGGACCGCCTTTGCGCACACGTTCCGCGCAGTGTCGTTGGCGGAGCCTATCCCCGAAACCGTTACTGAGCGCGTCTTCGAGTTCCGTCAGGTCGAGCAGGGCACGTATCTCGTACGCGCACGTGTCGATGGAGCCGAGACGCGGCTCGTCACCGCAGGCGGGGCGTTCAACGAGCCTGCAGTGGACATTCATCCATGACTCAACGACGCGACGACTGGCCGGAGCGAAGCCGAGCGGCGCTTGCCGGCGCGTTGGGGGACTTACGCGAACGCTTGTCGGCCAAAGCCGATGGTCGTCCGACGGCGACGGCGGCCGTTGCCGAGGACTCGGCGTACGCGCGCTTGATTCGCAAGTTTCATCTGTCGCCGTTCGAGCGCGATGTGCTGTTGCTGACCGCGGGTGTGGAAGTTGATTCGAGCTTCGCCAGGCTCGTGAGCGATTGGCACGGAGATCCCGCTCGTTTCCGGCCGACGTATGCGTTCGCGCTCGCGATTCTCAATCAGCCGCACTGGAGTGCGATTTCCCCCGACGCCGTACTCCGGCGCGGCCGGCTCATACGTCTCGGCGAAGGGCATGGTCTCGTCGATACGCCGCTCATCATTGAGGAAGCGGTGCTTCATGCGCTGAACGGCCTCGCAGGCCTTGACGAGCGTCTCCGCCCGTTCGCGTCGCTGGTCACGCCTGGTTTTGTGAGCCCGGGACAGCAGGCTGCCGCCGTGAAAGTGGCAGAAGCCTGGTGTCAACAGGACGCGAACGGACCGCGTCCCAAGGTGCTCCTGTCCACGCCGGACGGCAACGACGCCTCGCAGATTTTTGCGGCTGCCTGCCGAGCACTCGAGCTGACGGGCTTCGAGATTGACGTGACAGCGCTACCCGCAGATCGCGGTCAGGTCGAAGACATTGTCGCGATCTGGGAACGGGACGCCGTCCTCCACGATCTGGCGTTGCTCGTCGACGCCGGTACAGCCGAGACCAGCGAGCGTCGACGCCTCGTCACGTGGATGCTCGATCGACTCGCAGGGTTTGTCGCGATCGCAGGCGACCGCAGCCCTGCCTCGAATCGGTCGTCGATCGTACGAATTCCCATTGGCGAGGCGACAGTCGCGGAACAGACGGCGGTCTGGGAGGCAGCGCTTGGACCGCTCGCCGCGACACTCGACGGGGAGCTCGGACGAATCACCGAACAGTTCCGGCTGCCGACGCATGCCATCTTTGAAGCCGCGTCGGAATTGCGCGCAGGAGAATCGCAAGCCGGGACGGACATCGGCGCCCGCGGATGGGAAATCTGCCGGCGGCAAGCGCGAGGCGGCCTCGACGATCTCGCACAGCGACTCGAGCCACGCGGCACCTGGGAGCGTCTCATCCTTCCCGCTGCGCAGGTAGAGCTGCTGCGATCGATCGCGCGACATGCGCGTCACCGCTTCGAGGTCTACCAGCGCTGGGGATTTCGCGCGCAATGGAGCCGCGGGCTTGGCGTCACTGCCCTTTTCCACGGTCCAAGTGGCGTCGGCAAGACGTATGCGGCGGAGGTGCTCGCCAACGATCTGTCGCTCGACTTGTACCGAATCGATCTCAGTGCCACCATCAGCAAGTACATCGGCGAAACGGAGAAGAATCTTCGACGGGTGTTCGACGCCGCCGAGCAAAGCGGCGCGATTCTCCTCTTCGACGAGGCAGACGCACTGTTTGGCAAGCGCAGTGAAGTCAGCGACAGCCACGACCGCTACGCCAACCTGGAAGTGAGTTACCTCCTTCAGCGGATGGAAGCGTACCGCGGTCTCGCGATTCTCACGACCAACCTCAAGAGCGCACTCGATCTCGCCTTCCTCCGCCGGATTCGCTTCGTCGTCCCGTTTCCGTTTCCGTCGGCGAGCGAGCGAGAACGCATCTGGCGGCACATCTTTCCGGCGGAGGTCCCGCTGGATCCGGTCGTCGACTGGTCGAAGCTCGCAGCGCTCGCCGTCACCGGCGGCAACATCGCGAACATTGCACTCGATGCCGCGTTTCGAGCCGCGCATGAGCGATCGACGGTCGGGATGCGGCACTTGCTGGAGGCTGCGCATGCGGAATGCGCGAAGCTCGAAAAACCGATCGCTGATAAGGAAACGCGAGGATGGCTGTGAGCCGCACGATCGCCATCACGATCGATGTGCTTGCCGTTTCCGGCCTCGACGCCGCTCAGGCGCGCGTGTTCGGCGATTCGCTGGAGCGGGCACTGACGGAACTGATTCGAACGCAAGGCTTGCCGCCGGTCAGTGCCGCGGGCATCGTTCGCGGCTCCATCGCCGTGCAGGACATCGGTGTTCGTGACGGGAATCCTGTGCAAACGGCCGACGCCGCCGCCCGCGCTATATACCGAGGCCTGGCGTCATGAGCCGCGCATCGGTGGCCGTCGCCCGCGAGGTTCAGCCGATTCAGGAGCGGTCCCGCAAGGCGACACGTCGCTCGAAGCCTCCGCGTCCCGTATTGGTCCCACGCCGCCGGCATTCGGTCGAAGGTATTCCGGTGTTCCCGGGCGCAAGCCACGACGACAACCAGAGTGCCGTCGAACGTATTCAGCTGCCGCATCAGCCGGAGCTCGAAGCAGCATTTGGTCAGCCTCTCGATCATCTGACAGCGATCGCCGGCGATCCAATCGCGCAATGGCTCGACGAACGCCAGGCGGAGGCCGCGACGCTCGGCAATGTCATTTGGCTGCCGGATCCGGTTGCCTCCATCGACACCGTGGCACACGAGGTCGTCCACGCGTTTCAGGCGACAAATCCGGACGCGGTGCCTTGCCCATCCACATCAGATTCGATCGTCACGCAGCAGGACCCCGCAGAAACGGAAGCCAGCACGTTAGCGGTAAGTCCCTCCGGCACGTCGTCCATTCACACCACGCTTGCACCGGGTGCGATCGCGCTGCGTCGCACGAACATTCCCACCACGCCTTCGCCGAAGAAGCCAACCGACAAGGACACGTTCGTCAGTGAGCTGGAAAAGACTCGACCGCCTGTCCCTCGAGAAGGCTCGACCGGAGATGGGCAGCAGCCAGCGACGACAACTGACGAAAAAACGCCCACAACGACGGCGACCGCTGGAGCGGAAGCAGCGGCGCCAACAGAACAGCCATCCCCGTCGTTCGCTCTGCCGGAGATGCCCGAAACCGCGCTCTCGCCCGAAGAACAGGCGGCGCGACAGGCGCAACTCGAGGCAGCTCAGGCCGCAATTGCCCAGGCAAATACTGCAGAAGCCGTCGTCGGCGCATATGCCGACGCACCACCAACGGTCAAGGCCCAAACGCAGTCGATCATCGGCGGACGCATTCACGAAGTGATTGCCGCCGATCAACAGAAGTTCGAGCGCAATCTCCCTGACCTGCACGTCGCGACAACAGCGGATGAAGCGCCGCCGCCCGCCGGCGCTGTCACCGCGCCCGAACTCGAGCCGATCGTTCTCGAACCGGATGTCCCACCGCCGGCTCCGGAACCGGATCTGCCGCGCCTGCCACCGCCTCCGCGATACCAGGAGAACAGAGAGATCATCTCCTTCATCGCGCGCATGTTCGGTGCCGGCGCCGCGCGTGCGATTGCGAAGGCCCTTGGCGACATCTCGACCGGCGATCCATTCGTCGACACCTACCCAGGAACGAAACCAACAGTTCCGCTCGAGGGTGACACCAATCCGTCTCGACTCGCCGAACAGAAACGCAAAGGCCAGGAGGACGTCCGGGCGAAGCGCGAGCAAGCCACGCAGCTCGTCATCGATGGCCGCGGTCCGGAGCAAGTGCAGCTTCGTGCGCTCGACGCCACCGCCGCCGTGGGCGAGCTGCCGGTGGTCGAGCCGTCGGAACTCACCGGCGCACCCGAGGCAGAAAAGCTGAATCAGATGGCGCTGCCCGAGGAAGTCCTGGCGCAATTCGACCAGGACATGGGCGCGACGATGCAGGCCAACCTGCAGGACGCGCGCGACCAGTTCGCTCAGGCAGAAATGAATCGGGATACGCAGCGTAACGCGGCAGTGACGGTGGCCGAGCAGGACCGCGATCGCCTGATGCGCGATGCTGACGGCGAGCAGCGCCAGAAGGTGCGCGAAGCGCGCGAGACCATTCAAACCGAGCGGCAATCGACAGTCGATCAACAGAAGGCCGCGGTCACCAAGCTCGACACTGACGCGGAGCTGGCACGCAAGAACAGCTACGACGAGATCGATAAACGGGTCAAAGCGGACGAAGAGGCCATCGCGAAGGAGTACGACAAAACCGAGGAGCAGGCCAAGGCCCGCGTCACCAAAGGCGAACAGGATGCCGAGGCAGCCCGCCTGAAAGCGGAAAAAGAATCAGAAGAAGAGAGTTGGTGGGACAAGGCCGTCGGTTTCGTCGAGGACGTCTTCGACGCGCTCACCTCGTTCATCAACGACATCTTCGACGCGGTTCGCTCGTTCGTCAACGATCTCATCGACGCGGTTCGCGATTTTGCGAAAGGGTTGATCGACCTCGCCGCCGGCTTCATCAAAGGGGCGATCTCCGCGTTTGGCGACATCTTGAAAGGGTTTGTCGATATCACCATCGGTCAGGTGTTCCCGGAGCTTGCCAATACATTGAACGAGAAGATCGACGGCGCCGTCGCCACCGCGAACGACTTCGTCGATGGCGTCGCCAACAAGCTGAAGGCGGGCATCGATGCCGTTGCCGACAAGCTCAAGAAAGCCGTCAACTTCGTCATCGACACCTTCCAGGCCGCGGTCAACACGGCGGTCGCTTTTGTGGAAGCGACAATTACCGGCGACTGGGGTAAGTTCGCGCGCAAGCTGCTCGAATCAATCCTCCACATCCTCGGCATCGATCCTGCGGACTTCTATGCGTTCGTCGAGAAGATCATCGATACCCTCGACCTCATCATCGACGATCCGCTCGGTTTCCTCGGCCACCTCGTCGACGCCGTGGTTCTCGGGTTCCAGAAGTTCGCCGACCACTTCCTCGACCACCTGAAGGTCGGCATCATCAAATGGCTCACCGGTGCGCTCGGCGGCATTCAGATCCCGAAGGACTTCGATATTCCCGGCATCCTCGATCTTGCCAGACAGATCGCCGGACTGTCGTGGGAATGGCTCCGGGCCAAAGCGGTGCGGCTGGTTGGCGAGAAGAACGTGGCCCGTCTCGAGTTCATCCTGAGCTACGTGCAAACGCTGATCGATGGCGGGTTCCCGGCGCTGTGGGCCCGCATCACGCAGGACTTGGGCGGTCTCGTCGACATGGTGCTCGGGGCCATCAAGGAGTACCTCGTCGAGAACATCATCATCGCGGGTATCAAGTGGATCGCGGCGCTGTTCACGCCCGTCGGCGCGCTGATCAAGCTGATCTTCACGATCTGGAACCTCTACAAGTTCGTCCGCGATCAGTTGCAGCGCATCATCCAAATTGCCAAAACGATGGTCGACGCGCTGGCGAACCTGGCGCACGGCATCATCGAAGATGCGGCCGTACGGATCGAGACGGCTCTTGCGAATCTGCTGCCCGTCGCGATCGATCTCGTCGCGAAGCTGCTCGACCTCGGCGGCGTGTCAGCGAAAGTACGGGAGATCATCCAGGGAATTCGCGACTGGATCGATGAGGCGGTCAACAAGCTGCTCGATCGGGTGTTGAAAGCCTTCACCGGAAAGGGTGAGGCAGAGGATGCGCCGGCCGAAGGAGAGTCGATCGGCGAGCGGCTCGTCGTCGATGTCGAGGATGGCCCGGACCACGTGCTCACGATCGCGGCCAGCGGCACCGATGCGACGGTCATGCTGGCCTCGGATCCGCTACCAGTCGCGCGGTGGCTCGATAACTTCGCCGGCAAGGTCGGCGAGCTGAAAACCGACGAGAAGAAAAAGATCGCGACTGAGAAGATCGACGGTGCACGCGCGGCGCTCAGCGAACTGGATCCAGAGGCGGACGCGCTGCTGGCCGCAAAGGCTGGAGGCAGCGAGCCTCCAGCGAAGACCAAAGAGGAAGTGAACAAAGACGAAGAGAACCTGCGGGATGCGCTCGCCGCGGTCTTCAAGGCATTTGGCGTCAAGGACGCGGCCATCATCGGCATCTTTGCTGCCGAGATTGCGGCCGCTCGCGACGACGCACAGCCGCAAATCAAGAAAGCGCTGAGAGAAAACGAGACGACTTTCCAGACGATGAAATGGGAGGAGATTCGTCCCAAGATTGCCGAGGGCTACAACCCCTTCCAGAAACCGATTCTCAAAGAACATGTATTCGGCCGGGCAGCGCAGAAGGCTGCCGCTGCGATGATTCCCGTCGACAAGAAGTTCGAAGCGAAACAGACGGAGAACTTCCTCGGAGATTGGCTCGCGCGTCTCATCAACAACGGCGAAGGCTCGACCTTCGCGACAGCTCGCATCGCACTTCAGAACATTCTCTTCGACAAGAGCAGAACGCTCGAGTCCAGCGCGGAGCTTAAGGCCGCCGTCGACGAAGCCTTGATCCAGTTCGAAACGAGCGGCGACAAACCGGATGCCGATCTTGTCGCCGCGGTCAGTGGACAGATCATCGACTTCCTGATAGCGGTTGCAAAGAACCAGCCGGACTTCAACGGTCTGAACCTCGCGAATTGGGAGACAGTGTACTGGGGCAAGCCGCCGAACCAGGCGTGGCTGAAGGATCGATTCCGCGGCGCCGGCGGACTGCACGAATGGATCCCCACGAATTACATCGACAAGGTCATTGCGCGCGGCCGCGAGTCAGCG
>Ga0075425_100003737_pt1 | contig 15533 bp, 12 predicted proteins | sample SoiMethybrSBSTD4_FD_75300 | JGI IMG/M metagenome (GOLD analysis project Ga0075425, IMG submission 75300) | Bulk soil microbial communities from a Populus tree surrounding site in Tennessee, USA - Soil MetaG P. TD hybrid SBSTD4 | ecosystem: Environmental > Terrestrial > Soil > Tree plantation...
CGTTCGGCAACAACATCTCGACAGGGTTCTGGACGGATGCGCGCCTGATTACACTCAGCGCGAAGATTCGCTTCTAGCCCCCGCCTCTCGGCGGTCATTCCTGAAACGCGCTACCACGGGACTGGCCGGTGGTTTTCTGGTGCCCGCCGCCTTTGACTCCCAAATCAAACACGTGATTCTGATCGTGCCCGGCGGTGCCCGCAAAAAGGATTACTACGACAACGCCTCCCTCGCGCCGAACATCGGTGAACTCGCGGCGGCAGGATTCGTGTTCGAGGAAGATCATTGCGAGACGGTGACGTCGCATCGAGCATGCGCCGGGGAGATGGTGAAGGGATTGTCAGGTTGTTTTTTTGTGAAGGATGAAGACCGAGTCAGTGCGGTCTTGCGCGAGTTGAAGCCGGGCGTGCTGGTATTGCGGCAAATGGCCCAGGACAAGGGCCACGACGACTACGAAGAGTATCTGGAAGCGATTCGTGAGATGGATCGGAGTGTCGGGGCGATTGCTGGTTTCGTGAGGAGCGATCCCATTCTCAGGGAAAACACCGCGATTGTGATTCGACCGGAATTCGGACGAGATGACATCGTGAATCAGTTTGGCCAGCTTCACCACTCACCGGGGTTCTACTGCACGCACAGGGTTGCGAGTATTTTCTGGGGTGCGGGTATTAGTCGGGGAGTGGGACGCGATATCGTTGACCGGCGAAATTTCGGACTCAGGATTGAGTCGATCCTTAGCCGCGGATTGCACGGATTACGCGGATTTGAATCTGCGTAATTCGCGCAATCCGCGGCTGATCACTTCTTTTCGGGCGTGGCCGGTGCCTGAGCTTCCACCAAATCCTCCGCCTTCACATTGAACTTATCGAAGACATCCTTGCCGACCACTTTCACCGCCGGACTATCAGGTGTCTTCAAATAAACGCCTTCCGGCGTCTTGCTCTCCGCACCAAACGTCAGCCGCCCAATCTCGTTCGAGCCCTTATGAAACACCACTTCAACGCGTGGCTTATCGAGCCCATACGTCGAAAGCGCTTTGGGCGGATCGATCACATCCTTAACTCGATCGAACTCGATTGTGGTGAGCAGCGTCGAAATTTTTTCGAATTGAAGTTTTCTCCCGTCCGGCAGCTTCCAATCCGCATCGGCTTTGTTGATCGACGACTTTTCCGTGCCGCGCACGATGTCAATTTCTTCGATCGCATTCCGGTCAATTCGCGTAATGCTCTTGTCACGCCATTCGAATACCGGCCGACGCACCTTGTCTGGAATTTCTTTTTCGATAATCAAGATCGCATCGCGCGATCCATCACGCGCGTAGTACTTGTCGGTCTCCGACGTCGTTCCGATCAACAGCACACGGTCGGCGTTCGCTTTCTTGTCGTGCAATGAAATACGAATCGCCGGTGGTTCCAGGCCGACCTTCTTCGCATCGATGCCATTAGGAAACGATGACGCGCGCGCGAATTTCATGGAACTCAGGAAGCTTGTGACCTCGCTGTCGTCGGCCGCAGCGTCCAGCGGCTTTTTGATTTGCCAGTGGTCCCCGGATTTCGTCAGATCCAGTTGGTTGGATCCGGATGTTATTTTCACGCTGTCAATGTCGTCCGTTTCAAAATCCAGGACCTTCTTGTTTCGAAGGTCCGAAACGGTCTTGTTGAACATGGTGGCCCAGCTATTTGGCGCCAAAAAAACGTCATTGCTGCCGGCGAGCTTCGCGTAGTGGTAAGTCTTTCTCGGATTTTCTGCGCCGAACGCAATCTCGAGTGTCTGGCCCTTTGCCGTTTTCGCAGTAACCGTGATCTGGGGCTCCTTCAAACCAAAGGGCGTCAAATCCTGTGCGTTCTGCGCAACCGTATCCTCGCGTTCGATCTTTGGTATGTTCGACGCGAGCATCTGCCACTCATCCGAATCGCTGTCGATTCCCGCGGGATTCACGAACTGCCATTGCTTTTCGTCTTTCTTCACGCCTTCGATCGTCCTGTCGGGATATTTCAGCGTGATGTCGGTGATGTCTTTTTCCTCGATCTGAAAGGCCTTCTTCTTGGCCTCTTCCTGTTTTTGGCGTTCATCCTTGCCGCGGTACTCGGCGAAGTAAACATATGCGCCGAGAATCACAAAGACGATGAATAGAATGCTGGTGCTTTTGAAGCGCATTTGCTTATTTCCTTCGATTCATCCAGACGGAAATTCCCGCGATCAAAATCGAAATCGGCAGCAACACGACGGATACATACGAGACCATGCGGCTCTGGGCTTCAGTCAATGTCAGGCGTCGGTCCGTCGGATCTTTCGGACGGATCGAGATAAAGCTCTCGTCCTGAGCAAGCCAGGACACGCTGTTCATGAAAAGGTTGCCGTTGCCCTGTGTGCCCGAAAAGCCATTCGATGCAAAGTCCGAGTCACCATATACGATCAGCCGCGCTTTCTTGTCGTTTCCGAGATCCTTCGTTGCAACGACAGCAAGCGAGACCGGCCCCTTCAAGTCTTTCTTTTCGTCAAAGCTGGCTTCCGGAGACTTCATGTCCGTCTCGCCCCAGCTTCGCTCGTTCGATGAGAGGAGCTTTTCGACCGTGATTCCCGCCGCAGGCATCGGCGCTGGTGTAACGGAACGTACGAGCGGGAAGAATGACATCACGTTGAAGTGCTCGGTAATCTTGTGAGTGCCGTAATTGGTAACGAGCGGAATCGTTGGCCCCGCTCCAAACAACCGGCCCACGCCGCTGGCATCGACGACGAAGTTGTTGCCGACGTCGATGGACCATTTCTTCATGAGATCGGCCAGCGAGGCTGATGGCGGAGGATCGAGAAGGATTAGAGCGCTTCCGCCTTTATTGAGGAATCCATCGATCAGGTCGAGTTCGTTCTGAAATGGTTCTGAAGTGGGACCGGCAACGACCAGAACCGAGGCATCGTCGGGCACCTTGCCTTCGCTGGCAAGATTGACGGTCTTCACAGCGTAACTCTCTTTTCCGAGGTTCCCCTTTTCATTGCTGTATCCCGTCCGCTCCATGCTGTTGATGCTCTTTTCGCCGTGTCCTTCGACGAAGTAGATGCTCTTCTTTTCGCCTTTCACGAGTTTCATCAGCGCGTTCGTCACATCTTCTTCGTGCAATGGTTCTGTCTGTTTCTCGACGCGTTCTGTCTTCCCAGCCATCTCAATCACGAGCGTGCCGTAGCTGAAAGATTCGCCCGTCATTGGATTCTGAAATTGCCCGTACGCCGTTACCGCGTTCTGCTGGGCGGCCTGAGGCTGCTTGTCCGGATCGATGAATTCAAATGAAATCTTGTTATTTTTGTCTTTGAACAACGCCAGAAGATCTTTCGCCGGCGCGTAATCGCCGCCCGGATAAAACGCCTTGATCCGGACATCATCTTTGATCTGCTGCGCAACGGCTACGGACTGATCCGACAGGCTGTAGATTTTTTCCGTCGTAAGGTCCACCCGCTTCACGTGCTGCGCGCCAAGGTAGTTCACGAACGCCAGAATTCCGACGAACAGCAACACCGATGTCGCCGAGTTGATGCCGAATCGAGCCGAGCGACCGCCAAGCGTCGTGCGGATCTCGCGGAATTTCACCGCGATCGATGCAACGACCAGTACAGCACCAAGCACGACCGCTATCGTCTGGTACATCGTCCAGATGGATCGAATGGAGTATGAGATCAGCGCAGCCGCGATGATGGCATATCCGAGAAGATCTGCTTTCCTCAGTTGCTCCTTCATATCAACCTCTCCAGCGCAAGGAATCGATCGAGCGATACGTCATGAACAGCGCGACCAGCATTAAAGACAGATAAAAAATAACGTGCGACGTGGACAGCACACCCTTCATGAAGTCATCGAGATGGCTGAGTATCGAGAGATAAGTCAGCACATCCTTACTCCCCGACTCTGCATTGCTCGCCAGCACGTCCACGAGCCACAGCATCATGATCGCTCCGAAGCTGATGACGGCCGCGATGATCTGGTTTTCTGTCAGTGTCGAAATGAACAGCCCGATCGCTATAATCGCCAGGCCGTACAGCAACAGGCCCAGGTACGCCGTGAGAATCGGACCCGATGCCGGACTGCCGTACAGATACAGGATCGACATCGGCACCCAGGTCAAACCCAGCATGATCAGAAAAAACGTCCCGGCTGCCAGGAACTTTCCGAGAACCACCTGAACATCCGTCAGCGGTGCTGTAAGCAGCAACTCGATCGTGCCGCGTTTCTTCTCCTCCGAAAACAATCCCATCGTGATCATCGGAATCATGAACAGCAGAATCACGCTCATCGTGCTCAGGAAACCGCGGCTGATCATGCCGGGCATGTCCATAGGTCGCGGACCAAGCTGTTGGGCCTGCATCGCTGCCATAAGTCCCATCTGCAGTACCTGCGAAAGAATCGTTCGGAAGAACAGGCCAGACAGGAAAACAAAAATCGTCAGAACGACATACGCGATGGGCGAGCTGAAATATGCGCGAAGCTCACGTTCGATAATGGCCAGAATATTTCGCATAGCTCCTTCGGAAATCCCGCAACATGGGGTCAGACCCCTAGTTGCTGGATTTTTCCACCTCCTCTGCTGTCGTCAGCTTCAGGAAGATGTCTTCAAGACTCATGCTCGCCGACTGAAGTTCGAGCAGGCCCCATCCGCTTTGTACGACAACGCGTGCCAGGTCGCTGCGGATGTCTTTGTGAAGTTGACCTTCGATTTGAAATCGATGTTGTCCGTTTTGTGCATTAAGTTCGCGCACGTTGATGACGCCCGGTGTCGCTCTCAGCTTCGCCAGAACTTCGCCTGCAGGTCCCGCCACCTCGACAAAAATACGTTCGGCGCCCTGCAGCTGGAACCTCAGGTTCTGGGGAGTATCGACGGCGACGATCCTGCCGCGGTCGATGATGATGACGCGATGGCAGGTCTGCTCCACTTCGGGCAGGATGTGTGTGGACAGCACGACCGTGTGATTTCCCGCCAATCCCTTGATCAGCTCGCGTACCTCAAGAATTTGCTTCGGATCGAGACCGATCGTGGGTTCGTCGAGGATTAGAACCGGTGGATCGCCAAGCAGAGCCTGAGCGATGCCGACCCTTTGCTTGTATCCCTTGGATAATTTCGCAATGATGCGTTCTTTTACGTCGGTGATGCTGACTCGATCCATCACACGCTTTACTTCACTGTCGATACGATCCTTGGGGACGCCCTTGATCTTCGCAACAAAGCGGAGATAGCCCGTGACATTCATCTCTGGATACAAAGGCGGACTTTCGGGCAGATAACCGATGCGCCGTCGCACTTCGAGAGGAGTGTCGAAGACATCAAAGCCGTCCACGCGAACAGTGCCGCCCGACGCGGGCATAAAGCCTGTGATGATTCGCATTGTGGTGGTTTTGCCCGCGCCGTTCGGGCCAAGGAAGCCGAGGATCTCGCCCTTTTGAACTTCGAATGACACGGCTTCGATTGCGGTCTTTGCAGCGTATCGTTTCGTCAGGTTCTCAACCTTGATCAATCGTTAACGCCTCCAATTTCGGATATTCTACAAACCATGAACTATACCAATCCCCATCTGCTGTGGTCTATCGACGAGCTGAAGTCACGTCTCCAGGACCCACGGCTCGTTGTGCTCGATCTGCGGCCGCCTGAAGCGTACTCCAACGGGCACATTCCGGGGGCGCGAAGTTTCGACATCTTCGGCATAAGCCTTATCGATACCCGTCCTGAGCCCCTGAAAGCCTACCTCTGGCTTATCGAGCACTTGATCCAGGCCAAGGGCATCAATTCCGACAACACCATCCTCATCTACGATGACGTCGCCGGCATGCGGTCCGCGCGCCTTTTCTGGTTCCTCGAATTTTTCGGCCATGACGACGTTCATGTGCTCAACGGCGGATTCACCGCCTGGCAGGCGGCCGGCTTGCCGATCACTCATGAGGCCGTTGTCGTCCCCGAGCCCGGCAATTTTAAAATGAAACAGCGCCGCGAGTTGCTCGCGACCGTTGACGACGTTCTTTCCAGGTTGAACAAGCCTTTCACCGTAATCATCGATACTCGCACCGATGATGAATATACCGGCAAGTGGATCCGCGCTGCCCGCAGCGGGGCCATTCCGGGTACTGTACACCTGGAATGGACCAATAATCTCGATCCCAATGGCTTCATGAAATCTGCGGAGGAATTGAAACAGATGTATGCGGCAAAGGGAATCGTCCCGGAGAAAGAAGTCATTCCTCATTGTCACGGCGGCTACCGCTCCGCGCATACGTATCTGGCGCTGCGACTCATCGGCTATCCGAATGTCCGAAATTATCTTGGATCTTGGGGCGAGTGGGGCAACAGGATGGATCTACCGATCGAGCATCCAACTGAACCCTAAATTGATCCGTGCTAATCTAGCCTGTTATGCCCAAGCTCACGATCAATGGACAGACGTACGACGCGGAAAAAGGTAAGACGATCATTCAGGTTGCGGACGAAGTGGGCATCGAGATCCCCCGGTACTGTTACCATCCCGACATTGGAGTCGAAGGCAGCTGCAGGATGTGCCTCGTGGAGGTCAAAGGCTCTCCGAAGTTGATGCCGTCATGTGCGACGCCTATCGCCGAAGGCATGGAAGTGCGGACGACTACGGAACGCGTCCACGAGGCCGTGCGTTACGCCATGGAGTTCCTGCTGCTGCACCACCCGATAGATTGTCCCGTGTGTGACCAGTCCGGCGAATGCTGGCTTCAGGATTACTACATGGCGCATGCCGGGCACGACAGCCGGTACCCGCTGGGCCAAAAAACGCGGCGTCTCAAGGCCTTTTCGCTGGGTCCACTGGTCAAGCTCGATCAGGAACGATGCATCCTTTGTACGCGCTGTGTCCGCTTTACGCGCAACGTGACCAAGACGAACGAAATCCAGGTGTTTAGTCGTGGGCATTACTCGGAGATTGGAATCTTCGAGGACCGTCCGCTGGACAATGCCTATTCCGGAAATGTCGTCGACGTGTGTCCGGTCGGTGCGCTCACTAGCGCCGATTTTCGATTCAAGGTTCGGGTGTGGTTCCTGAAAGGAACACCGTCGGTCTGTGGCGGCTGCAGCACCGGCTGCAATAATCGCATTGATCATTCGGCGCGGCCGGAGGGCGGAGGCATCCCCGGGTACAGCGCCGGCGACGGGAAGATTTATCGAACCGTGGGCCGTCGCAATGTTGAGGTCAACAAGAGTTGGCTGTGTGACGAGGGCCGGCTGAGTTTTCACGCGCTCGAGCGCTGGCCGAGACTGAGGGCCGGTAATACGAGTGTGCCTGCGGTCCACGAGCGGTTCGAGGCCATTCGGAAGGAGTATGGCGACTTTGCTGTTGCCGGACTCGCCTCGGCGACCAACACGAATGAAGCCATGTTCCTGATGAAGAAATACTTCAAAGGGAATGTGGACTTCCGCCTTGGCAAGGAAGAGCAACTCTATCAGGAACGTCAGGATGACCTGCTGCGCCGTTTCGATAAACACCCCAATACGCGCGGCGCGCTGGACCTCGGACTGACGGCATTTAACGGTCTTCGCGGTTTGCGCGAAAGAGCGGAAAAGCAACAGGTTCGTGGCGCGTGGATTTCTTTCCATCCGCAGTTGGTCGGTGATGATGCGCCGGAGATCATCGATGAACTGCGCCGGTTGCTCGCCGCGCTGGAATTCAGCGTCGTCAGCACGACGCATGATTTCGAGTGGGTGGCGAGGGCGTCGGCTGTCTTGCCGATGGCTGCATGGAGTGAAGAGGTTGGCACCTACACGAACTACGCCGGCCGCGTGCAGATCACGAATCGCGCTGTCATGCCCCCGGGAGAGGCGCACCACCTGCATCACATGATGGCCGAGCTGCTTTTTCTTTCAGGCGTGCCGACTCCGCATGAACCCGCTGCAATTTTCGAAGCCCTTAGCCGCGAAGTGCCGGCGTACGATGGCCTTGACTACGACGCGATCGGATTGCTCGGCGCCGCTGCACTACCCCAGCCTGTGGAGGTCACTCGATGATTCCCGTGAAGGGCGGTTACGCCGTCGACGTGCCGATTATCAATGTCAGCGAACGCGCGCGCCGGGAACATGCTTCGGTCTGGTCGACGTTCAAAGCTTTTGCCGTCACTTTGCGGCATCTGTTCAAGAGCCTCTTTAAGGGCGACACACCGACCATCTACTATCCTGAGGAGACGCGCCCATACTCGGAGCGCTTCCGAGGTACGCACATTCTGACGGTGCGCGACGACGGCAGTCTCAAATGCGTGGCATGTTACATGTGCGCGACGATCTGCCCGGCGGAATGCATCTATATCGAAGCGGGCGAGCATCCGAACCCGGAGATCGAAAAGTTCCCCGAGCGGTTCGATATCGACATGATGCGCTGCATCTACTGCGGATTCTGCGTCGATGCTTGTCCTGAAGAAGCCATCATCATGAGCCGCGAACATCATCAGTCCGTCTACACCCGCGGCGAAACGATTTACGGCATCGAGAAGCTAATGGCCCGGCCCGGTATCGACGCGAAGGGCCCCGGCTATCGTCCCAATCGCGCTCTCGCCGAAGCAAAAATCTTCAATAAGAAAGACCAGTCGGTGTGCGTCTTCCCCTCCGTCGTCGATGAGCGCCACCCCGCCGTCCTCTACGAATCCATGATCCGCCGCCGGGGTTCGGAGCAGAGTTAGCGAAAAACGGGGCCAGACCCCAATTTGACCGCAATATAAATCAGGGCCTGACCCTGATTTATTCAAACAGTTTGTTTGTATCGTCCAAGGAGCTTTTCTTCGGTCTTCCCGGTTTTCTCATCCGCAAGCTCCGACCCGTCATCGTTTCAAGCTGAACCAGCATTTCCGGAGCACACCACGGCCGCCCGGTTGAGAGATGACGCCGAATTTCGAGTAACTCTTCTTCTGACTGGTCTATTGCAAGCCAAGCAGACCAGTCGGTGATCTCTTCTGCATAGGGGTTTGGTGAGAGGAGGGGATCACCTCTTAATCCACAGTGAGCGGCTGCACTCGACCAGAGATATTCCTCTGCGCGCTTCACCATTCCAGCGCGAACGGGATTTCTTTCGACGTACCGTATGGCATTCTTAGCGTAGTTGTCATCCATCACAGACATCTTGGGACGGCTCTGCCACAGGTGACCAACAAACCCATACTTTTGATTGAAATACGTCGCGTACGCTGTGTGCGCTTTCTGCAATGCGTTCGAAATCGAGTCTTCTTCTTTTGGCACAGCGATTAAGTGAACGTGATTGGTCATCAGAACGTAAGCCCAAATCTGCACGACGAATTCAATGCAAGCATCCCTTAGAGTGCGAATGTAAAGCAGATAATCTGAGTCTTCATGGAACGTGGCATTTTTCCGAACGCCGCGCTGTCGAACGTGGTGCGGCAATTCAGGAAAAACCTGACGGAGTGGTCTAACCATTTGTTTTGTACCGAGGGGATTGCGAAGGGCAGTTCGACTTTAGTGGCGGGACACGTCGAGCGTCAAAAAAACGGGGTCTGGCCCCGTTTTTTTAATCAGGGATTGACCCGTCAGACCCGAATTTAATCGTTCACAATCAAACGGAGGAAGCGGCGTTTGCCGACTTTAAAGAGGTATTCGCCGGGTTTGGAAAGCTCGGCTTTGACGTCGGTGATGCGCTGGTCGTTCATGTGGACGGCGCCGGATTCGATCAGGCGCTGGGCTTCGGCATTGGAGGGCGCGAGGTTCACGGCTGCCAGCAATTTCGTCAGACGCATGGGACCCGCGACGAGGGACAGTTTTTTGGTTTCGATGTCCTCCGGCACCTCACCTTTGCGGAACACACGATTAAACTCCTCGCGTGCAGCCTGTGCCGCAGGCGCACCGTGGTAATCGGTGATGATCTGGATGGCGAGATCGGCTTTGGCCTCCATCGGGTGACATTTTCCGGAAGCGACTTCGTCGCGCAAAAGCTTGATCTCCGCCATGGACCGGTCGGTGACGAGTTCGTAGTAACGGAACATCATTTCATCGGAGATCGACATGACTTTGCCGAACTGGTCTGTCGGATCTTCGTTGATGCCGATGTAGTTCCCGAGGGACTTGCTCATTTTTTGAACGCCATCGATGCCTTCGAGCAGCGGCATCGTCAACACGATCTGCGATTCCTGTCCGTATTCGCGCTGAAGTTCGCGGCCGACGAGTAGATTGAATCTCTGATCCGTACCTCCAAGCTCAACGTCCGCCTGCAAGGCCACCGAGTCATATCCCTGAACCAGCGGATATAGCAGTTCGTGCATAGCAATCGGTTGCTGAGCCTTCATGCGATTCGCGAACTCTTCACGCTCTAAGATACGCGCGACCGTGTAGCGCGACGCCAGGCGGACGAAACCCTCCGAGCCGAGCGTCGACATCCAACGATTGTTGAAATCAATGACGGTTGTTTCTGGATTCAGGATTTTGAAAATCTGCTGCTTGTAGGTTTCCGCGTTCGCGAGGACTTCCTCTTTGGTCAGTTGTTTTCGCGTCGCGGAACGACCGGACGGATCACCAATCATGCCGGTGAAATCACCGATCAAAAAGATCGCGGTGTGCCCCAGATCCTGAAAGTGCTTCATCTTCCGAATCAGAACGGTGTGTCCGAGGTGGATATCCGGCGCGGTCGGATCGAACCCCGCCTTTACGCGCAGCGGGCTGCCTGTCTTCTGCGCCTTCTTGAGCTTCGCGACCAGTTCCTCTTCGCGAATAATCTCCACCGCACCCTTGCGTATGTACTCGAGTTGTTCCTCGACGGGGATTTCCTTGAAGCTCTTCATCGCGTTATACGCACCCGACGGCCTTCGACCTCGCATCGCCCTGACAAGACGGCCTCGATCGCCTCTGAATAGATGTGATGTTCCTGTTCAAGAATCCGCGCGGCAAGTGTTTCCGGAGTATCGTCGTCGAGGATCGGAACGACAGCCTGGGCGACGATCGGTCCGCCATCCAGTGTGTCGTCGACGAAGTGCACCGTACAGCCGCTGAATTTTGCGCCGTGCTCCAGAACCTGCTGATGCACATCCATTCCCGGAAACGCCGGCAATAGTGACGGATGAATGTTGAGAATACCGTACGGAAACGCGTCGATAAAGGAACGGCTGATGATCCGCATGAACCCTGCCAGCACGACCAGCGCGACATCGTGCTTTTTCAGGACCTCAATCACTTCGCCATCGAAATCTTCCCGTGATCGACGTAGCGACGGAATGTACGCTGCCGGCAGCCCGCGCGCCTTTGCCAGTTCCAGACCTCGCGCCGTATCGACATTGCTGATGACGATCGCGATCTCGGCGTGGAGTTTGCCCGCCACAATCCTGTCTGCAATGGCTTCGAAATTCGAACCACGGCCGGAAACAAGAATTCCCAGCCTGCGATTAGCCGGCTGAATTTTCATGAGCGGTACGTAACGCGCGGTTCACCGGGGATGATTCGTCCGATTTGATAATGAGGTGTCTTCAACGTCGCGAGCAGAGCATCCAGATTCGACGGGCGTACGACGATCACCATGCCCACACCCATGTTGGTTGCCCGCAGCATTTCACCCTGTTCGATGTTGCCCAGCCTCGCCAACGTCTTGCATAAAGGAATGATTGGCCAGCTGCCCAGCTGAACCTCCGCCTGGCAGTCGTCAGGAAGGATTCGATTCAAATTTTCAGTGATGCCGCCGCCTGTAATATGGGCAAGGCCTTCGATGAGCCCCTTCGCGAGTGCTTCACGAACCACAGGCTCGTAGTTGACGTGAGGCTTCAACAGCTCATCACCGACCGTACCCTCGAGGCCATCCACGTGTGAATTCGGCGACAGCCCAGCGGCTTCGAAGAAAACTTTCCGCGCAAGTGAATATCCGTTCGTGTGGAGACCGACCGAAGGAAGCGCGACGAGAAGATCCCCATGGCGAATGGACTTTCCATCCAGAATCCGCGAGCGATCCACGATGCCGACAATGAATCCCGCGACATCGTACTCACCATCGGCGTAGAACCCCGGCATCTCGGCCGTCTCTCCGCCGATCAACGCGCACCCTGCTTCCTTACAGCCGCGCGCGACGCCTTCGACCACCGAAACGATAACGTCCGGATCCAGCCGGCCGGTTGCGACGTAATCCATGAAGAAAAGCGGCTTCGCACCCTGTACGAGGATGTCGTTGATGCAGTGGTTGACCAGGTCGGCGCCAACCGTATTGTGACGATTCATCATCACCGCAATCTTCAGCTTCGTGCCGACACCGTCGGTGCTCGAGACCAGAACCGGATTCTTCATCCCGCCGAAATCGCACGCGTACATTCCACCGAATGCGCCGATATCGGAGAGCACGCCGGGTGTGAACGTCTTTCTTGCGAGGTCGCGTATCCGCTTCTTCGCCGCATTGGAAGCGTCGATGTCGACACCGGCGTCCTTGTAGGTGATGGATTCGTTTGTCATGCCTATTCTTTTAGGCTGGCTTCCCACAGATCCAGTTGCCGGTCGTCGGATTTCGCGTCCGGCATCATGTCCGCGAAATCGATCGGATACTGGCCGGTATAGCAAGCTGTGCAGAACTCGTTGCCCCTGCTGCCCACCGCGCGCATCAACCCCGGCAGGCTGAGGTATGCCAGAGAATCGGCCTCGATGTATTTGCAGATTTCTTCGATCGTGTGGCTGGAAGCAATCAATTCCTTCTTCGTCGGCGTATCGATACCGTAGAAACACGGCGACAGCGTCGGCGGACAACTAATCCGCATGTGCACTTCTTTTGCGCCGGCGGCACGAACCATTTTTACGATCTTCCGGCTGGTTGTTCCGCGAACAATGGAGTCATCGATGAGGATCAGCCGCTTTCCTGCAAGCTGTTCCTTCACAGGATTCAGTTTCACTTTCACGCCGAAGTGACGAATGTTGCTCTTCGGTTCAATGAATGTGCGACCGACGTAGTGATTACGTATCAGCCCGAATGCGAAAGGAATCCCGGATTGTTCCGAATAACCGATAGCGGCTGCGACTCCGGAGTCGGGAATCGGCACAACGAGATCTGCCTCGACCGGATTTTCTTCCGCCAGAATCTTTCCCATGAGCGTCCGGCTCGTCTGAACCGTCCGGCCGAATACGATGCTGTCCGGCCGCGAGAAATAGACGTGCTCGAAAATGCATTTCGCAAGCCTCGGCGCGTGGAGCGCTTTGACCGACTGCAATTCACCACCGCGAATGACCACGATCTCACCCGGTTCTACCTCGCGAAGGTACGTGGCCCCGATCAAGTCGAATGCACAGGTCTCCGAGCCCATGGCGTAGGTGCCGTTGAGTTTGCCGAGACACAACGGACGAAAACCATTCGGGTCGCGGACACCGATCAAACTGTCCTTCGTCAGGATCAACAACGAGAACGCGCCCTGAACTTTCGACAGCGTTTCGCCGAGCGCTTCCATCATGTCCCGGCTTTCGGAGCGGGCCAGCAAGTGAAGAATCACTTCGCTGTCGCTGGTGGATTGAAAGATAGCGCCTTCGCGCTCGAGGTCCGAACGCAACGACACGGCATTGATGAGGTTTCCATTGTGGACGAGGGCTACCGTTCCATGCGTACCGCACGATTTCACGACGATCGGTTGTGCGTTTCCTTCGCTGCTATCGCCTGCGGTCGAATAGCGCGTGTGCCCTATGGCATTCGAGCCTTTCAGCCGGGCAAGCACCTCTTCCGTAAATACTTCCGCGACGTAGCCCATCGATTTCGTCGTGTGAACCTGCTCGCCGTCTGACGACGAAATACCCGTGCTCTCCTGACCCCGATGCTGCAGCGCGTACAAACCGAGGTAGGTCAGGTTTGCTGCGTCCGAATTATTTGCGACACCGAAGATTCCGCACATAGATAATTCCCGAGCCCCCTATGATAACAGCTTCGGTAGAGCCTGTCGCCAGGCCGCTTCCAGTTCGTCTACCGGCAGATCTACAATGCGCTCGCTTTCGTAAGTCATGACCATCCGCGTTCCGCCGACCTTGCCCAGATCGTGACTGTTCAGTCCCATCTGTCCGGCTCGCTTCAGAATTTCCGCAGCATTTTTCGTGCTCAGGACGACGCGTGTTGAGGATTCGCCGAACAGATCCCGCATGACTTCGAGACGTGAAGGAATCCGCACCTCGGCCCCAATGGGACCACGGTGCAGAGTCGAGAAGCAGCACTCGGCCAAAGCAACAGCAAGTCCACCTTCGCTGACGTCGTGCGCCGATTTCACCAGCCTGTCGCGAATAGCCGAGGCGACGAGATGCTGCACGGCCTGTTCCTCTTCAAGGTTCACTCTTCCCACGAGCCGATTCACGCTTTCAATGAGAACAATCGAATCACCTGCATCCTGGAATGAAGACTTCGTGACAAGCGAAGTTTCTTCGATCAATCCAACCATCCCGATGACAGGAGTCGGATAGATGTCGCCTCCGAACGTTTCGTTATAGAAGCTGACGTTGCCGCCGGTGATCGGCGTTCCGAAGAAGCTGCACGCTTCGCTCATTCCATCGACCACTTCACTGAACTGCCACATCACTTCCGGATGTTCAGGATTTCCGAAGTTCAGGCAGTTCGTCGCGGCCAGCGGGCGGCCACCGGAGCACACAATGTTCCGGCACGATTCGGCCACAGCCAGCTTCGCGCCTTCGCGCGGATGTCGCGCGACGCGATACGCCGGACCGTCGAGAGTCATCGCGAGCGCTTTTTTCGTCCCTTTGATCCGCACAACAGCGGCATCGGAACCGGGGCCGACCATGGTGTTGGACTGCACCATGTGATCGTATTGTTCCCATACCCATTGCCGCGACGCGAGGTTCGGCGAAGATACGGCAAGCTTCAGCAGGCGGTTGTAGTCGGACGAACCGCCAAGGAATGTGTCGATGAGGCTTTGTTCGCAGCCGTCGAGGAAGCTGTAGTCATCGAGTTTTCCCGAAATTATCGACTTCGGGGGCATCAAGGGCCGTTGATAGACGGGCGCCTCGTCCGCGAGCGCGCTGTTCGGGATTTCAGCAACGATCTTGCCGTGCTGGCGGACTCGGAGGAGGCCGTCATTCGTGACGCGTCCGACGGTCACCACATCCAGTCCCCATTTACGAAAGACATCAAAGACGGCCTGCTCTTTGCTCTTTTCAGCGACCAGCAGCATGCGCTCCTGCGATTCGCTGAGCATGATCTCGTACGCGTTCATGGCGGCTTCGCGCTGCGGCACATCGTCGAGATCCAGCTCGATTCCTGTTCCCGCGCGGGCGCCCATCTCGCAACTCGAGCAGGTCAGGCCGGCGGCGCCCATATCCTGTATACCGACGATGAGTCCGTTGTGCATGGCTTCGAGACATGCCTCGAGCAGAAGTTTTTCCATGAACGGATCGCCGATCTGCACGTTGGGCCGCTTCGCACCGGCATCTTCACCGAATCCGGCAGAAGCCATCGTTGCACCGTGAATTCCGTCACGTCCGGTTTTTGCCCCAACGTAGATCACAGGATTGCCGACACCGTGCGCCCGTCCGTAGAAGATCTTGTCTTTCTCAAAAATCCCGAGAGCGAAGGCATTCACGAGCGGGTTTTGGGAGTAG
>Ga0075425_100003738_pt1 | contig 15528 bp, 18 predicted proteins | sample SoiMethybrSBSTD4_FD_75300 | JGI IMG/M metagenome (GOLD analysis project Ga0075425, IMG submission 75300) | Bulk soil microbial communities from a Populus tree surrounding site in Tennessee, USA - Soil MetaG P. TD hybrid SBSTD4 | ecosystem: Environmental > Terrestrial > Soil > Tree plantation...
ACGTTCTCGGTGATGAAGTCGCGGACGTCGCCCGACGTCTCCAGGAGCCCCGCGAACTTCTGGACCGCGATCTCCGCTTCGCGATAGCGCGCGGCCAGCCGTTCGAGATTTGTCTCCGTGCGGCGAGGAATCGTGAGCAACAACTCATAGATGGCTTTCAGCTCGAGCAAGGCCCTGTTCTCGGGCCCCAGCGCGGCCTCGAGCTGGTCCAGGCGGTGACCGAGAATCTGGACGTACGTCCGCGGCGCCACCGGGAGCACCGTGTCGTAGTAGTGAATCGTGAAGCGCCCGTCGGAGAGCTGTACGCGCAGCTCTCCCCGGTCGAGGACAACTCCGTACTGGTCGCCGAGCAGCGGCAGGAGCACCTTGTTGGCAAGCTCGGCCTTGACCGGCGTCCAGTCGATGTCGAAGAACGAGGCATACCGCGAGGACGCTCCGTGCATGAGGACGTCGAACCACCAGGCGTTCCGGTTGCCCGCGATCCCCATGTGGTTCGGCACGACGTCGATCAGCAGGCCCAGGCTGTGATGACGGAGTGCCTGCGCGAAGCGGCGAAAGGCGGTCTCGCCTCCTAGCTCGGCGCGAAACCGGCCGTGGTCAGACACATCGTAGCCATGCGAGCGATTCGAGCTGGTTTCGAGAAACGGGGAAATGTAGCAGTCGCTTATGCCAAGGGTTGCCAGGTACGGAACCAGGGCCGCCGCGTCATCGAAGGTTAGATCCGGACCGAGCTGGAGCCGGTAGGTGGCCCTGGGCACGCGCAACAATGCTGCGGGGTCCGCGGTGATGGGCGGAAGATCCTCACGGCCGTCGGACGGCGAGGCTGGACCAGTCATCGGCCGATTGGACCGTATGAGGGGGCAACGTGCAAGCGGCGTAACGTCTGGGCCCGAGGCGTACTCTCAAGACCACTTCGACTCCGGATCCATGGACTTCAGAGGAGAGAATGGCCATGAGTGACACCGCCAGCCGTCCCTTCCGGGTGAACTTCCCCGATTCCGACCTCCAGGACCTGCGCCGGCGCATCCTGGCCACGCGCCTGCCCGAGCGGGAAACCGTTACGGATTTCTCGCAGGGCGTGCCGCTCGCCACCGCGCAGAAGCTGGCGCGTTACTGGGGCACGGAGTACGACTGGCGGAAGGTCGAGGCGCGGCTCAATGCCGTGCCGAACTTCATCACCGAGATCGACGGTCTCGACATCCATTTCATCCACGTGCGGTCGAAGCACGAGAATGCGCTGCCGCTGATCGTGACGCACGGATGGCCGGGCTCCGTCATCGAGCAGCTCAAGCTCATCGAGCCGCTCACCAATCCGACCGCGCACGGTGGAACCGCCGCGGACGCCTTCGACGTGGTGATTCCGTCGATGCCGGGCTACGGCTTCTCCGGAAAGCCGGCCACCACCGGCTGGGGACCGGAGCGCATCGCGCGCGCCTGGAACGCGCTCATGAAGCGCCTCGGCTACAAGAAGTACGTGGCGCAGGGCGGCGATTGGGGCGCGGTTGTCACGGACCTGATGGCGGCGCCGGCGCCTCCGGAGCTGATCGGCATTCACGTCAACATGCCCGGCGTCATTCCCCCGGACATCAACGCGGCGGCCTTTGCCGGCGCTCCGACGCCGGCTTCTCTCTCGGGTGATGAAAAGCATGCCTACGAGCAGGTGGCGTCCTTTTACAAGGACGTCTACTACGCCTTCTTCATGGGTACGCGACCGCAGACGCTGACCGCGCTCGCGGATTCTCCCGTCGGCCTGGCCACCTTCCTGATCGACCATGACCGTCGCAGTCTCGAGCTGATCGCGCGCACGTTCGATGGCGTGCCGGAGGGACTGACGCGCGACGATGTGCTCGACAACGCCACGCTGTTCTGGCTGACGAACACGGCGGTGTCGGCGGCGCGACTCTATTGGGAAAACAAGCTCGCCTTCTTCACGCCGAAGGGCGTCAAGGTCCCTGTGGCCGTGAGCGCATTTCCCGACGAGCTCTACCAGGCGCCGAGAAGCTGGGCGGAGCAAGCGTATCCCAGGCTCGTCCACTACAATAAGCTCCCCAAAGGGGGACACTTCGCCGCCTGGGAACAGCCGAAGTATCTCTCCGAAGAGATTCGCGCAGGCTTCAAGTCGCTGCGCTCATAGGAGCTTCGCAATGTCCGAGTTTCCCGAGTGCCTGCTGGTCGTGACGGTCGAGGTCGATGCCGCGATCGAGGGCGAATGGAATCGGTGGTACGACACGGTTCACCTGCCGGACGCGCTGAAATGCCCGGGAGTGCGGCGCGGCCGGCGCTATGTATCCTCGGGTGAGGTGTCGGAGACTACGGCCGGCAAAACGGAACGGACAGCGAGGCGGATCTACACGACGATCTACGAGCTCGACAGCCCCGCTGCCATCGCCACGCCGGAGTTCCGCGCCATGCGCGGCTGGTATCAGTTCGCGCCGCATGTCCGCTCGCGCACGCAGGTGATCGTGCCGGTCCAGGGGCGATCGGTCAGCTAGCGGGGCGGCTCGTCCCCACCGCCTACGTCGGGTCGAGGCCCGGACTCCCAAAGGTGCCTGGCGCCGCGCGCGCGGCACGAGCTTCAACGGCGTGTACTACCTCGCCCTGCGCGGCGATAATGCACCCTAGGGGAAATCACGATGACGACCGGTCCAACGCCCGCGCTCATGAAACAGATCAACGAGGCTTTCAACAGCCGCGATGTCGACCTGATCATGTCGTTCTTCGCAGAGGACTGCACGTTCCTCATGGCACGAGGCCCTGAGCCGGAGGGGCGGCGAGTGCACGGCAAGCCGGCGGTCAAGAAGGTGCTCGGCGATCGGTTCCGCGTCATCACCGACATGCGCTGGGACCACGTCGACTCGTTCATCACGGGCAACCGGGCTGTCACGGTGTGGATGGTGACCGGTACCGGAGTCGACGGCGAGAAGCTGAACTACCGCGGCTGTGACCTCTACGAGTTCCGCGGCGACAAGGTACTCAACAAGGACACCTACTGGAAACTGGTGGAGCACCGGGACCGCCTCTGAGCACGCGTCGGGCCTCACTGGCTCGTTGCGGAGGTTGAGACGATATGCGATTCGGTCTGTTCGGCAGCGCGTCGGCGAGACGCGGTGGTGCCGAGTTCGACAGCAGCGAGGGATTTCGCGATTTCATCGAATACAACGTAGAGGCCGAGGCGCTCGGCTTTCACAGTACGTTCGTCGTGGAGCACCACTTCACCGGATACGGCCAGGTCTCGGCCACGCTGAACCTCCTCACCTGGCTCGGAGCGCGCACGAGCCGCCTCCGTCTCGGCACCGCGGTGATGGTGCTGCCATGGCACAACCCGGTGCTGCTCGCCGAACAGGCCGCGACGCTCGATCTGCTGTCCGGGGGCCGGCTCGATTTCGGGATAGGCAAGGGCTACCGGTACAACGAGTTCGCGGGCTTTCGCATGTCGATGGAGGATGCCGACGCGAGATTCGATGAGTGCCTCGAGGTCCTATTGAAGGCGTGGACCGCCGACGAGCCGTTCAGCTATCGGGGCAAGTACTGGGAGTTCGACAACATCGTGGTCGAGCCGCCGCCGGCGCAGAGGCCGCACCCCCAAGTTTGGATGGGCGCGGGCAGCGAGAGCTCGATCCGGCGGGTGGCCGCTCAGGGATTCAACCTGCTCCTCGGGCAATATGCGTCACTCGCGAGCGTCGCCTCGCACATCGCTACCTACAAAGCCGAGGTGGAGACTCGTGGCCGTCGCTTCGACCCGACGCAGGTTGGGGTGACCCGTGCTTTCTTCGTGACCGATGCGCCGCAGGAGCGGCAGGCGGCCCTGGAGCGCCGGCTGCAGAATCGAGTCCGGCAGCTGAAGCTCGCCACCTGGCCCGACGGCACGGTGCTCGGCGGGCCTGACCGCGCCACCGGAGATCCCCGGACCATCAACGAGAACAGCGCCATGTACGGCACGCCCGACGAGATCAAGAAGCGGCTCGAGGAGCTCCGCGACGTCGGCGTCGGCTACGTACTGATCAACGGCGGCGGATCGGGAGGCGGCGCGCGGGGGCGAGAGAGCCTGCGGCGCTTTGCCCGCGAGGTCATGCCCGCGTTCGCTGATTGACCATCAACGGGCACCGAGTCGGGTGCCGAAGGAGACTGCCGTGCCGTTCTATGAAAAGGGCGCCGCCCGCATTCGCTACGAGGAAGTTGGCTCGGGCTTCCCCCTGCTCGCCACTCCCGGCGGGGGCTTGAACTCCCGCGTGAGCAACTGGCCCACCGCGGTGTTCAACGCGATGGAAGCGTTCCAGAACGACTTCCGCTGCATCACGATGGATCAGCGCAATGCGAACGGCGGCGAATCCACGGGACCGATTCCCGACAGTGACCCGTGGGGCGCCTTCGCGGACGACCAGCTCGGGCTGATGGATCATCTCGGCGTGCAGAAGTTCTTCTACATGGGCTACTGCATCGGCGGACCGTTCGGGCTCAAGCTCATCGAGCGGGCCCCCCAGCGCGTCGTAGCCGCCGTGCTATGCCAGCCGGTCGGGCATCGGCCCGAGAATCCCGATGTCATGTACAACTCCGGGCGCGATGTGTGGGGCCCGGAGCTGCGGACCCGGCGGCCCGAGATCTCCAAGGAGAGCATCGAGTCCTATCTGCACGACCTCTACCGCGTGCGCCCGGACTTCGTGTACAGCGTATCGCGCGACTTCGTCCGGTCCTGCCAGACGCCGCTCCTGGTGATGCCGGACGACACGCCGGCGCACCCGTATCAGACGTCCGTGGACATCGCCGCGCTCGCGCCGAAGGCGCAGTCGACGGTCTTCCCGTGGCGAGAGCCGAGGGACCTGCTCGAAAAGACGATCGACCAGGTGCGTGCCTTCTTGAGGTCGCACCAGCTGCGGTGAGGCGCTAACCCCTTTCGTTTGCCGAACTACACGAGGAGATCGACATGGCTCAGAAGAAGCCTACGGTGTACGAGTTCATTCCCAAGCTGGGGCAGCTTCGCGACGACGTACTGTTCGGCGACGTTTGGGAGCATCCCGATCTGAGCAAGCGTGACCGGAGCCTGATCACGGTGGCCATGCTGGCGGCGCTCTACCGGACCGACGAGATGCGCGGCCACATTCAGAGGGCGCTCGACAACGGGGTGACGCAGACCGAGTTGAAAGGGTTGATCACCCACGTGGCGTTCTACGCCGGCTGGCCCTGCGCGGTGAACGCCGGCCGTATCGCCATCGAGGTGTTCGGGCCGAAATAGCGCTGACCGCGCCTCAGTCGAGAATTTCCTTCACGATGTATTCGCGGACGGCCCGATGGTACGTCTTCCAGAGGAACATGCTGGGCGCCCGGTACTCGGTGAAGGTGGGCACCGAGTAGTCGGCCTTCTCGAGCTCGATCTTGCCCCGATCGTTGTCGTAGAAAAGCGTCGCCGGGATCTGCTTCACGCCGTACTTCTTCTGCAGCGCCGCGAGCACGTCGCGCTCGACCTTAACACCCGGCGACACCTGGTATCCGTAGAAGGAGATCAACTGGCCGAACTCGAGCGCCAGGTAGCGGGCGAGCGTCGCAAGGTTGCGCGACTTCTCGTCCTGGTTCGCGTAGAAGAGGACCACGACCGGTCGCGGGCTTTCGTTCACCATCGTCGGGAAGTCCTTGTCGGAAACCCGGCCGAAGGGCGTTCTAGAAAGTATCGCCTCGACGGGCTCGCGGGCGAGCCGGCGCACTTCGGTCATATCGACGAGCGGCTCGTCGGCGCCTGCCCACGACGCAAGCGCGAGCGTGAGCGCCAGCACCCGCACGAGGATCCTCCATCGCCGCCGAGTCATGACGATCGGGCTACACGAGCGCAATCTTGCCGCTGGCGAGATCGTACACGCCGCCCGCGATGTCGATCTTCTTGTCGGCGTAGAACTTCTGCACGATCGGCGGCGCGGCCTTCAGGCGGGCGACCTGCTCGCGGACGTTCTCGGTGATCGCGCTGTCGAGGAGGTCGCCCGACCGTGTCTTCTCGGCGGCGATCACCGCCGGTTTGATCGCGTCGACCAGGCCCGGCAAATGCCCGGGCAACACCGCCTTGGACTTGAGCACCTTGATCGCGGCGTCGACGGCCCCGCACTTGCTATGGCCGAGCACCAGGATGAACGGAACGCCGAGGAACTGCACGCCGTACTCGAGCGATGCCAGCAGATCCTGGGTGACGAAGTTCCCCGCCACCCGCACCACGAAGAGCTGTCCCGGCCCCTCGTCGAATGCGAGCTCGGGCGCCACGCGAGAATCCGCGCAGCTCAGGATCGCCGCGAACGGATATTGGGCCTGGGCACGCGCCGCGCGACCGGCCGAAAAATCGCGCTCCTTCAGCTCATTCTTGACGTAGCGCTCGTTGCCCGCCATCAGGCGCTTGAGCGCATCGGCGGGCGCGATCCCGTTAGGTGGCGGCGCCATGCCCGGCTTCGGTGGATCGGCAGCCCACGCCGACCCGCTCCAAGCCGCGATCCCGGTGGTCGCCGCGACCGCGAGCACGTCCCGCCGTGTCATCTTCGGATCGTGCGTGTTGCCACAGACATCACCCATACCCGCGCCTCCGTTTGTGAAAATGTGTAGAGCGCTAGAGGGTCGTCGCTTCAGTGACTCTGTCGTTCCCCGCTCTGGTCGCCAGGACGGTGGACCAAGGCCGCACGGCCTCGCGCGGCGCGATACTGTGCGGCCCGTGGGCGGAAGTCAAGGAGGGCATGCGGACCTGAGAGCGTGCGGGCCGATCCTGGGCCGAACGTTATGAGGATCCCGTGGCGACGTCTGACGAGCCCCTCAGCCCCCTACCGATAGACGTTGTTCGACGTGTGGTCGCCTTGGAGCCACCGCGAGAGGGTCGCTCGCGCGTCCGCCATGCGATCCCTGCCTATCTGGTTCGCGTTGGGGGCATCGAGGGTGAATTCGAGAATCAGGCCGTTCGGGTCCTTGATATACACCGAGCGGCAATAGCCGTGCTCCAGCACAAAGGTGTCGGGATCCTTGTAACCGGCTGCTTTGATGCGCTTCTCAATTGCCTTTTGTGTCGGCCGATCGACCTTGAGCGCGATGTGGTGAAAGGGCGTCTCGGGAACGGGTGGACTGAATTTCTTCTCATCCTCTCTATCGGCGAACTGGAAGAACGCGAGGGCTCCGCCGTCACCCAGACCGAAGAAGCAGTGACAGTATGTACGCACCTTTCCGAACAGTTTGTCGGATTCACTCCAGGTTGCTACGAGTGGCAGCCCTATCACCTCCTCGTAGAATTTACGGGTCTTTTCCATATTCTTGGTCGTGTAGGCCGTGTGATGAAGACGGCTAGGCAGATTCGCTGTTCTTGGCATCCCGCCAATTCTCCGATCTCAAGCGACAGTTTGGATCAGCGCCATGTTCACTTTCCGCTCGTGCGACTGCGGAACGACGATGCAGGCCGCTCGGTGCCTTTGCGCACCCGTCGAGGACGAACAGTCAGCACAGCAGGGACGGAGATAGGCACCGGCCGGCTCCTCCTTTCCGAGGATTATGATCCTTGAAGTGCATGCCGGCCAGGTCGATCCACGTCTTTGGAAGGATCTCTGCCCTTGACGCCGGCACCCGGGCAGCCCACCATGCTCGAAGTCCGCTCCCGACGAGGGAGCTTATGGCCAGTACACCTTTCCCGGAGGATAGATCATGAAGGCTCGAAGCCTTTCGCTCGCATTGACGGTGGGCGTCGTGCTCCTGGCCCAGATGACCACGGCGCCATCCCGCGCCCAGGCACCCGCAGGAGCCAAGCTCGGCAAAGTGAACTTCCCGGTCTCATGTAACGCGGCCGCGCAGAAGGAGTTCGAGACGTCGATGGCGTACTACCACTCCTTCGACTGGGTGCAGCTCAAGCCCTCACTGGACCGCGTGCTCCAGGCCGACCCATCTTGCGGGATGGCCCACTGGGGACACGCGCTCGCGCTGCTCGACAATCCGTTCGTCTGGCCGGCAAACCTGCCGCCGAAAGTGCTCGCCGACGGCCAGGCCCAGATCGACGCCGCCCGCGCCGCCGGGCTCAAGAGCCAGCGGGAGCGTGATTACGTCGACGCGCTGGCGGTGTTTTTCAAGGACGCCGACAAGCTGAACCACCGCACGCGAGCGACCGCCCTCGAGGCCGCCATGCAGGCGGTGGCCGTGAAGTATCCCGAGGACACCGAGGCGACCATTCTCCACTCGCTGGTGCTCTCGGCAACATTCGATCCAGCCGACAAGAAGTACACGAACCAGCTCAAGGCAGCGAAGACGCTCGAGCCGATCTTCGCGAAGCAGCCGCAGCACCCGGGCGTCGCGCACTACCTGATCCACAGCTACGACTACCCGCCGATCGCGGCCCAGGGGCTCGATGCCGCCCGGCGCTATGCCTCGATCGCGCCGGACGCGGCCCACGCGCAGCACATGCCCTCGCACATCTTCACGCGGGTCGGCTACTGGAAGGACTCGGTCGAGTCGAACCGTCAGTCGGCGAGTGTGGACCGCGACCGCTCGGCGCAGAGCCCGCACGCGTATGACTACATGGTGTACGCGCAGCTCCAGCTCGGTCAGGACAAGGCCGCCTCGGAGGTACTGGCCCACTCGGTGAGCGTCGCGAGCAAGGTCGACAACTTCGCCGCCGCCTACGCCTATGCCGCGATGCCGGCGCGGCTCGCCCTCGAGCGCGGCCTCTGGGTCGAGGCCGCGAAGCTGACCCTGACGCCGGCCGCGGATGCCTATCCCTGGAAGAAGTACCCGCAGGCGGAGGCGCTCAATGCGTTCGCGCGCGGCATCGGCGCGGCCATGAGCCGCGACGCTGCTGCGGCCGGAGTCGAGGTCGCCCGACTGCAGGCGCTCCGCGACGCCGCGAAGGAGATGAAGATCAACTATTGGGTCGACCAGATCGACATCCAGGCCGAGGTCGTGCGCGGCCTGGCCAGCATCGCCGGCGGCAAGAAGGACGAGGGGCTGGCGACCTTGCGGGCGGCCGCCGACCGCGAGGACGCAACCGAGAAGCACGTCGTCACGCCGGGCCTCCTCGTCCCTGCGCGCGAGGTGCTGGCCCTGGTGCTCCTGAACGACGGCAAGGCCGCGGATGCGCTGCGCGGCTACGAGACGGTGCTGACGAAGGAGCCGAACCGCTATCGGGCCTTCGCAGGCGCCATGCAAGCGGCCGAGCGGACGGGCGATGCGAAGAAGACGGCGCTCTTTGCCGAACGTTTGCTCGAGCAAACCGCGGCGGCCGACACCCAGCGGCCGGAGATAGCTCAAGCCCGCAAGGTGCTGGGCCGATAGCGGCGATGGGCTGGACCCGGCTCGTCGCGGGTCTTCTGGCAATGATCGGGTTCGCCCTTTGGGCAACCGGCGCGGGCGCTGTCGAGAGCGACCCGCTGCCGGTGCCCAAGGGCGGGGCCCGCGAGCGCGCGGTGATCGCTTACAACGCTGGCGTGGCACTGCTGCTCGACAAGAAGTACAGGGACGCACAGAGGAAGTTCGAGGAGGCTCTCGCCGCCGACGAGCAGCTGGCCGAGGCGCACAACAACCTCGCGTTCAGCCTCCGCATGCAGAGTGCCGCCAACCGCGACCGCGCCTTGAAGCACTACGGTCGCGCGCTGAATCTCAAGCCCGACCTGGCTCAGGCCTACATGTACCGCGGCGTCCTCTTCATCCAGATGGGAGACCTCGACCGCGCACGCGCCGACCATGCGCAACTCCTGAAGCTCGATCGCGCCCTGGCGGCGAAGCTGGAACGGATCATCGCGGGCGGGGCCCGCGACGAGAGAGACGGCGTGGCAGGTCAGTACGACTGAGCCGTCGTGAGCGGCCGACCGTCACTCGGACTCGGGGTTAGGGGGAGACCAGGCGCCCTCCCGGCAGCACCAAGGCGCCCAGGTTCGGCGAGCCAGTCGCGGACACGCCGACAGCGTCAGCGATGTCGGCCGGCAGCGTCACCCCTCGATTCCGAGCGAGGCTGTCTGTCCTGAGCGTGAAGTTGCCCGCTGCTTCGTCTTCGAAGAAGGGATTCACCGCGGCGCCATCGATACCGAGGCTGCTGAGGTCTCGGCCCGTCCCGGTCTGATAGCCGGGCAACACCGGATACAGGGTCCTCGCGGTTCCCCGCCACCACTCGACCAACGAAGGAGGGGCGGACGCGTTGCTGCGATAGTAGCCGTTGCGGTCTGAAGTCGTCAGCATCGCACCAGCGATGTCGGCCCCGCGAGCGAGGAGGCGCGCCACTGCCAAGATGTACGAGTTCGGCGCCAGCTGTCTATGAAAGTTTGGTCGGTGCCGCGTCGCGCGCGAGAAATGGCAACAGCTCCCGCTCGGCCACCGCGATGTCTTGGGGATTGTGCACCTCAGCCATCCCTTGTGGACTTCCAAACCGTGCACGGTCACCCCGTGATCGATCAAATCTTGCAAAAGATCGGTGAGCGATGCGCCGGCGAACGACGAGGCCTCGTGGAATCGCCCCTGGACGTTCCGTGAACATTGGTGATAACGATCACGCAGGATCTCGGCACCGCGCCGAGAAAAGGCCGCCATGCCGATGAACTCGTAGTCTGCCACGTCGACGGAAATGTCTTTCCCGAGGCCGGCGAGCTCGATCAGTGCGGTCTGGTGTAGGCTGCGATCCGCCAGCGTGCGTTTCTGCCGGCTCACCGCCAGGTCCAATCGCTTGTCGATTTCGTGCCGATGATACCGGTAGGAGTTGTCCACCGCCAGAACGATGTCACGGTTGCAGTCCAGCAGCTGCTCGAGGATGCGGGGATCGAAGAGTATGTCGGAATAAACCAGCGCGAAGCCATTGTCGAGGTACTCCTCGGCCTGGAAAATCGAGAACAGGTCGAACGTGTCCTGGAGCCGGCGGTTGTCGCAGAAGGTGACTCCGCGCCTCGCATAGCCCGCCGTGTCGAATTGCCCTCCCTCGTGACCCCGGACGACCACGACCCGGTCCAGTCCGACCTTGTGGATCGCCTCCAGCTGGAAATCGATCAGATGACGTCCCGCCAGGCCGATCAACGATTTCGGGGCACGGGGAAACGTCGAGTCCCTGCCCGCGGCCGGAATGACGACCGGCACCCGGCGGCCGGCCGACCGCTCGCGGTCCTTGGCGGTGATCCGATCGAAGCCGACCGTGGTGAAGATTTCGCTGACGGGAACACACAGAGTATTTGCCTCGAGGCTGCGGTCGGCGACCAGGATGGTTCTCGCCGCCTCCTTCATCGCCTTGTATGCCGCCCGAAGGAGATGATTCGCGTGAATGATGATGTTGAAGCCATGACCGGCGAGCGCGGTATCGGTGATGGCGTTGTACGTCGTTGGCACGCCGACCAGAAACGGCCGGCGGCCCAGCCGCCGGCAGAGCGGGTCGTAGGCAGCCGCGAAGGCAAGGATCTCTGCCGGGTCCTTCTTGGCCGAATGAATCATGATCCCGTCCACCCCGGCCTCGATATATTGCTCGGCACGCTGGAGGGCATCCCGAAGCCCGATCCCGGCGATGAGGCTTTCCAGGCGGGCGATGATCATGAAGTCGCTGGTGCTCGCCACTTCCTTCCCAGCCTGGATCTTCTCGGCGAAGGTTCGCGGGTGCTCCAGGGACTGACTCGCGGAGGCGTCCAGACTGTTGCGCTTCGGGTAGAGCTTGTCTTCGACGATGACCGCGGACACGCCGCGGCGCTCGAGGTCCCTCACGAGATACTCGAACTGCGCCGGCCCGCCACCGGTGTCGCCGTCGACGATGAGAGGCTTCGTGGTGACATTGAGAATTTCGTCGATCGTGTGCAGACGGGAATCGAAGCCGACGATGGATGCATGGGGAGGCCCTTGGAGGCGGAGTCGGTAAGACTGCTCTCCCACAAGCCATCGTACTCGAGAAGCTCTCCCCGGACTTCGGCTCGCGCCGTCTCGCCGATGATCCCGCTCAAGCCACTGTGAGCCTCGATGATACGCGCGACGCCCTTTTCCGCGATCGTGTGCTTGAGCGCGGCCAACCGCTGCCAGGGTGTGATCGTCCGGTCAACTCCCATGAGTCATCTCCTCTGCCGCCCAGTCGTGCGTGCAATCATGCACAGACGACCTCCGGGGCCAGCCCAAGAGCCGCCAGGCTCTGCTGAATCTCCCCGCGATAGATCGGGTTCGTAATGATGACGACATCCGGTGGTTCAGTTCGAAGCCGCTCGGGCGCCACGATCTCCTGGCCCGTGCCGGGAACGTACATTCCCTGCTTCCGGTGATTGGTATCGACGACGGTGGCGATTCGCGCATGATCGCTGAGTCGGTTGAGGAAGGTGACGCCCTTCGATCCCGCGCCCCACAGGACCGCCTGCCGGCCTCGCCGATTGATGTCATCCAAGGAATATCGCCACTGACTCTCCTTCTCCCGATATCGCTCATTGAACGCAACCACGTCATCGGCCACAGCCGAGACGTCGCCCGACTCCCTCGATGCAGTCGTGTTCGCGCCAGACCCCGCCACCGCGTCGATACCCAGATATTGACCGGCCAGGGCCCGCGCGACGTCGGCGTGGAAGTGACTACCGGTGACGACGATGATGACGTCGGCGCCGTCCACCGCCGGCGCGAGCTGAGACGTCACGAGCTCGAGCGGCGCGAACCCCTTGGCCAGGCCTTCCACGTCGAGCCCGCCGCGCTCACGCACTCGTGCGATGCGCGCCTCATCGCGATCGTGCAGGCGGAGGCGATAACCGAGCAGCCCCAGGTTGGCGACGAGCGCGATGCCACCCAGGCCCGCGCCGATGATGGTCACGGTGGTCGCTTTCGTCGGCTGGTTCATGCGCGGCAGTCTACAACGTTCGTCTGCGGCCCTCCATCGTGAGCAGAGCTCGCTTGACCTCGACGCCGCCGACGTACTGGCCGATCGAGCCGTCGCTGCGCACCACGCGATGGCAGGGCACGACAACGGGGATAGGATTGGTGGCGCACGCGGTCCCGACCGCACGCACCGCCTTCGGGTTGCCGGCCGCGGCCGCGATGGCCGCATAGTTCACGGTCTGTCCGTAGCCGATCGCGCGCAAGCGCATCAGGACCAGGTGGCGGAATCCGCGCGCGAGGCTCCAGTCCACCGACAAATCGAAATCGTGCCGGGCACCGGCGAAGTACTCGTCGAGCTGCTTCGCCGCGGTATCGAGACGCGCGGGCGCGTGCAGAATGCGAGGACTGAGGTCTCGAGCCAGACGCTCGAGGACCTTCTCGTGGTCTTCGCATCGGTAGGCGAGGCGCACCAGTCCCTTCGTGGTCGCCGCGAGCAGGAGCGATCCGACGGGAGAATCGATGATCCGGTAGGCGACATCCAGCAGTCCTGCCGTCTGGGCCTCACGGACGAGACGGTCGTGGAGTTTGCGCTTGGTCTCCTCGTCGATGGTTTCCTCGTCGATGGCCGGCAGAGGGCCGTGTCTAGTCATCATCGCGCGCTTCCCTCCCCATAGGTCTTGCGCAGTGTGGCAATGCCGTCCGAGGCCGCTCGCCGGGCGGCGTCTTGACTGCCACCGGTGAGGGCGGCCACCTCCGCATATGGCATCCCGGCGACGTAGTGGTACGCCACCGCCACGCGTTGCTTGAACGGTAGGGCTTGCATAGCGGCCCACAGCTCTCCGTTCCACCGGTGCTCCTCGGTCGGGGCGGCGCGTTCAGGGAGCGAGCTGACCGGCAGCAGAGGCCGGCGCGCACGAGCCCGCGTCTGGTCGATGGCCTTCCGGTGGGCGATCGTGACCAGCCAGGCCTTGACGTTGCTGCCCGGTCGAAGTGTCGGATAGGCGCGCAACGCCGCCAAAAACGTCTCCGACCACGCGTCCTCGGCGTCGATCGGCCCGAGGACGGCGCGGCACACCCGGAGCACGGTCGCCCCGTGCGTCGACACGATTTCCTCGAACGGCGGCAGAGTTGCACTCATCTCACTGGTAAACGCTCCGGCGGCTCCAAACGTGAGATTGTCGACTCTACCGTGATCCGGCGCCGCCGCGCGACCTCGGCCAATGTCGCGGCGCGGGCGGCGTCCGACCACGCCTCCAGACGGTCGAGGCGGCCACACATGGGGCAGCCCAGCCCCCAGTCCCCGTCGTCGGTGTAAATCAAGTCCCGGTCCTCGAGCTCGCCTATCCAGCCACAGAAACAGATCTCGCGTGCCATCGTGTGGTCTCCTGTGTAACGTCGGCGATGAAGCGTTCCGGTGACGAGTGGAGGAGTCCGGGCGTGCGTGGCGCACGACCGGAGTCCTGGCACCGCTAGGCTTTGGGAATCAGGCCGAGCTGCTTCAGCACGGTCACGCCGTCGTCGATGCCGAGCTCCTCCGTGATCAGGCCGTTTTGTACGCGCAGCACGCTGGTCCCGGTGAAGCGAATCTTCTTGCCCGAGCTCTCTGGCAGGGAACCGACGGGCAAATCGCTGAAGGATTTCCCGGTGTGGGTGCCACCGCCTTCCCACTGCCCGACCACATAGTCGCCCTCTGCGATGAGATCGGCGGTGCCCCAGAAATTCAGGTCAGGAAAGGCCGCACGAAACTCGGTGGCGAACTTCCTCACGTCCTCGCGGCCGCGGCGAGGCGCATGCATCGAGTATTCGAAGCGGATGTCTGGGGCTGCCAGCTCGTCGACGACGGCGGGGTTCCACGGGTTGCCCCAGAATTCGGTGAACCACCGTGCGACGATAGCCTTGTTCTTTTCTGACATTGTCTTGCCCTCCGTTCGCCAATGGCGTTGTCGATTGACGCCCTGTAGACGCAGCGGCGGGCGGAAACGTGAGATCGAAAGTTCGCTGGGTGAAATCCAGCGCCCACTACCGAGCAGTGAGCAAACTGAGCGCTAGAGCGAGAACTGAGCGCTAGAGCGGAGAGGAGTCGCTAAAGGACGGATCGTACTGAGGCTACAGCGCGTAGGTGAACGCGTCTATCGACAAGAACCCCACTTCTCATCCACGCACTGCTGCGACATCTTCTCTTGCTGCTCGGTCGGCAACAACGAGGCGTCTTGCTTGTTTGACGTGGATGCAGCGCAGCCGCTGAGGAAGGGCAGCAGACAAAGGACGAGGTAAACGAGTTTCATCGCGTTTCTCCCTCCTTTTAATCGGTGATGAGAATTACACGTCGCACCTCCAAATCCGGCTATTTTATTGAATGCCGATACCGTCTACTTCAGCGGCGGCGTCACCCCATCAGGTAGCGGCACTTGCGCGACATTCAAGGTCATCGACACCAGGCTGTAGTAGCCGACCGCCCCGACCAGATCGACGACGCCACGCTCGCCGAAGGCGTCCTTGACGCGCTGGAACACCGCGTCCGAGACCTTGCCCGTCGCCAAGAGCTCCGCGACGAAGTCATAGACCGTCTCCTCGTCCTTGGCCATGCCCGCGGGACGCTGGTTCGCCGCGATGGCATCGGCGATGGCCGGGCTCAACCCGGCTTCGAGGGCGAGCCGCCGATGTGCGTAGAACTCGTACTGCGCCGTCCACTTGCGACCGGCCATGATGATCGCCATCTCGTTCAGTCGCTGCGGGATCGAGCTGCCGAACCGCACGTAGGCGCCGACGCGCTGGACGAGATCG
>Ga0075425_100003740_pt1 | contig 15523 bp, 19 predicted proteins | sample SoiMethybrSBSTD4_FD_75300 | JGI IMG/M metagenome (GOLD analysis project Ga0075425, IMG submission 75300) | Bulk soil microbial communities from a Populus tree surrounding site in Tennessee, USA - Soil MetaG P. TD hybrid SBSTD4 | ecosystem: Environmental > Terrestrial > Soil > Tree plantation...
AAATAATGCGCACCGCAGTGGTTTAAACTGCCCCGGCAGAACGCACAGTCCAAAAAAGTTTGTGAAGGAGATCGCAATGGCTCGAAGACGCGATCAAAAGAGATATGGAGAAGCCCGGCCAGATTACCTTAGATGCAGTGTCGCAATTTCGCTCGAAGCACTTGCCAGGACAATCCCGACGAACAACCAAAGGACACCAATTCTTTCGAGATGGAGACCGCCCGCCATAGATTCTTCAAGTAGTTTCCTATTTGACTCATCGGCGGTGGCGCGGTCTTGCCGCTCTGCCTGGAGAGCGTCTGATTAAACGATTGGGGTCAAGTCTTGCAATCATACATGCTGCTGAAGCCTGTTTGTCGACCTCGCGCGCGTTACTTCCCTCGACTGCGATAGGCTAAATTACATGCGGGGATACAAGGACATATGAACCCGAGCATGGCGGCCGGAGTGAGAATGGGAGAGCTTACCGCCGATTTCGGAAAAACCGCCGCTGACTACGGAAAGCATCGCGCGGGCTTTCCGCCGAAGTTGTTCGATCGGCTCGCGGCGATAGGCATTATAAGAGCCGGGATGCGGACGCTCGATCTGGGAACGGGAACAGGGACAATCGCGCGCAGTCTCGCGCAGCGCGGCTGCGAATCGATCGGTCTGGATCGCTCGGCGCCGTTGATGCAAGAAGCGCGACGCATCGATCGCGAGGGAGGCGTCACAGTTCGCTACATCGAAGCGGTAGCCGAAGACACGGGTTTTCCCGAAGCGAGCTTTGACCTCGTTTTGGCCGGACAGTGCTGGTTTTGGTTCGACCGGCCGCGTGCGGCACTCGAAGCGAAACGCATTGTGAAACCCGGCGGGCATCTTGTGATCGCGTTTTTCGATTGGATTCCGCTGCCTGCCAACGTCGCCGAGCAGACGGAAAAGCTCATCGAGAAACATAATCCGAAGTGGAAGCTCGGCGGCGGTATGGGGATGCATCCGCGATGCCTCGCCGACATGGCGTCAGCGGGATTTCGTTCGCTGGAAACGTTCTCTTTCGACCTCGACGTGCCCCTACTCGCACGAGGCGTGGCGCGGCCGCATTCGCGCCAGCGCCGGCGTCGGCGCGAGTCTCTCGCCGGAAGCCGTGGCGGTGTTCGATCGCGACCTGCAGGCCCTGCTCGCCGAAAAATTTCCTCAAGAGCCGCTCGCTGTGCTACATCGCGTTTTCGCCGCGATCGGACGGGCGCCGAATTAAGAACACCCAACTCGCGCCGACTCTAAGCCCCTTCTAAAAAAAATCTTTCCGTCGCCCCAAAGACGATTCCGGCCGACCGCTCGTGGTATGGATTGATTCATGTCTGTCGCGAATCTGATCCTGCTTGCGGGCGCAGCTTTCGTGGGCTCTTTGTTGGCGGCGGTCGCGGGTTTCGGCGGTGCGGCCATTCTGCTGCCGCTGCTCGTGGCCGCCTTCGGCGTACGCGAGGCAATCCCGATTCTCACCGTGGCGCAGTTGTTGGGGAACTTAAGCCGCGCGTGGTTCAATCGAAGAGAGCTGGACCTGCCAGTCGTCGGTTGGTTCGCTCTGACCGGCGTGCCCGCCGCGCTTCTCGGCGGTTTTCTCTTCGCTTCGGCGCCGCTCTCGTTTCTTACCCGTCTTCTCGGCATTTTTCTGATCGGAGTGGTCGTTTACCGCCGCACCGGCACAGCTAGCACAATTCGACTCCCGTTGCGCGCGTTTGCGATCGTGGGCGCGGTGTTTAGTTTTCTCTCCGCCCTGTTGGGAAGCGTCGGGCCGATCATGATTCCTTTTTTCCTGGCGTACGGGCTGGTCAAAGGCGCTCTCATCGGCACCGAAGCGCTCGCCACTGTCGTGATGCACATCACCAAACTGATCGCCTACGGAAGCACGGCGATCCTGACGAGCCATAGCGTCACCGCAGGGCTGGGGCTCGGATTGATTATGATTTTCGGCTCTTTGATCGGAAAAAAGATTTTGGATCGGCTTCCCGAGAAAATTTTTATCTTTCTTATCGAGGGCACGCTTTTAATCGCTGGATTGAGATTCCTGATCTATGGCTGAGACTGATCATCGCCGGCAACTAATACTTACGGCAAACGAAACACTCCCGCTGAGCGGTGCGTTCGAAAAACGGCGCATCGCGGTTTCAACTCAACGCTCACTGCGTTTTCTTCATTCGCTTCAATTGGGATTTGAACTTTTCACAAGGGCCTTCGTCGTCGAGATGCGGCGTCAATCAGACGTAATCGAAAGGCAATCGGTGTGGGGTAGCCAGCGCGTAACTCTGATGCGCTCTTCTGCGACCTCTGCCAATTTACTATTGACCGTAAGCCCATTTTGCGATGCAAGAGATCAAGCTGTACTATCCAAGACTCTGAGCGCCTCCCTTAGCGCTCGCGCTCCTTTGCCTTCTCATCCATCAGCGCTTCGAGAAGCTTTCCTTTCGTGCTGTCATTCCCGCCATCTTGCGAATGTAATCATATGTGATCGGTTTTGCGTCGAAGTTTGGATGGAATGACAATTTGGACTTTAATAGCAACGGTAACTCGATTCATAAAACCTACTGACGCCGTTGACATATTCGACGGGGCATCGAGCTGGCTAGCCTTCGTCGAATAAAAGCGCTTCCAACTTGTCTAAAACCTCAGCGGTGGTTTCGCTTGGCAGTTTGCAGATGAACTCCGCTTTGCGTACACGCCAATCGAGGCTCTTGACTTGATCAGTAAGTATCACTCCGCCGAGCCGCGATCCGGACGGGGTGCTACCTCAAATGGATAACCTTTAACCTGACTAGTGGTAGGGCACACGATTGCAAGACCGACTTTGCCATTGTACGACGCTGGTGAAAGTATCAAAGCCGGGCGGCGACCGGCTTGCTCGTGGCCTGCCTCAGGCGTGAAGGTTATCCAAACTGCGTCGCCGCGGGCTGGAACGTAGAGGCGAGCCATTACCATATCTCACGGCCGACCGGCGCACCGGAATCAACTTCACCGTGCAGATTTTTTCGGGTCACGTTGGCCAGCATCTGCTTGAGAGACTGTTTCTTTTTTTTGACGGGTGTTGCGACGACCTTGCCTTCGGCAACTACCAAATTCAAAACAGTTCCTTCCTCAACTTCGGCGTCTTCAGCCAGCGGCTTGGGAATCCGAACCGCCAGGCTGTTCCCCCATTTTTGAACTCGAACTTGCATGGCATACCTCCGGCGCGTCTCTACAATGGAGATACTCGGCGAAGAAACCGGCGTCAAGCTGCCGAAACAACCGGTCGAGCTTACCTAAAGTCGTTCGACGTGTTGCCGCTCAGGTCTAAACCCCAAAGTTCGAGACGCCACAGTGCCGCCGCGGGATTATTGCTCGTCCATTCCTACGACTTCGAATCCGAGACTTCTGCCGGCGGTCCCGAGCTGCGAATCGTGCGTCAACAACGAATCCAGTTTTTCGATTTCACGGACCGAGAGCGCTGTCGCTAAATGGATCGCATCCAAAGTTCCGACCACTGTGGGAAACGTTTCGCTTGCTCGCTGGAGGATTTGGTTTGTGATTGGATGAATCGCGAAGGTCTCGTGGACGGTCTGGATCTCGCTCACTAGCTGCGCGAGTTCGGCATCCGAGATCTCGTGAGTCAGCCGGAGTCGGTCCACTGTCCTCAACGCCTCAACACGCCAAAATGCGCTGCTGTAGGCTTTGTCCCATTGCGCCCAGATCCGCACGGGATTGGGCTCCCGTAAAAGAACACGAAGCACTACCGAAGTGTCCACATATACGGTCATCGGCGCCGCCGGTCATCTAAAAGTGATTTAACGCCGGATAGCGAGCGTTTCGACTTAATGCCCTTCAGTTTTCGCAAGTCTTTAACAGGCCGGGTGGGCTCGACGATTTCGACTCCGGGAGCAGTCAGTGGGATAATTCGCGCGACCCGATGCCGATGAGAGGTAACAATGACTTCTTCGCCCGATTTGACCAGCGCGAGATAGTAGCTCAGCTTCTCTTTCAGTATAGCCACATTAACAATATTCATGCCTAGATTGTAGTCATCTATGGGTCATAACGCAATCGATAGAATGAGACGCAGCGGAACTTCGGCTGTCTTGGCCGCTCACTGTCTCTTCAGGCACTCGCACCGGGACTTGAAGTTTTTCACAACGGTCTTCGTCATCGACCTCCGGCATGAAGTAAGCGTAATCAAAACGATGCCTTTGGAGATTGACTCGCCGGCGGTGCGCTCGTATGGTGCCGAACCATGAAGAAGTTTTTTTTACTTGTGGCATTGATCGTCTGCGTGGCGGCGACTTCGTCGTGGTCGCAGAGTCGCACGAAACTAAACGTGATCTATCCTGCCATCAGCGGGATTAATGCGCCGCTTTGGTATGCTACCGAGCAGAAGATTTTTCCGAAGTACGGTCTTGACGTCGAGTTAATTTATATTCCTACTGCGCTGCAAGTGACCCGTGTGGTCCTGACCGGCGACTCGCAGATCGCTTTTTCCGGCGGCGCCCCGGTCGTTAGTGCGGTTCTCAGCGGCGCCGACTTGATTTTCATTGGCGGCGTGGCGAACGTGCCCGCCTTTTACATGATGGCTCTTCCAGAGATCAAAAGCGTCGGCGATTTGAAAGGCAAAACCGTGGGGGTCACCCGATTCGGCTCGTCGACCGATTTCGCCCTGCGTTATCTCGTGCAAAAAAACGGCTTCAACCCCGACAAAGATCTCAACATACTCCAGCTCGGCGGTATGCCGGAGCTCGCTGCGGCGCTCTCCAAGCGGTTAATCGTCGCCGCACCTTTGTCGGCGCCGACGCATATCCGGGCGCGCGCAGCGGGCGCTGTGCCTCTTCTCGATATGGCCAAAGCGGGGGTTTATTTTCCGCACACGGCCGTTATCACGCGGCGGGCGTACCTGAAAACCAACCGCGACACAGTCCTGAATTTTTTCCGAGGCTATTCCGAAGGTCTGCAGCGTTTCGTTCAGGATAAGAACACCGCAAAGAAAATCATCCAGAAATATACGCGCGACACCGCGGAGGATATCATCGAAGCGACTTATCAATATGCCGTCGATTACGTCGTCCGGCCGCCCTATCCCAATCGCGAGGGCATCGTCGAGACGCTCAAGCTAAGCCCAAATCCCGAAGCGAAAAAAGCCAACCCAGATCAATTCCTCGATAGCAGCATCGTAAGGATGCTCGAAGATGAGGGCTTTCTGCGCCAGATCGGCATGCAGAAATAAACGACACCCACTTCCATTTTAAATTGCCGATTTTGGATGTTCGATTCTCTGGGCATTGACGCGAAGGCGCGAAATTTAAGAAAACTATTCATTTCCGAAACCGGAAACTTTAAGTGCCCTTCGATAAAGCTCAGGGCATGCTTTGGGAAGATATATTCCGCCATCTTGTCAGTTCAAGAGGAGAAAATTGCCCTCACCCTATCCCTCTCCCGTCGGAATGGGCGAGGCGATCTTTCGATCGCTAGAGCACCAGAGTTCTTACCCTCGCCCGCTTGCGGGAGAGGGCGAGGGTGAGGGTGCTCGTCAACGCCGCGCTTATTTTCGAACTTCGTGACCTTCGTGGTGAGCATAAGTAGGATTTACGGATGGACTGTCTCCAAAAACCAATCTGTGGGGACCTCCCGGCCTAATCCCTTGGCCTTCGCGTCGTCGAAGATCAGTTTGCCGAGAGCGGCGAACTGGATGCCCAGCCCGATGTTGTTGTTGAAGCAGGTGATTTCCGTCGGCGTTTGCCGGCCCGGAACCTTTCCCGCCACCACGTCTTTCAATTCCGGTGCGCCAAGCCAAAACGGTTGCTTCGCGGCGATACTCGATGCTTTTCCGCCTTCGGTTAAAAGATCGATGGGATCGTGCCCTTCGACTTTTTCGTCGTTAAATCCGGTGATGTAATTATCCGGCGCCCATTTCCGAGTATGGATGACTAAGCGATCGAATTTACGGAGCGTCTCTTCACCGAGCTCGGTAATCTTCACGCAGGTCACATGCATACCGGGTTTGAGCCAATCAGGCGGCACCACCCTCGATACGGAATTGGTAGCCGCCACCAGAATGTCCGCTCGCTCGGCAACCGCCTCCCCCGATATGGCGGCGCCCACCGATACGCCGAGGTCATTCTCTACTTCCGTGGCGAACTTCTCGCGATTCGCCTTCGTCGGGCTGTGCACCAAGATTTTCTTGATATGCCGCACCGCGCACATCGCCCTGGCGTGAGCCCGCGCCTGCCAACCCGAACCGAGAATGCCGAGGACGGCGGCGTCCTCGCGCGCCAGAAAGCGCGCCGCCAGCGCGCTGCTCGCCGCGACGCGAATCCCTTGAATGATGCCATCGGGGAATATCGCCAGCGGCTCTCCCGTCTCGGCGGAAAATAGCAGCACAAGACCGACCCACTTATTCCCGGGCGCCGCAGGCACTTTGTCTTTGATGATGCGACCCGCCTTTTCTTCCCACTTGATGACGTCCGAGTTGAGGCGCAACGCGACAACCTTCTCGCGCGTGAGGCCGCCTTCCATGGTTTTGAAACAGTAGACACCGCCGGTGGTCGTAGCCGGCAGATAAAGATCGCTGCGCGGGCGATTCACAGCGGATCCCTCGGACAGCTCCTTATAAGCCGATTCCAAATGCCGCAGGCAATTTTCCATCGACAACAACTCGCCGACGTCTTCATTGTTCAGGATGATCATGGGCCAGCCGCTCTCCTTTCAATTCGACTTTATCGCGGAGAGCAAGCCGCCAGTCAAGATATTGCAGCGCGGCTTCCAACGGCTCAGGAGGATCGAATATTAGTTCCCGGCGGCAAAATCGCTACAGTAGCTTTTCACTGGGTTTTTTCATTCGCTCGAACTGGGACTTGAACTTTTCGCAAGGGTCTTCGTCGTCGACGCGCGGTGTGAACCAGATGTAGTCGAAAGGCAATCGGCCGTCGGGGTAAGGAAGCGCGTAACTCTGCGGTTCGGTTTTTTGTTTGTCCACTTCGACGAAAGCGATGCTGATTACCCGCTTCTTCGGCGCATTTCTTGTGAGATAAACGGGAATGCCATAGTCGTTTCGGACATGACCCGCTCCGGCCACCAGAACCGCGCCGTCGGGATCGCCTGCCGCGATCAAGCTCTCGGCCATCTGAGCGTCTCTGGCCCGCTGCACATCCACCATCGGTTTCACGATTTCCTCGGGGGCGAAGCCACAATGGACGTCGCGTATATCACCCGCCATCTTTTCGAACACGGATTGCGGCGGCGGCCGATCGAGACCCAACTCGTGCACCATCTGCGGCTCGAGGGCCGCTAGCCCATTTCTGGTCATCTTTGTCGCGGTCGCAAGCGGCAGATTGGTCGGGACGATGCGTAGTTTTGCTCGAAGGGCTGCGTCGGCGATCGGTTGATACATCGCCCAGTCCGGCCATCCGCGTTTGTTCCAATTCACTGCCGCACCAAGCCCGGCAGCATCGGTCGGAGCGCCGGCGAGATAGTTGGCGACAGCGCGAGCATCGTCGAGGCCGAGCATTTCAAAACCCACCGCGGGTCTTCCGCCAATGGCAATCAGGCTCCGGAGCACTTCGGCCTGTAGCATGTGATGATCGGGATTGTCGTGCCGCTCGCCTAAGAGAATGAAATCAGCGCGAGCGTAACGTTCCACCAGAGTCTCGCGATCAATGAATCGGGCGGCAGAAACGTCCCAGATCCGCCCGGTGAGAGGATGATTTTGGCCCAGCGGTGACTTCCACGACATGGTCGAACACCCCACGATGGCACACGCTAAGTAGCCTACGAGCAGTGCGAGGACGCTGGTCCCATGACATCGCATAATGAAATGCTCAATGTTTTCATCCTAGTAAATGTTTTTATGGCGTTATGGACCATGCGTTTCCAGGTCGTCCCTGCAGCTATCTGTCGATCTTCCTTAATAACAACCGTTCTCGGCTTTTGCGATCGACGTCGTCGAAATAAGTGTGCTCCAAAAAGGAACTCGTTATGGTCGGCCAATTACGCGGCATGCAGCGAACCGTGGAATCAAGTGCAACATTCAGAAATGCAGGAGGTTTCAAACAGATCAGGTGACTGAACTTTCATTCGATCGTCATCGATCAAAAACTCACAATAGTCACGGTGCCGGTTCCGCTGGCAATGAGCTCACACAGATTTATTCCGACTTTGCGTATCACCATATCGGGTTGCCGCCGAATTTCGAAATAGAAAACTTCGATGCGAACAATCCGGACGCGGGACTCCTCAAGCACGCCGATCCGAATGCCGTATTCAACTCCGCCAACCCGACCGTAACGCCATTCGCCGGGCAGATGAAAACCGCGACGCTGCGCAATGTCGATAAGCGCCGCGGCAACGGGTTCCCGAAGGCGTATATGCACAATGGCTACTTCAAGGCACTGGAGCAAGTCGTGCATTTTTACAACACGTCAATCTTATTACGGGATCCGTTGTCTTGCCCCGCCGGTACGACGGCCGACCAGGCAATCGCGAGAAACTGCTGGCCGGCTCCGGAGTTCGATACTCCTAATCAAGCTGGGAATGCCGGCGTGCTGGGAAACCTTGGGCTGACGAGCGACGAAGAGGCTGCGCTGGTGGCGTACTTGGAGACGCTCACCGATACGGTCACGCCCAAGCAGCCGCAGCCTTTCAAGCCGACTCAATAGAATCGGCTTCGACGACGCAGCGCTTCACATCTCCACGGGAAAGCCGCGACGCGATCGCGATGTGCGCAGCGCAGAGCCCACCAACGCGCCTGCGATCGCGGCCCCGACGATTGTCCACCATGGCCGGGGGCGTTGCACGACTTCGAACTCGACGCTTTGAATATGATCATCCTTCTTGAGCTTAACGTATGCGCTCGTTGGCTCGATAATGCGCGAGCCAAGCAACACGACCGGAGTGGGCCGCGTCCACATGCCGGTCAGAGTCGGCGTAATTCGATACTGCCCATCGGGAAAAGCATTCAGATGGATGTCTCGGCCCAGAACTTGAAAACCGAGCTTGTGATCATCGCCTTCATCGGGTAGCTCTCGGCAGACAAGCGCATCGTTCACGTCTTTCCAGATACCCGTGCCTGGAATCGGCTCGTACTTTCCACCGCCGACGGCACGGAACTGCGTTGCCGTATGCTCCTCCACACGAATATTGAAACCGCTGCACAGATGGCCCGCTGGTCTGCCGATGTATTTCTTCCAACGAATGACGCCAAAGATTGTTGGCGGTAACGCCACGAGCTCGTCAATGGACACTGTGTCAAACGCCTGCATTATTTTTTCTCCCCATGATCGTTGCGCGAGGACCGGGAACGGCGGTGCGCTACATGATCCCGCTGAGAATTTGCAAGGCTATCGCAACATGACCCTTCTGAACGCTCGGTCACTTAAGAAAGTCTTCCGGTTGCAGTTCGATCGGCTTGCCGTGCGGTGTTCGCTGCGTCGCGCGCTCCCATGCTCGGTAATGCTCTGCCAGAGCTTGCCGCGAGGCCGCGCCTTTTTCGGCGACCATGCGCTCGAGGGTCGCGAGCCAATGAAGATAGTAAGTTTCCCCGGTATCGGGATCGCCGGCGGCCTGCGCCTTTTTGATCTCGTCGCCAAGCATCGCGGACCATTCGCTCCAGGCGAACAGACCCTTTTGATGGAGCGCCAAGGCCATGGCGAACGCGTGGGCTTCCCACGGCGCGCGAAAAACCGGGCCATTGTCGTCGCGCGGTATTCCGGGAAGAGCTTCGGCAGCGCGCCCGGCTGCCGAAGCTTCGATGAATGACGCTTCAGACACGTTCGAGATAAGGTTCAAACGCTTCGATCGAGACTTTCAAATTCGGCTCCGCGTCCGCGCCCCAAAGCTCCTGCGCGTCGAAGCGGACGGTGTAAAGCCACTGCGGATCGTCGCCCTTTCCGGCGGCTGCCGAGTCCGGAAAGACGTGCGTGCCGTGCAGGCGCTCGACCAGGCCGACACGCCCGCGCGCGTAGCGCGGCAAACGCGTATGCGTCGCCGGATGAATGTTTTTCGTGCGCACGCGATCGCCGACTTTGAATTGCGCGGGGGCCGGCGCTGCGCGCCCATACGAGCCTCGGCGCGTAACTTTTTCCACATCAGCAAGCGTGAACGGTCCACGGGTTACATTCTTCGCGGGACGCAGCGCGCGCCCTGCGGCGACCTCGTCGGCGTCGATGAGACCTCGCTCGATCAGCAGCTTTTGATTGCGCAGAAACCATTTCTCGTAGTACGAGCGCGTTAGGTAAACCGACGGCGATAGTAACTCGATCGCATAACGGCTGGTATCGATGGTCCAGGCGCGAAAGACGCCGACCGCCCGGCTCATCGCCAGCACGCGTCCCTCCCAGCGATGATGAAATACCGGCTCGTTGGCCTCGGGCTCGACCTTGCCAAACCCGTCCATGCCGCCCATATCGTGCACGCCGTCCATCAGGCCACCTCGCTGGGTTTTTTCGCCAGGGCGGTGCCGACCATCGAATCGCGCGTAACCAGTTTGGCAAGCTGCGATTCATTCCAGCCCTCGGTCCCTGCCGGTCGCATCGGCACGACTACATAGCGCGTTTCCGCGGTGGAGTCCCAAACGCGGATCTCGGTTTCGACCGGCAGTGTCACGCCGAAATCCGCCAGCACTGCGCGCGGCTCCTTGACGGCGCGCGAGCGGTAAGCGAACGATTTGTACCAGGTCGGCGGCAGTCCGAGCACATCCGTCGGATAACACGAGCACAACGTGCACACGATCATGTTGTGCACCTCGGGAGTGTTTTCGACCGCGATCAAGTGATCGCCGACGTTTCCGACGTGCGGTGCGAAGGCCGCAACGGCCTTGCTTGCGTCATCGAGCAGCGCCTGGCGAAAGACCGGATCGCTCCATGCCTTCGCGATCACCTGCGCGCCGATATGCGGGCCGATCTTGGTTTCATAAAGCTCGACGATGCGATCGAGCGCGGCAGTTTCGATATAGCCCTTCTCGACGAGGATCGTTTCGAGCGCCCGCACCCGTAGATCCATCTCGGAAAGATTGGAACCTTCAGGATGATCGTGATCATGTTTAGCCATAGGCAAAATATACCCAAGGAAGGCGGCATCGTGCAATCGGCGCATTGAAACGGTGACGCCGTGTTCCACTCTAACGGGAGGTGTTCGTAGATGTCGAGTGCACAATAAACCTGGATGCCGGAGTGCGCCGGCATGACGAACTCCTAGTTCACCTGATGGGTGAATCGAACCGGAAATGCAGGCCTCAACGGGAGCTGAGTCTAATTCTAATAGTTCAGGGAATAACCGCGATCGCGTTGATCTCGAGCAACAGCTCGGGCCGAGCCAGCGCCACGACCTGCACCATCGTGCTGGTCGGGAAGTTCGAGCCCAGGACTTCACGCCGCGTCTCGTTGATATCCCGGTGATTGCGTACATCCGTGGTGAAGACGTTTAGCGCGACGACATCGTTGATCGTCCCACCGGCGGCTTCGACGGCGCGTTGAATCTTCCCCAGGATAAAACGCGTCTGCGCCTTGGCATCGCTGACGCCGACGACCTTGCCGTCATGATCCGAAGCCGTCTGGCCGGCGATGAATACCATCCGGCCCGGCTGTGCAATGTTGACTAGCGAATAACTTCCGCGCGGCACGGGCAGCCCATCGGGATTAAATGCGTTCTTGGCCATTGCTTCGTCCTCCTGTCAAAATAAATAATCGCTGCGCGCCCAGCTCGGGGCGATCCAATTCGAGTTCGGTGCGCTCGCCGGGCGCATCGAGTTATTGCGCGAACAGTTTTTGAAATTCTTTTCTCTTGTCCGCGTACTCTTTGATGCTGAAGTCGTCCATCGGGACAAACTGGATTTTGTAGGCGTCGGGAAGAGGCGGATAGATTCCTTTGCGGTTGACGAATTCGCCCATTCTGGCGAGCGTTCTCGCGCTTTCTTCGCCGAGCAGATAGTCGATGAAAGCCTTCCCGGCATTCGGATGAGGGCTTTTGTTGCTGAGTAGAGCATAATGTCCGTCGCCCATCATTTTCTCCAATCGCACGTAATCCACCGGCGCGCCCTTTTGCGCATAGGTGTACGCATAAATCACGTAAGTGACGGCCAGCGGCACTTCACCGCCGGTGACGCGCTCGGCCGAGGGAATGAACGATTCCACCAGAATCGGTTTTTGGCTTGCCAGATTGGGAATCAGCTTTTCGGCCTTCTCTTTGCCGATAACTTTCTGCAGATTCGCCAACCATTGCGTCGTCGTCACGTGCTGGCCGGGATCGGGCATGGCGATCTTGCCCCTGAATTGCGGGCGCGCGAGATCTTCCAGCGTCTTCGGCGCATCCGCCGGGCTCAGCATACTTTTGTTGTAAATGACGCCGATGATCACGTTCCGATAGCTCGGCCCGAAGACGGGGTCGATCGCTTCTTTGGGGAACTGCGCTGCGGAGGGTGAGTCATATTTCGCCAGCATCCCTTCGTTGGCAACCAGCCGTGCCACGTTGGCATTGAGCAGAATTGCATCATAAAGCAATTTACCGCTGCGGTACTCGCTCACGGCCCGCTCCATTGTCTTGGTTCCTGAGGCGCGCCAGTAATCCAGTTGCAGCCCCGTCTTCTTTTCAAAACCTGCTTTCACGGCATCGAAGGCTTCCGATTCCAGCGAACCATAAGCGACGACTTTGCCGCCTTCTTTTTTGGCTGCCTCTATCGTGCCGGCGCTCTGCGCCCAAACTTCTGCCGAGAAGACCAAAGAAAACATCGCTGCTAAAATCACTTGTAACATCGCGCCGCCTCCGAGTTGATCTAAAAAAATTCCTGGGCGAATCCTACTTGACCGGTACGCGATCGTGCAAGGTCAAAATCGGTTGACTTTTATCGTCAACTACGAGCAATTTCGTCGAGAAAAATCGCGGAGGACTCAAACTATGGACGTTATCGATGCCGACGGTCACATCGTCGAAAAAGAAAGCGACATGAGATCCTACCTGCCTGAGCCACATTGTAAGCGCAGCGGCTCGCTTTTGCCCTCGGACGGGCAAGACAGCTTGATGGGCGGCCGTCTGGGCGGGCTCGAAGACAATGATCTGCCGACCCGCATCCGTGACATGGATACCGAAGGGATCAGCGTGTCGGTTCTCTTTCCGACAACGAGCTTTCGCGTCAGCCAAACCAGCGAACGCGATTACGCGATTGCCTATTGCCGCGCCTATAACAATTTTATCGCCGATGTCTGTAATACCAATTCGCGCTTGAAAGCGATCGGTTTGCTACCGTTTCAAAATGTCATCTACGACTCAGAGGCGGTCATCGGCGAGCTCAGGCGCGCAATTAACGACCTCGGCTTGATCGGCATCGCTGTCTCCTGTCAAGGACTGAAGGAGCACCTGGGTTCGCAGATCTACTGGCCGATCTACGCCGAGCTCGAGCGGCTCGGCGTGCCGTTGTGCGTGCACAATCGTCATGCGCCACCGGGAGAAAATATCTTCGACAGCCTGCTCTTCAAACATGCCGTCGGCCGGCCGATCATGACGGCGGTTCAATTCGCCGGGCTCATGTACGGCGGTGTGCCGGAAAAATTTCCCAAGCTGAATGTCGCCTTTCTGGAGTGCGGTGTCGGGTGGCTGCCGTACTGGGTCGAGCGACTCGACGAGGAGTACGAAAAACGCGCTCCCGAAGCGCCGCTGCTCAAGGGCAAACCGAGCGAGTATCTCAAAAACGGTCACTGGTTTTGCTCTACCGAGCCTGACGAGCGCGAGTTGCCCCACGTGATCGACAATTTCGGCGCGGACATGATTTTATTCGCCTCCGACTATCCTCACTGGGACGGCTTGTTTCCGAGGGCCGTATCCACGCTCCGAGAGCGCACGGATATTTCCGAAAAGACCAAACAAAAAATTCTCGGCGACAACGCCAAGCGGTTTTACGGCTGGAGCTAGTCCGGCCGGCGCTGCGCCGCCCGACCGAGTTACAGTCCCGCTGACAGGCGGCTCTTTTTGGAACAACCACGGAGCTCCTCTATGTCGAAGTTGAAGAATCTACCGATACTGATTCTCGTGAGCGTCCTGTTGGTATCGTTCACCGCCGATGGTGCCGGACCGAAAACTTATCTGGGTGTTTCCGGTATCAGCTTCGACTATATCCCCTTCTGGTACGCCAAGGACTATCGTCTCTACGAAAAATGCAACGTTGATGTGGATATGATCACGACCGGTGGCGGAACGGTTTTGGCGCAAGCGATGCTGTCGGGCGGTGTTCATTTCGGCGCGCTCGGGACCGCCTTTCTACAGAGCGCGATGCAGGGCGCGGATCATGTGCTGCTTGCGGCTCACATTAATTATTTTCCGTACAGAGTCGTGGGGTTGCCTTCGATCGCGGACAAAGATGGCCTCAAAGGCGCGACGATTGCGATCAGCCGCTTCGGTTCCAATGCCGATGCTGCTCTGCGCATCGCGTTGCGCCAGGCGGGCCTCGATCCGACGAAAGATGTCACAATCGTACAGTTGGGCACTCAACCCGAGCGACTCGCGGCGCTTAACGGACGCCGGGTGCAAGCAACGATTATGTCGCCGCCCTTCTCTAGTGCCGCGAAGAAATCGGGTCTCAAGGTGATTCTCGACATCTCGAAAATGCGCGTTGCTTTCCCGGAGATCGGTCTTGTCGCATCGCGCGATTACGTAATGAAAAATCGACCCAACGCGCGCGGCTTGATGCAGGCCTACCTGGAAGCGATACGTGATATCAAAAAAAACAAGGAGCCGACGCTGAGGGTGATGGCAAAGTATTTGAGAATGGACCTGGAGACGAACCGAGACGTTCTTGTCGATGCTTATGATGAAAACATCGTTCGGACGAGCTTGAGAAAAAACCCTACCCCAATCGAGATGGAATGAGACTCGCCGTCGAGCTTATCGCCAAGCAGCGGAACATTTCACCCATTCCCGCGATCGATAATTTCATCGATACCGGCTTGTTGGAGGAATTGGATCGCTCGGGATTTATTGATCGACTGTATCGATGATCCCGTTACAATCGCGCTCCACAGAAAGGAGTCTTCTATGTCAAAAGGCTACGTCGACGCCGACGGTCACATCATGGAGAAGGGAGAAGAGTTGATCCGCTACCTTGAAGAGCCCTGGAGAAGCGCCGAACCGGTTATTCCAAGACGCTTGCTGCCGAGCGGTGACGACTTTCATACGCCGAGAATTCGTCGAAAAGGCATATTTAACGAAGCGGTGGGTCCCGAGGACTGGCTCGAATATCTCGCCAAAACTGGATTGGAGTTTACCGTCCTCTATCCAACCGCGGGGCTCGCGCACGGATTTGTCATTAATCCCGAATGGGCCGGCGTCTATGCCCGAGCATGGAACAACTATATTTTTGACAAGTATCTGAAGAGAAGTCCGCAATTCAAGGCGGTCGCGCTGATTCCTATGCAGGATCCGCCGGCGGCTGTCGCGGAACTCAGACGGGCGGTCAAAGACCTCGGCATGGTGGGCGCGTACATTCCGTCCAACGGATTGAGAACGCACTTGAGCGCAAAACAGTATTGGCCGGTTTACGAGGAAGCGGAAA